>JAABUM010001347.1_pt1 | contig 37119 bp, 36 predicted proteins | sample 5559161 | NCBI WGS metagenome assembly JAABUM01 (sample SAMN10711868, study PRJNA513369) | rock metagenome | isolation source: Antarctica rocks | place: Antarctica: Victoria Land, Siegfried Peak nord
CTCTATACGCACGATCGTCTCCTCGGTGGGGTCACCATTGAGGACGTGATGACCTCCTTGTTTGCCAAGCACCAGGGCATCGTGCCAACGTGATCAACCAATGCCTTTCAAATCACAACAGTCGAGTCACGATGCCCGCGGCGGCGGCGGCGAGGTCGGCCGACGAGTCCACGATGATGGCGTCCTTCCCGCCCATCTCGGCGATGACGCGCTTGATCCAGATTTGACCCGGCGCCATCTCGGCGCCCAGCCGGTTGATGCGCACGCCCACCTCGCGCGACCCCGTGAACGAGATGAAGCGCGTCTTGGGGTGTACGACCACGGGCTCACCGACCTCGGCGGGGTCGCCGGTCAGGAACTGTAGCACGCCGTCGGGGAGGCCGGCCGCCTCCAGGATCTCGACGATCTGGTAAGCGATGACGGGAGTCTGCTCGGCCGGCTTGAGGATCACAGCGTTCCCACCGGCCAGGGCGGCCGCGACCATGCCGGTGGGGATGGCCAGGGGGAAGTTCCAGGGCGGGATGACGAGACCGACGCCGAGGGGGATATAGTCGAGCTCGTTGTCTTCACCCGACTGCGGCGTGAGTGGATGCGGATAGCCCAGTTCCATGATCTGGCGTCCGTAGTACTCCAGGAAGTCGATCGCTTCGGCTACGTCGGCGTCGGCCTCGGGCCAACTCTTGCCCGCTTCAAGGATCTCCCAGGCGGTGAGCGTGGGCTTGCGCCGGCGCATGATGGCGGCGGCCTTGAGCAGGAGACGCCCGCGCTCGGCGTGGAGGACGCGGCTCCAGCGCGTGAAGCCCTCCAGCGCCGCGTTTATTGCCTGCTCGGCGTGCTCTTGTGTACCTTCGGCGGCGTAGCCGACGACCTCATCCGGTTTCGATGGATTAAGCGAGGGGAATGTACGGTTCGTCTCGATACGCGCGCCGCCAATAACCAGCGGGTAGTGTTGTCCCAACCGGCTCGATACATCGTCCAGGGCGGCCGCGACGGGGCGGCGGTTGCTCTCCAGGCTGAAGTCGGTCAATACCTCGGGAGAATAGGGGGGTACCATCTGTCTGTCACCTCCTCGTGACCTAGTAAGCAAGAGTATCCGACTTCATTGTAGCGCAGGGCTGCTCTCATCCCTTTGTCACGGGCGCCGTTGGCCAGGCCAGCGGCGCTCACCATCACCATCGTGGGGCGCGCCCGTTTTAGACGAGGATACACAGCCTTTGACAAATTATAACCTACAAGCTATGATACTGACCATGTGGGAGATCGAAGGAACCGACGAGTTCGCGGAATGGTATGATGGCTGTTCCGACGAGGACTATGTGGATGAGTTGCGGCGGGAAGGGCTGTTAAGATGAGCGGACATAGAAAGTGGAGCGAGATCCGCAAAGGGCCGGCGCGGGAGGATCGCGAACCGTTGCGGACACTGGGTGAGTTGCGTCGCGAGAGTGGTCTCAGCCAGCAAGACATGGCGGAGGAGTTGGGCGTGTCGCAGGCAAGCGTCTCGAAGATCGAACATCAGGACGACCCACAGGTGTCCACACTGATGCGCTATCTCGGCGCGATGGGAGCAAACCTGGAGTTGCGCGCCGTCTTCCCCGACAAGTCGGCGCGACTGTATGTCCTCACGGACGCGGAGGTTGCCGACGAGGAGACGAGCGATGGCCTCCTCCCCGTGGGCCGAGACGCGTCATAGGGCGCGCGCCCAGCGGAGGCGCGATAATGCTATCCTGCAAGGTGTCCCCCGTTTCCTGTTATTCGTATAGTCATTAAGGACGAAGGACACTCTATGCGTCATTTCTTGCGCTGGGGGCTGGCCGGGGCGCTGCTCCTGCTGACGCCGGGCGCCGCCCTCGCGGCGAAGACTCCGCCCAAAACTACACCTACCCCTAAGGCCGCTAAGGCCGCGCCGAAAGCCACGTCTACGCCCAAGGCCACGACCGCTCCGTCGATCAGCGGCCATATCACCTATGTTGGGGCGAATGGAAACATCTTCGTCGCGCGGCCCGATGGGACGGATAAGCGCGCCCTGACCAACAACGGCCCAACCGATCCATCGTACAACGCGCCCCTGTCGTCGCCCAAGGGCGATGGTATCCTGGCCGTTCGCTTCGCGGCGGGGTTGGCGGCTTTCAAGGGCAGTGACACGGCAGGGCTGTGGTTAATCTCCCCGTTAGACGGCGCGCGCCGCCTGAGTCCCAACGTGTCGCGCGGCTACGCCTGGACGCCCGACGGCGCCAACATCGTCTACGAGGAGGGCTACCTCTCGGAGACGTCCCTCATCGTACTCGACCCACGCACAGGACACACGCACACGCTGGCCTGCGACCCCGCGTTCCGCCTCATCGGCGTCACGGACGTCGGGAACCGCGCCATCGGCGTGCAGGGACACAACATCGTCGCCGAGAGCCTCACCGACGGCACGACGCAGGGGCTGACGAACTACGGCGCCAAGGCCGGGGTGTGGCAGGGCGTCGCCGCGGTCAGCCCCTCCGGCCGCGCGGTCCTCTACGCCGAAACGCCGGGGACGACGCTCGTGTCGATCGACCTACGCACTGGGCGCGCCACGCGTACGTCCCTCGCCACCCCCGTCAGCAACGTCGCGCCCTCGCCGGACGCCTCCACGTATGTCTACGCCACGAGTGGAACGGGAAACACGACACAGACCATGATCCACACCAGCAAGGCCGTCACGAGCTTGCGCGGTGACGTGTCTTTCACGGCGCACGCCTTCGCACCGAACGGCGCCGCGTTCGTCTACAGCATGGGGGGCAATCTACCCTACGTCTACGTCGCGCCCGTTTCGTGCGCGACGACGTGCGCGACGCGTCTCGATTTCGGGCGTGACGCCGCCTGGAGTCCATAGCGGCCCAATTCTTGCTAACAAAACGCGATGCAGCGTGCGCCGCGCACGAATCGCGCACAACCGTAACTTTTTTGTGCCCGGTGTATTATACGGTAGGATAGAGGCGACATGTCTTAACGCCTACGCAAGAAGGAGGTGGGCCGCGCGGCGAGTTGACCCCTGGTGAGGCGTCCCCTGGCTACCTGTCACGGCCGCACCTCATACCTCTCGCGGCGCCGACCGCGCGGCTGTTCCCGGCCCGGACAGGATTCGCAGACATAGGCAGATACCCAGCATCGATCATTTGCTGTTAATGGAGGAGCTTTTAGTGGACAACGAGATTCTAGCCAACTCGGCCTCGCGCCGTAACTTCCTCAAGACGCTGGCCGCGGGCAGCGCCGGTGTCGCCCTTGGCGCCGCGGCCTTCCCGTTGGCGGCGCACGCCGCTACCGACGATCCGTCGACGATCATCAATGTCGCGCTCGTGGCCGAGTACCTCGCCGTGACGTTCCAGACCAACGCCCTCGCCAACGCAGGGGCCATCGGTCTGCTCCCGGCCGAGATCACGACGATCCAGGGTGTCGTGGCCGCGGAGGCGCTCCATGTCGATTACCTACAGTACTACGGTGCAGCGGCGCCCTATCAGGGTCCCTTTGCCTTCCCTGCCGGTACGTTCACCAGCCGCGCCGGCTACGCGAACACGGCCGTGATCCTGGAGACCGCCTTCGTCGCGGCCTACATGGCCGCGGCGCGCGAGTTCGCCGCCGATGGGCGAGCCGACCTGGCGCAGCTTGCCTTCCAAATCGGCGCCGTCGAGGCCGAGCACCGCGCGCTCTCACGCGCGATCGGCAACTTCCTGCCCTACGCGGATCTCGCGTTCGAGACCAACCTGATCCCGAACGTTGCCACCGCGGCGACGGTGTTGACCAACCTGGGCTTCCTCTCGCCGACCACCGGCAACAGCTACGCCTACACCGCCGCCAACCAGCAAGAGGCGATGAGCTACATCCACTTGCTCACGCAGACCACGCCGTAAGCGCGGTTCACACGCGATTCCTGTATAACGAGAGGGGACGCCGGTTGGCGTCCCCCCTCGTTATACAGGAGTGGAGAGGGGCGAGATGTGGCCTGACCTTGAAAGGTCATGGCAGCGGACGGACCGTGAAAGGTCTGTCTGGGTACGACGCGCGCTTGGCTCCCCAATCGCCTCACACGGCTAACGTATGCTGGTGGCGGCGTGACCTTTTAAGGTCCGGTTCCTGCCATGACCTTTTAAGGTCAGGCCCACGGTGAGCGCCATCACCATCGTGGGGGACACCCAGTGGCGAATAATGGCGGTAGTAGATAGGCGTGTCGCGTGAGGTTGTCCAAAGGGCTATGCGCCTGTTGCCTACTATTCGCACTGGCCGCGACGTTTAGTCCCGCCGCGCGCGCGGGCGCGACCGTCGCGCACGGCCCGACCGTCGCTGTGTATCTGACGACGGCCGACCTCTCCAGCCGGGTGGCGCGGCAGCCCATCCTACACTTTATGCCCCCCGCGCCGGCGCCCAGCCGAGCCGCGTCGCGGGTCGTCACCCCGACCATCGCCGTCGACGAGACCAAAACGTACCAGCGGATCGACGGCTTTGGGGGCGCTATGACCGACTCATCGGCGTGGCTGCTCGCCACGAAGCTGCAGCCGGCGGCGCGCGACAAGGTCATGTTCGATCTCTTCGACCCCACCCATGGCCTGGGCCTTAGCCCCGTGCGCGTGCCGATGGGCGCGTCGGACTTCACCAGAGACGGCGCGGTCTACTCCTACGATGATACGCCCGACGGTAGCCCCGACCCCGCCCTCGCCGGCTTCTCTATCACGCACGACATGACGGAGATCGTGCCCCTGTTGCGCGAGGCGCTACATTTCAACCCCGGCCTCAAGCTGATCGCTACGCCGTGGGTACTACCGAGTTGGATGCAGACGGGTATGACCAGCCCCTTCGCGGGGAGCATACCTCCGTCGTCCTACGGCCCTCTGGCGGCCTACTTCGTCAAGTTCATCCAGGCGTATGGAGCGCAGGGGCTGCCGATCTACGCCGTGACGCCGCACAACGAGCCGGGGCAGGACGCGGGCTATCCTGGGATCAATTTCCCAGCCCTGGCCGAAGCGCAGTTCATCGGCCGCTACCTCGGCCCCGCCCTCGTCGCCGCCGGCCTGCCCACGCGCATCCTGGCTTACGACGGATTCTGGGACACCACGCTCACCACGCCGGACTACCCGTTCCTGGTCCTGAGCGACCCCGTGGCGGGGCCGTACGTCGCGGGGACGGCGTGGCACTGCTACTCCGGAGGCCCCGATATCATGGCGCGATCGCACGCGCTGTACCCCACCAAGGACAACTACGTGACGGAGTGCTCCAGCGGCTTCACGCACGGCGATGTCTCCGAATTGATTATCGCGTCGATGCGCGACTGGGCCAAGGGCGTACTGCTGTGGAACCTGGCCCTGGATCAGACCGGCGGCCCTCCGCGGCCGGGCACGACCGGCTGCCCCAACTGCATCGCACCGGTCACGGTCTACACCGATACGGGCACGGTCGCGTACACGACCGACTACTACCAACTCGCGCAGGCCAGCCGCTTCATCCATCCGGGCGCCTACCGCATCGCCTCTACCTCGACCGTGCCCCACTACAGCGACGTGGGGCTGGGCTGCGGCAGCGGGACGAGCTACGGCGCGCAGACGATCGACGACGTGGCGTTCAAGAACCCCGACGGCTCCCTGGCGTTGCTGGCCTACAACCCCGGCGGCCAGCCCCGTCCGTTCGCCGTACGCTGGGGCAACCAGACGTTTAGCTACGCCCTCGCGCCGTGCGCCACCGCTACATTCGTGTGGTCGGGCGCGCGACACTTGTGAGGACGCCTCTCCGTGATGGCGCCTGCGGGTGCCGTGGGCCTGACCTTAAAAGGTCATGGCAGGGACCGGACCTTGAAAGGTCTTCCCGCCGCCACCGGCGGCTACCGGCGATCACCATGGCGGCCATGCGCTCGGCGGCGGGAGGGCGTGTCACGCCCACACAGACCTTTTAAGGTCCGTCGCCTACCATGACCTTTTAAGGTCAGGCCGCGTGTCGCAATCAGGGACACATCGGCCTATGCCGAAGGCTGTGTCAAATACTCGATGAGCAACCGCGCGGTGGCCTGTAAGGCGTCGACGTGCGTGCGCTCGTGGGCGTGTGATGCGTCAATGCCGGGGCCGACCAGCGCGGCGCGCACCTCCGCGCCGGCTTTGAGCGCCGCGCTGGCGTCGGAGCTGTAGTAGGTGTAGATATCGACCTTGTAGGGGACGCCGGCGCGGTCGCCGGCGCGGCGCAGCGCCGTGCTCAACGCGTGGTCGTAGGGGCCGCTGGCGTCCTTGACGCAGATCGTGGCCGAGTATTCGTCGGAGGTCTGTCCCTCGCCGACGGCGGCCATGTCGACCGCGACCAACTCCTCCGTCTCCGCTGGGACGCCGGCGCAAGCGCCGTGGCCGGTCTCCTCGTAGTTGCTGATGAACAGGTGCGTGGCGGCGGCCGGACGCGCGCCAGCGTCACGCATAGCCTTGGCTACGCCGAGCAGGATGGCGACGCAGGCCTTGTCGTCGAGGTGGCGTGACTTGATGAAGCCGCTCTCGGTCACGGATACACGCGGGTCAAGCGACACGAAGTCGCCCACCTCGATGCCCAGAGCGCGGACGTCCGTGGAACTTGTGACGCGCGCGTCGAGCCGCACTTCTAGCGTCTTCTCGCTACGCTCGGCTTTGTCCTGCTCGGCCCCATGGACGTGATGCGACGCTTTGACGTTGACGACCGTGCCGGTGACGCGCGCGCCGCCGTTGGTGTGGACCACGCACGTCTCGCCTTCAATCGCCGCCCACGGGTAGCTCCCTACCTGCGTCAGGGACAGACGCCCGTTGGTCTTGATCTCTTTGACCATCGCCCCAAGCGTATCGACGTGCGCGGCGAGCGTCCGCACGGGCGCGTCCCCGCCCTCCAGGGTCGCGACCAACGCGCCCTTACGCGTGTAGCGGTAGGGCACGCCGAGCGTGTCTAGCTCGCGCGCCACGTAGGCTATGGCCTCGGCGGCCAGACCGGTCGGGCTGGGGATCGCGCATAACTCCGCGGTGACGCGGGTCATGTAGTCGACGTCGATAGGCGGCAGCGACACGGGAACCTCCGATAGCTACAGGGATGATACTAATGCGATAACTTAATACTACAACGTTATGATCCGCTTGATCCGCCTGCGACTGAAGTCGCATGGCAAAGACCGACGACTGAAGTCGTTGGTACGACGCGTGGTGAGACACTTTAGTGTCCGTCGTTTGCCATGCGACTTCAGTCGCAGGTCCATGTCACGTTGTAATATTAGCGCCGGCCAGTGATGGCAGCTAACTCGGCGCGCGCGGCGCGTTCGAGCAGCGACGCGTCGTTGCTCAATGAGATGAAGTCGTAGCCTTGCGCGATGCAGCGGTTGGCGATCGCCGCGTCGGGAACCATGATCCCGGCGGCTTTGCCGTGGGCGTGGGCCACGACGGGGATGCGCGCGATAGCTTCGGCGAGCGCGGCCGGCTGGTTGTCCCACACCGGCGGCCACACGCCGAGCGATGACGAGAGGTCGTTAGGGCCAACGAAGAGTCCGTCGAGCCCATCGAGCGCGGCCATCTCCTCGGCCGCCGCGACGGCCTCGGCGGTCTCAATCTGCACGATGAGCAGCGTCTCGTCGTTGGCGCGCTGGCCGTAGGTCACGGCGTCGGTTCCGAAGGCCAGCGGGGCGCGGGCGCCGCCGCGGCTACGGTCGCCCAACGGCGCGTAGCGCGCGTCCTTGACGGCCTGCCGCGCCTCGGTGAGCGAGTTGACCATGGGGATAACGAGCCCGTAGGCGCCGATGTCGAGCGCCTGGTGGATCAACTCCGTCCTATTCCAGCCCACACGCACGAGCGGCACGGTCTCCGTCGTACGGATGGCGGCCATCATGCCTTGCGCGGCGTCCATCGACACCGGACCGTGCTCCATGTCGATCACCAGCCAGTCGAATCCACGGGCCGCCATGACCTCGGCGGCCAGCAGCCCGTCCAGCGTCACCCACGTCCCGACCGTGACCGCGCCCTCACGCAGCAGCCGTTTGACCTTGTTCTCGCGCATTGTACCCCCTACAATACTGACTTGATCTCAATAATCCTGAACCCATTGGTCTCGATCTGCACGGCGAGGGGGCTGATGTAGCGGCCCTGCTGACGGATCGTCCCCTCCCAGGCGACGTGTTCGCTGCTGTAGACGCGCAGGTCGTAGGTCGTGTCGGCGTCGATAACTTCTTGCATGGCGACGGGAACGACGCTCGTCTGCGCGCCCACGTTGCCGACGAGCACGACGAGTTCACCCGGCCGCCGCAGCGCCACGACCTCGGCCGAGGCCGAGTAGGCGTACACGCGCGCCGAGATGTCCTCGTCGTAGGTCTTGACGTGGTGATCCGACCGCAACGGGGTGTCGGCATAGATGTGGAACTCACGATCGTCCTGGCGCGCGGCGAAGTAGCTCAACTCGCGGCCGTGGTAGGGCTGCCGGCGCAGCGCCACCCACTTCCATTCAGGGGGTACCAGCGGGTTGACCTGTGGCAGATCGGGCGTGAGCATGAGCCCGCAGACGCCCTCGACGGCGGCCCATAGGAAGCGCGGCGGCTCCCATGGTGAGAGGCGCATGCCGCGGTTGATCAGGCTCTCGCCGTCGAACCACTCGCTGAATTGTCCGGGCACGGTATTGTTGTTTTTGGGGTTGACGGCGTAGTGCTCGAACGAGGAGCACAGCGCGGCGACCATGAACTCGGGGTGGTAGCGCGCCGCCGCGAAGGCGTACCACCACGTCAGACCCGGCCACACGCCGCCGATCAGGCCGACACATGCGAAGGGGTCGTACATGGGATCCAGCCGCGAGGCCGTGCGCAGGCCGGCCGGGGTCCAGAAGTCGGGCGAATTGAGGCGGCTGATGATGCGGAAGCCGGTTTCGTCGTCGCAGACGCGGAACATCACGGGGAAGATCTCGTCGCCGGTCACGTCGGTGTGGGTGGCGCCGTCGGCGTCGATGTTGAGGTAGTACAGCCCGTTCTCAGGGTTGAGCAGATGTGTGTTCATGGCGTCGCGCAGCGTCTGGGCGGCGTCGAAGAACTCGCGCGCCTCGGCGTCGGGCAGCCCCAGATTCTCGGCGAGGTGGCCGGCAGCGCGTAGGGCCGCGGCGCACTCGGCGTTGATCTCGGTCACGGCGCCGTTGAGGCTGTACTGCGGGATGACGTTGCGCCAGCCGGCGATGGCCCACACGTTGCCGCGCGGGTCCTTGGCCGTGCAGAACACCAGGCCGCGCGCGTCCTCCTGCGCGACGATGTAGCGCGCCGCCTTGGCCACAGCAGGGTAGATCGCGCGCAGCCACTCCGCGTCGCCGGTGGCGCGATAGTGGTGGTTGACCGCCAGAATAAAGAGCGGCGTATCGTCGTTGATGTTGAGGCCGTAGTCCTCGACGCGGCCGTCGAGGGCGCTATAGTACTCGGCGATCCTGCCGTCCTCGTATTGCAGGCGCGCGAAGGTGTCGAGCAGGGCGCGCGAGAAGGCCGGCTTGAAGTGGTCGTTGCCGTAGACGAACCAGGCCACGTCGCGTCCAACCACGTTGGAGGAAACGCCGGGCTCGTTGGTGAAGGCGGGACCCTGGGGGTAGCGCGCCATCACGCGTAGCATGTTGACCTTGCTCCATAGCGCGCCCTGGTTGATCAGCGGGTCGGGCGTGAGCACTCGCGCCCGCGTCAGTGTATGGGCGAGATAGTCGTCGGTGTCCCGTAGCGCGGCCGCGGGGTCGCACGCGGCACGGTAGGCCGCGACCGCGGCGTCCTCGCCAGTGGCGGAGAGCGCGGTGATAAAGGTGAAGGCGCGGCTCTCGCCGGGATCGAGGTGTACGTCGAGTTGCAGGCTGCCGAGGATGTCGCCGGCGGCGTCCGTCGTATTATCCAGCGGGCGCACATGCAGAGGATCGTAGACGCGGCCGAAGTCGAAGGTCGTGCCGTAGCCGCCGGGTTGCTCGGTCAGCCCGAAGACGCGCACGCACGCGGGCTGGCTCTTGTTGTGGGCTACGAGGGCGTACAGGTCAGCGTCGTAGCGCGCCACTATGTCGTCGGGAAGGGTGCCGCGCAGGCGCGCATAGCCGAAGACGCGCAGGTCGCGCGGGACCGGGCTGTTGTTGCGCAACTCGACGATCTGGTAAAGGACGGGCGGGTCGCCAGCGTCCGTGTTCGCGGCGGCGGCGCCGGTTCCACGGGAGGCCAGCGGCAAGAAGACGGTTTCCGTGACGTCAATGGAGCCGGTGATAGCGTAGATGTGGCGTTGGTAGGCCGGGTGTATCTCGAACGTGCCGGGCACATCCTGGCGCAAGCTGACGTAGGAGGCGCCGTGGGGGTCGGTGCTCGAGATGTGGCAGACGCCCCGGTCATCCGTCTGCACGCGATGGCCGGGGCTGGCGTAGCGGATAGAGATATTATTGATGAACGTCTGGCCGGCGTCGACGCTGAAGACGCGGTCGATCGCCCCGGTCCCCTTGGTCGTCACCCAGAGGGCGCTATTGCCGAAACTGGCGCCGAACTCCAGCGCGTCGTCAGGCGTCGTATAGAAGGGCAGCGCGTGTGGCTGCGGCGCGTGCGCCACCACGCCGCCGGGGCTGGCGCCCGCGGTCGAGTTTTCTTGCATAGGGGTCTCCGTCGATGGTCGATGGTCGATAGTCGATGGTCGATAGTCGATAGTCGATAGTCGGACGAGTGGAGTGGGGCTAGCTATGATGATACGATAACACGATAGAGTGATTCTGTTCCACTATCCATCCATGCCAATGCCATCACGGCATGGCAGCCAGCATCCATTCTCCGTGATAACTTCCACCCATCGCCCATCGCCCATCGCCCATCGCCCATCGCCCATCGCCCATCGCCCATCGCCCATCGCCCATCGCCCATCGCCCATCGACTATCGACTATCGACTATCGACTAATCATCGGGGCACAGGTCGCGCAGGAAGGCGTAGCTATATAAGCCGTCGTCGTGGCCGTCGCCCCAGATGAACTGTAGGCCGAAGCGGTTGAGCGGCCGCACGTCCTCCAACGTCACCTGCCGCTGTGTGAAGACGGTATCAGCGTTCACCAGCCCGGCTCGGCCGCCCTCGCCGGAGCAGCCCGCGCACGGACAGCGCCGCCGCAGATCGGGCAGGCTGTAGAGACAGGCGTGCTCGTCGGCCCACGCGATCCGCATCAGGCCGTTTTCCCTATCCAGGTCTATCGCGACCGGCGTGCGCCGGTCCAGGTCGGTAATCCACGCCATTGCTTGTATCGTATACCCTCAGATGGATCAAGTCGATCAATATCTTCATCCTCGATTATACATTGGGCAGAAACACCATAGCCTTTACGCATGTCTGACAAAAAACGATTACGCACGTCTGACAAAAAAACGATTCGCCTTATTAGTGGGCAGCCTCTTTGATGGTATCATTGAAGGGGACAACCCTGTCAGCTACGACAAACGGTCCTTCGAGGATTTCCTATGGATACTATCGAGCACACTCAACGCGTTCATGACATCCAAGTTGAAGATGACATAGTTGCCAGGCTGCGTGATCGTCCACTGGACTCCTTGTCTCAGGAGGAGGAGGCTATGTTACAACAATTTCAAGCGCGCCGGCTTCAGGAGTTGCTCGACGACATGGATGAAGAAGCCGGTCCTGTTTCCAATGCGATAGTCCGTGATGTCGATGCCCTTGACTGGCCCACATCGTAGCCGCCTAATCCTTGACAGCGGCGCGGTCATTGCCCTGGCCGCGCGGCAGGAGAGGGTGCGACAAATCGTGCAACGCGCCCGCGTGGAAAACAGGTTGGTCGTGATCCCTGCTGTCGTCATCGCGGAAACGACGAGAGGTGGCCCGCGCGACGCGGCTGTTAATCGCGTGATCAAGGCCGTTGATGTGATCGTCCCAATCACCGAGGAGATAGCGCGCGAGGCTGGCCGCTTGCTGATAGCCGCCAGCATGTCTAACGCGACCGTCGACGCCCTGGTCGTGTCGACGGCGCTACGCCCGATACCGACGATCATTGTGACAGGCGACGTGGGAGACATCACAGCGCTGTCCGCGAACTACTCACATGTGCGTATCGTGGGTGTATAAGCACGCCCAAAGCTTCAGTTATGTCGCCCAGTTCTTTGTCATGTGAAAGAATCCGCTAATGTCGCGTTCCACGATGTGTGGCTCGGCGAGGTAGTGCGCGACGAGTGGCTTGCCCCCGTTGTGGGAGAGATCGAGGAGACCGAGGATATTGGGGAGTTGGCGTAGAGATCGCCGACCGTGGCCAGGACTGACCGTGGGAGGACATCGCACAACACACGCTCAACCTCGCCCTGCTGGCCCAACTCGCGCGCGATGTCGTGATAACTGGCGATGAGCCGGCCCAGCGCGGGGTTGTCGGCCGGCCCGACCTGTAGCAGATAGTCCAGAACCTCTCGCAACTCGACGGCGACGCGCATTGGGATAACCTCCTGGCGCGGCTCCCTCGATCAGGCCACGCCCCAATAGACTACGCCATTCAGGTACTCATCCACTACCCCCATTCGGGGACTTTTGGCTCCCCGAACGGGTACCGTACAGAGTTACTCGTCACTCTCGAGAATCTCACGCGCGATGTAGAGGGGACGGGCGCGGACTTCGTCGTAGATGCGGCCGAGGTACTCGCCGATGACGCCAAGGAAGATCAGCTGGATGCCGCCCAGAAAAAGTACGACCGAGATCGTCGTGCCCTGGCCCACGATGCCGCCGCTGATGACGCGAATGATCGCCGCGATCACGATGCCCAGGAAGCTGATGCCCGCGATGGCGAAGCCCAGCGTCGTCGCCAACTGTAGCGGCACATGCGAGAAGCTCGTGATAGCGTCGAGCGAGAGGCGCACCATCTTGGAGAGCGGGTAATTGGTCTCGCCCGCGTGGCGCTCCGCGCGGTCATACTTCACCGCCTCCTGGCGGAAGCCCACCCAGGCCGACATGCCACGCATGAAACGATGGTGCTCTTTCATGGTAACAAGCGTGTCCACGACTTTGCGATCGAGCAACCGGAAGTCGCCGGTGTCGCGTGGGATATCCACGGAGGTCAGCCGCCCGATCAGCCGGTAGAATGCCGCCGCCGTGAGCAGCTTGAAGCGCGTCTCGCCCGCCCGCGTGCGTCGCTGCGCGTAAACCACCTCGGCCCCCGCTTGCCAGCGCGCGACGAGTTCGGGGATCACTTCCGGCGGGTCCTGTAGATCCGAGTCGAGGATGACCACGGCGTCGCCGCGCGCCCGGTCGAGCCCGGCCGAGATGGCGATCTGGTGCCCGAAGTTGCGCGAAAAGTCGATCACCACCACGCGCGGGTCGCGTTCATGCAGGTCGCGCAGCAGACGATAAGAGTTGTCGTGTGAGCCGTCGTTGACCAGCACGAGTTCGTAGGGCTCGCCGAGTCCCTCCATAACGGCAGTGAGGCGCTCGTAGAAGATGGGCAGGTTGCCCTCCTCGTTGTGTATCGGCGCCACCACCGAGTACATCGGCCGCGCCCGCGCTACGCGCGACCCCGCCCGCGGCGCCGCATCGACTCGTTGTGCAGCCATTCCTCGCTCCCTTTGGTTGACGGGCGCGCCGCCAGAAGTGGGCGCCAACTATCCCGCATACTCCCTCTATGATACAGCCGCTGGGGGCTAATCGCAGTAGCCCGAATGGGTCATTCGCCCCACCACGAACAGCGCCGCAGCGACGGCGATCACTGCGTTGAGCCAGGGGGCGGGATAGGGGTTGTAGCCGAACGGGTGAATCCACTGGTTGGCCGAAGGGCCGATGACCGAGAGCGTGACGAGCAGTCCAACGGCGTCGCGCGCGCGGTCGCGCACAGCCAGTACGGCTAGAAACGGCAGCGGCCATAGCAGGTACTGCTCGTAGACGACCTTGGAGAGCAGCAAGAACAGCGTGAAGACTACGGCAGCGTAGACGTAGGGGTCGGCTAGCGCCGTCACTCCCTCGGCCCTCCTCTCCCTAGCTGTGGGAGAGAGGAGCCGGGGCATTCTCCCTTGCCCCTTGAGGGAGATGGTTGGAGCCTGTGCATCGTTGGGTATGGCCATGCCCGTCGATCCCCACGCATCATGGTTGGCGGGGCTCTGGGGGGAGGCATCTCCCCAGGCTCCCCCGGAGGCGCGCTGGACCGTCGGCCCGCGGGTAGAGCGGGGACCCCACGGAGTGGGGAGCGGCCAGTCGCCATGGGCGGGGGGGGCGAGAAGAGAAAGGCTTTTCACAAACCGTAGGGCAACGGGTAACACAATCGCCAATGCGAAGAGAGCCAACAGGCCGTAGCTGACGACCGTGGCCGCGCGCTCGCTCAACCCCAGGTTCAATAGGATGACCTGCCATGAGAACTGACGCGGCCCCTTCGTCGAGTCGTAGACGAACACGATGTACAGGAAGCGGCGCGCGTCGTGCAGGAGATACGGCAGCGCGATGACCAGGGGCGTCAGGACCGCCGCCAGGGCAAGTCGTCCGCCGCGACGGCGCCCCAGGCGCGCGATTAAGTAGGGCAACAGGAAGATCGGGAACGTCTTGAGCGTGACGGCGAGGCTGAACGGGAGCGCCAGGCGGCCGCTTCGTCCACCGGCGCCCGGTGAGAGTCGATTCCACGCGAGCAGCAGCAGGGCCAGGGGCAGGCTGTCGAAGCGCCCGTAGAAGGCGCCGTTGTAGAGCACGAGCGGATTCAGGAAGTACAGCGCCACGCCCGTGGCGCACGCGCGCTCGTCGCGGCCGGCTCGACGCAGCGCCGACGCGAGACCCAGCGCCACGCCCACATCGCCGGCCACCACCGGCAGCTTGCCGAGTGCGACGTACGACAGCCCGGAGTGCAACGCCAGCCACTTCAGCGGCAGCAGCAGGTAGAGGTAGAGCGGGAAATAGGCGTAGGGGCCGTAGCGTGTGAGGTCTAGCGGCGGGTGGGCGTAGACATCTTGCCCATGTAAGGTCGCTGCCGCCGTGAGGTCCCAGATATGAAAATCGGGACCAAAAGTGATGGGCAGGAGAAGGGCGCGCAACACCAAGCCGAGCGCCAACACCAGCGTGACGCGGGGGTACGCGCGCGCCAGCGCCCCGACGCGCCGCGGCGGCGATCGCCGCCGCGGAACGGCGTCGACGATCATCACCGCTTTGCCACGCTCACCATTCGTACTCGCCGTCGTCGTTGACGGGGCCGCGCACGGTGGCTTGATCGAGAGACTGGTCGCCGGCGCGCTGGAACCGCGCCAACAGCGCGTTGATTGACTCATCGTTCTCGCCCTTACCCAGGTTCTCCTTGAGCAGGTCGGTGAGTGTGCTGATCTCTTCCATCGTGAACTCGCAACGCACTGGCCGTGACTCGTCCATCGTGGGCTCCTTCTCTTGGCAGGGGGCGTGGCGCGGCAAGAACCGGCCCGCGGATACGTTCCCGCGCCGCGCGGGACATCCTATCGGATATGATACCGCAGTCGGAAGTCGGAAGTCGGAAGTCGGTAACTTGTCGGCTACTACCCTACCATCGTACCACCGAACTAGTCGAAAAAGCTGCGACTAACGACGCCGCTGCCGCTACCCTCCTGCTATCGACTTCCGACTTCCGACTTCCGACTATCGCCCCGTCAGCGTGGCGAGTCGGGCCATGACGCGCTGCCAGTGTGTCCCACGCCAGTAATAGCGCCCCCACGAGGGGCAATGCGTGAACTGGCGTTGCGTCGCGGCCACGAAGGGCGGCGCATGCGGACGCGCCTCATCCGCCGATACGGCTTCCAGCGCGCCGTTACATGCGGCGCAGCGTGTGAAACAGCCTATTCCACTATGGCACAATACAAACAGCGCCACTTTGTCGCTATACTAGTTGCACAAGCGTCCACCAGTTATGCACAGGAGGTGTGCCAGGCAGGACGCGCTCAACGTCGTAATAAGCGTATAGACGTATAGTAAGGCCGGGGCGAGGGGTTAGCGAAGGGGTAAAAGATGGTGACAGATAGTAAACGCGAGACAATGGGACGGGCACACGCGGACGACGACAAGGCGGAGAAGTGGCCGGCGGCAGGGATCGAGGAACTCGAGAGTTCTATCCCAAGCGACGATGCCGTACGGACCTATCTACGCGAGATCGGGCGCGTCCCCCTGCTCAGCGAGGAACAGGAGCGCGCGCTCGGCGACAGGCTGCATCAGGGCAACAAGGAAACGATACGCGCACTGCGTTCCCTGCACGCGCGTATCCGCTCGCTCTTGCTGCGCCAGGAGCCGGACCTCGTCGACGAGACTGCCGCGGCCTGGGCGCCCCTCCTGGGCGTCGCCCCCGCGGCGCTGGCCGTCTGCTTCCGTACCCTGCTGGAGCAGCGCGGGCGCGACGACATCGACCTCGCCGCGACGGCCGCGCCGATCGACCTTTCCCTGCGTGAGCGCGACAACTGGCGCGGCGGCATGGAGAGCCTCATGCGCGCCGTCCTCCTGCATGACGACGCGCGCGTCATCGGTGGGCTCGCCGCGCTCATGGCGCACGGCGGACTCGCCGGCTCCGTCGACAGCGCGATCGCGTCGTTGCGTGCGAGTGTCACCTTCGCCGAGCGCGCGCTCGGCGCGGGCGAAGAGGGCGAGACCGAGCTCATCTACCTACCACACATCGACGGCCAGCCCTATCAGGAGCACCCCGCAGCCCAGCTGGCCACGCGCCTGCTCGGCCTCGGACACAGCGAGGCCGACCACGCCTTCGAGCGCGCGCAGGCCGGCCAGGGGGACATCGCGGCGGTCGTCGCCGCCGCGATCGGCGTTCCCGAGGCGGAGGCCAGAGAGGCGCTGGCCAGCTGGACCGTCGACCAGAGCCTGGTGCAGCAAGCCGCGCGCGCGCGCGCGCGGCTCACCGAGTCGAACCTGCGCCTGGTCGTCTCGGTCGCCAAGAAGTACGCGGGGCGCGGGTTGCCCTTGCTCGACCTCGTGCAGGAAGGTAACTTCGGGTTGATGCGCGCGACCGAACTGTTCGACCCCTCGCTGGGCTATCGCTTCTCCACCTACGCCATCTGGTGGATCCGCCAGTCCGTCCTGCGCGGCATCTCCACGCAGGCGCGCGCGGTGCGTCTGCCCGTGCATGTGCAGCAGCGCCTCAGCCTCGTCGCGCGCACGCGCCGTGAGCTGACGGCCGAGTTTGGGCGCGAGCCCACGCAGGCCGAGTTGGCGCGGCGCATCGGCATCAGCGCGGAGCGCCTCTCTGCCGACATGCTGGCGGGGCAGGATGTGACGTCGCTAGAGACGCCGGTGGGCGACGACGAGGACTCCTCGACCCTGTCGGAGTTCGTCGAGGACGAGTCGGCCGGCGACATCGGCGAGGCCGTCGCGCGCGGCATGCTGCGCGGCGACCTGGAGCGGGCCTTATCCAGCCTGACCGAGCGCGAGCAGGAGGTGGTACGGCTGCGCTACGGGATGGTGCCGGACGGCCGGGCGCGTTCGCTCGACGAGATTGGAGCGCGCTTCAGCATCAGCCGTGAGCGCGCTCGCCAGATCGAGGCCCGCGCCATGCAGAAGCTGCGCCGCCCCGCCCAGTCCCGCCAGCTACGCGCCTATGCGACGTAACCTTGTAGATTGGGACAGAAGTTGGTAATTCGGTCATTAAGCCGCTAACAGGGCTTCTTTCCCATCTCATCCCTATCTCATCAGCCGCGCGGACACTATACCTACTAAGTATGAGCTTGAAAGTTCTTGCACGACTCTCACGCCTGGCCGAGCGTGTCCCACAGGCGCTTTGGCATGCACGAACTTAGCAGCATCTACTTAGCTGGATCGCGCGGCGTGATCTCGCGTGACGCCGCTGCATAGGGAAACGAGGGGGAGTAGGATGATGAGACGGGACGCGGATGGGCTGGCGGTCCCCATGGCGACGATCCGGCGGGGCGACCGCGTCGTCACCGCCGACGGCGTCGACATCGGAAGCGTGCGCACAGTGTCTGGCGCCGACGCCCTCAGTGGGCGCATCCTCGTGGTGGGGTGGGACGACTGGGACGGGTCAGTGGTCGCTTATGCGATCCCCTGGTGGGCGCCGAGCTGGCGGGACGCCGTGGCCGCGCGCCTGCGCCTCTCCGCACACCGAACCGACGTCTGTACCCACTGGGCGCGGGCATCCTCACGGGTGGGCGCGGCCCTCATGCCAGTCCCCGCAACACCAAGCGCGGAACACGCCTGCTGGGGCGAGGAGGCCACGCGGGGCGCCGTCCTCCGCGGCCCATGGTAGGTGTAGAGGGTGTAGAGACCCATGATCAAAGTTCGCTTTGCGGTGGGTGAACGATGCTATTGACTTAGAGCGCTCTAAGTTGACTATACTGCGCCTATGCCTCGTACCGAAGGCGCCGCGCGTGTTCCTTGACAACCCTTCAATCCATGCTAGAATAGTCCTGGTCGTAGGACGCGTGTCCTGCGAAGGAGGGTTGCCGGTGGGCAAGGCGCGGGAGCACAGCTTTGCACGGGGAATGGTCGGCGGGCTGAGCGCGGTGCACGGGCGCGCGGCCCGAGCGGGCGCCCGTGCGCCGCGGCGCTAGACGCGTCTCACCATCGTGAGGCCCGCCCTACCGAAGGCGCCACGCGCGACGGCTGGCGGAACGGGCTGAGGAGAGAACCATGACACACGAGGACGAGCGCGGCTATGAGGTGTTCGACGCGGGCGACGTTGCCCTGCAATCGGGCGAAACGCTTCACGACGCGAAGCTGGCCTATGTCACGCACGGAACGCTTAACGCCCGGCGCGACAACGCCATCGTCTTCCCCACCTGCTACGGGGGGCGGCACGAAGACAACGCGTGGCTGATCGGGCCAGGCCGAGCGCTTGACACCGACCGCTACTTCGTGGTCGTGCCCGACATGCTCGGCAACGGGCTCTCGTCGTCGCCGAGCAACACTCTAGCGCCGCAGGCCGGCCCCGCCTTTCCCCACGTCACAATCCTGGACAACGTAGCGTTGCAGCACCGTCTCGTCGTGGAGCGCCTCGACGTCACGCGCCTTCCGCTCGTGGTCGGCTTCTCCATGGGCGCGCAACAGGCCTACCAGTGGGCCCTGAGCTACCCCGACCTGGTTGAGCGCATCATCCCCATCTGCGGCGCGGCGCGTTGCGCTCCGCACGCCTGGGTGTTCCTGGAAGGCGTGACCGCCGCGCTCCGGGCCGACGCCGCCTGGCGTGATGGGCGCTACGACGCGCCGCCTGAAAAGGGTTTGCGCGCGCTCGGGCGCGTGTGGGCCGGGTGGGGCCGCTCACAGGCTTGGTATCGCGCCCATTTGTATCGAGAGCAGGGTTACGCCGCACTGGAGGATTTCATCGTGGGCGACTACGAGGAGACATTCCTTGCCTGGGACGCCAACGATCTTTTGGCGATGGCCTGGACGTGGCAGCACGCCGACATCGCGGCTACGCCGCGGTACGACGGTGACCTCGACCGGGCGCTGGGGGCGATCCAGGCGCGCGCCCTGGTGATGCCCTGTACGACCGATCTATACTTCCCGCCGGAGGACAGCGCCGCCGAGGTGGCGCGCCTGCCGCACGCCGAACTGCGCCCGATCGACTCGTTGTGGGGTCACGCCGCCGGCGCCGGGCCCACGCCGCGCGACGCGGCGTTCATCGACGCCAGCATCGCCGAGTGGCTGACGAAGTAACTAACCTCTAGCCCAGCGAGGACATCCCCGACCAAGATACCCTCTACAGGCGGGTCCATCACTTGTGTATAGTAGAAGTCTAATCTACCCTAGCAATGTACGTTGGAGGCGCCGTTATCAGTACCGCAGCCCCTCCGCTCCTTGAAGCGCTATTGGAACGGTTGCAGAGCAAGGAAGTTCTTGATTGGGAAGTCAAGGCGGCTCGCAACAATCTGCCTAGCAGCCTGTGGGAAACCGTCAGCGCGTTCGCGAACACCCAAGGCGGCTGGATTCTGCTTGGGATTGCGCAACATGATGAGACATCGTCGTTGAAGGTGTCAATAACGCGCACAAAATGATGGGGGACTTACACAACCTACTGCGTAACAGACAGAAAATTAGTTGTCCGGTATGCGATGAAAAAGACGCATCGGTGCTGCGTGTGGACGGCAAGGAGGTCATCGCGCTCCGTGTGCCCGCTGCCCCGCGTCGTGTGCGCCCCGTTTATATCGGCAACAATCCCTACACCGGCTCCTACGTCCGCCGCCATGAGGGTGATTACCGCTGCAACAAGGCCGAAGTCGACCGCATGATGCGCGAAGCGTCGGATGTCGCCGCCGACTCTACCATCCTCAAGCATTACACTATGGACGATTTAGATCGCGATGCCTTGGCAAGCTATCGCCGCCGCTACCAGACGCTTCATTCGTCATCGGCCTGGAACAGCTATGGTGATGATCGCTTCTTGAAAGCCATCAAGGCCATCCGCCGTGATAGGGACACCAATGAGGAAGGGATTACTGTCGCGGGCTTATTGCTTTTGGGCACGTCCAGTGCGCTGCGGGACTGGCGCACGCGCCACCTGATCGATTATCGTCTCGTAGACAGCGATGCCTCGTCGGAAACGCGATGGAGCGATCGGTTGGCGTGGGAGGACAACTTGCTCGGGGCCTACGACGCGATTTACCCACGGCTTATCGATGGTCTGCGCTTACCCTTCAGGTTGGAAGGCGCCACCCGTGTTGATGAAACTCAAATGCACGTCGTGCTGAGAGAAGCTTTGGTCAATCTGCTTATCCACGCGGACTACGCCGAGACCGGCGCGTCGCTCATCTCGCGCTCGACAGGGGGAGGGTACCTCTTCCGCAACCCTGGAAGCTCACGGGTTTCCGAGAGCGATCTGTTTGTTGGCGACCGCTCGGACCCGCGCAACCCCATCCTCGTTCAAATGTTTCGCTACATCGGCTTGGCGGAAGAGGCGGGAACGGGGATTCCCAACATTGTCAGGGCATGGCGCGATTTTGGATTCCGCATGCCGAGGATCGATGTCGGCACGGAGCGGTACGAATTCACGCTGGAACTGCGCCCCGTGCATTTCATAGAGGACGAAGACCGTGCCTGGCTGCAGCGCATGGGGGATACATGGATAGAACAAGAGCAACTCGCGCTGGTCATCGCTAAACATTCCGATGGCGTGGACAATCTCACGCTCCGTCGCGTGACCGGCCAGCATCCTGTCGACGTGACAAAGGTCCTAAGTAGCCTGCGCGCGCGTGGCTTCTTGGTGATGAACAGAGGCGGTCGACAAGCTAGATATCAGCTAGGCCCGATGGCGGAGACTAACGTCGCCGTACAAAAGCCTATCGATTCCCTTCCTAATCCCAAGACGGGCGCATCCACCATAGTGGGACAGGCGCCAGACGTCAGTCAAAGTCCCAATGAGGGAAAGAGTAGGTCTAAGGGTAAGGCGTCAAGCTCTGAGGATAGCGCCGTGAGGTCTGAGGGTAAGGCGTCGAGCTCTGAGGATAGCGCCGTGAGGTCTGAGGGTATAGACGGGGATATATGGACTGAATTGATGGCTATCTCGCAATCGGCGCGCGAGAAATCACGGATCGCGCCTAGTCTCCGTGACGACATAATCGTGCGACTCTGTACGCGCGCTGACCTCTCATTGCCTGAGCTATCGCGGCTCATGAGCCGCAGTGAGGCGTACATGCGCGAGGCGTTGCGCTCCCTCATCGCCGCAGGCCGTCTTGCTTTCCTATACCCTAACCAACCCAACCACCCTCAACAAAAATATGTGGCGCGGTCCGTCGATAGTCAGCGCTAAAAACATGAGCGGCTCATGGGCGCTTATGCTTGCAACATGTCACCCCGTGCTAGCGTTTGCCCTTCATACACATGGCAATTCGCCTATCTCCCTTAAAGCATGTCCACAAACCCACGGCCCTTCCACCTTACCTTCTGGTTGACCACGAGGTCCGTTGTTGCCAAAAAAGACGCGATCCTGCGGCCACCAGCGGTCGCCCGACGCGCCGAACTCGCCCGCGCGCAGTCTCCAAACGCCCAGGACGGCACGATGGCGGTGTGCGCGTCCTCCCGATACCCAGGGAACCACCGATTGGGCCCCTGTTGGTTTGGAAACAATACCTTTTGAGCATGGAGGGTTTGTGGACACGCTCTTATGAGAGATAAGCGGACCGTCTCTATATACCGCATACCGCTGCGGGAAGCATGCAGCTTCGGTTTGCCGATCCACGGTGCCCCAAAACACGATGACCGACGGGACGTGGAAATCCCTTCTATGCGCTCTATGCGCGCATGGTAGGACATAGCGGCTACGTCGCTATAATAGTCGTGTACAATGGGACGGATGTGCCAGAGCAAGAGGGAGGGTGTCGTGGGCGGAGGGCAGCGGTACGAGGGGCGCCTGGAGCTGACCTGGACCAACAAGCAGGAGCGCCTGCTCGCGCGCGACGACGGCCGCTACGCCTGGGTCCCGCCCGCCGACTACCGCGTCGCCGAGGTCCGCCTCCTGCGCGACGCGGGCCGCGTTGGCGCCGTGGCCGCGCCTGGCGCGCGACAACCTGCTGATCCGCGGCGACGCCCTGAACGCCCTGCACAGCCTGGCCGAGCTGCCTGAGTTCGCGCGCGAATACCTGGGCAAGGTCAAGCTCGCCTACCTCGACCCGCCCTTCAATACGCAGCAGTCCTTCCTGCACTACGACGACGCCCTCGAACACTCCGTCTGGCTGACTATGCTGCGCGACCGCCTGCTGCAGGTCAAGGCGCTGCTCTCCGACGACGGCTCGGTGTGGGTCCACTGCGACGACAGCGAGATGGCCTACCTCAAGGTGGCAATGGATGAGATATTTGGGCGCAAAGCTAACACGGGCTAGCTGCATCGAGAGATCCGGGGGAGGATGACGCCTGCTGTATGGGTCCCTCGTCGCCGGTAGGAGGGTTGTAGAATACAAATAGGGGGACGGCGCCTGTGCCGCCTCCGTTCTATCTCGTGTGGTTCGCGTGGAGGGCTTATGGACCAAGAGGCCATCATCCAGTACATCACGGACACGTTTACGGGTATTGAGGTTCTTAGACCAACCGACGGTCCTGGGGCCGGCGACACCTTCGTCTTCTATGACCCCCAGCACAACCTTGACCCGGCGCACCGCCAGCCCTTCGCCACCATCGTCACCAAAGACTACGGCGGCTTTGACGATGCCTCACATCTGAATCGCCCGGATGTGTTTCGGCTCAACATCGGTGTGAGCAGGGACACCTTTCGCGCTCTCTTTGGCCCTGCGTCCAGTGCGGAGAGTGATCAGAGCACCGCCTATGACTTCGCCGCCCTGGACCGGCTGATGCCCCATCCGGTGTACGCGCCGCAGTCGTTTGTGTGCGTGCTCAACCCAAGCCCGGACACCTTCGCAGCCGTCAGGCCCTTGCTGGCCGACGCCTACGGCAGAGTCGCCGCCCGGCATGCCCGCCGTCAGGCCATTCCCGACTGAGCACAGGTACATAATAGTAGGGGGGAGGATGCCGGTTGATCGTGAGATCAACCGGCAGCCTCCCCCTGTGTGCCCACTATATAAAAAGCCGCTCTACCGGACGGCGACGGGCTCCTGCGCCGGGCTGCCGCTCGCGGCGACGCCGATGCCCTCGGCAATGCGCCGCCCGTAGTCGGCGTCGCACCGCGTGAAGTGCTCGACCATGCGCTCCTGGATGTCTTTGTTGCACTGCTTGAGCGCGCCCACCAGGTTGTTGATCAGGTCGTCGCGCTCCCAGTCCTCAAAGGAGCGGTAACGCTCGCCGGCCTGCGTGTAGTCGTTGGTCCGCGCGATGGTCTGGCGGACCAAATCCCCCGCGATGTGGGGCGTGTAGTCCTGACCTGTCGGCTCCGCCTCGGTCAGGCCGCCGCGGCTGCTCGGCTCGTAGTTAATGTGCGGGTTCTCACCCTCTTTGACAGCGTCCACGTAGTAGGTCATCGCGCCGTCGCGCTGGTTCGTCGCGGTGTGTGTCTTGGGCCGATTGATCGGCAGCTGCAGGTAATTCGGCCCCACGCGGTAGCGCTGCGTGTCCGAGTACGAGAGTGTGCGGCCTTGCAGCATCTTGTCGTCCGAGAAGTCGAGGCCGTCCACCAGCACGCCCGTGCCGAAGGCGGCCTGCTCGACCTCAGCGAAGTAGTTCTCGGGGTTCTTGTCGAGTACCATGCGCCCCACGGGCCGCATCGGGAACTGATCCTCGGGCCAGAGCTTGGTGTCGTCGAGCGGGTCGAAGTCGAGTTCGGGGTGCTCGCCATCGGACATAATCTGGACGCGCATCTCCCACTCGGGGTAGTCGCCGCGCTCGATAGCCTCATAGAGGTCCTGCGTGGCGTGGAGGAAGTTCTTGCCCTGTAGCTCGGCGGCCTGCGCCTGCGTGAGGTTCTTGACGCCCTGCTTGGGGACCCAGTGGTATTTGATCAGGACCGCCTCGCCGGCCTTATTGACCCACTTGTAGGTATTGACGCCCGAGCCCTCCATATGACGGTAGTCCGCCGCGATGCCCCAGGGGCTGAACAGCCAGGTAACCATGTGCATTGCTTCCGGCGTGTATTGGACGAAGTCGAACTGCCGGTTGGGGTCCTGGCGGTTGAACACGGGGTCGGGCTTCCAGGAATGCACGAAGTCGGGGAACTTGATGGCGTCGCGAATGAAGAACACCTTGAGGTTGTTGCCCACGAGGTCCCAGTTGCCGTCCTCGGTGTAGAACTTGACGGCGAAGCCGCGTGGGTCGCGCAGCGTCTCGGGTGAGTGGCCGCCGTGGGTCACGGTGGAGAAACGCACGAAGACGGGCGTGCGCTTGCCCTTTTCCTGGAACAGCTTGGCCCGCGTGTACGTGCTGATCGGCTCGTCGCCTACCGTTCCGTAGGCCTCGAAATAGCCATGGGCACCCGCGCCACGCGCGTGGACGACGCGCTCAGGGATGCGCTCGCGGTCGAAGTGGCTGATCTTCTCGATGAAGTGATAGTTCTCCAGCGTCGTGGGGCCGCGATCGCCCACGGTGCGCAGGTTCTTGTTGTCGTAGACCGGCTGGCCCTGGCGCGTTGTCAGCGTCGGCTGCTGGCTGTTTGGCTGGGTGGACTGATTGTCGCTCATGCTCTCTCCTTATCTCCCTTTATTTAGTCAGGCTCTCTCGTCCCGCGCCCACGGCAGCCCATCTTAACTGGGGAGCCATGGCTGTATCACACAGGGCGACTACGTACAGTATAGTGGAGCAAAGCGCGTGCCAGCGAACGCCCTACGTGGGCGTGGCGGGTCGTGGTAGACTGGGTACATAGCAACGCGCTGGACGTCATGATGGTACTGAGGATGAGTGAATGATGGTACTGAGGATGAGTGAAGCCGCGATGGATGAAATCGCGCGATTCTACATAATCAGAGACACCGATAACAGTTCATCCCCAAAGGTGGCTCCGTTTATTGATCGTAATCCGGCCCTCATCGACGTTTTATTGGACGCGCGCGACACACTGCGGCGCATTTTCCCCGATTCCTCTTACGCCCTTGGCGTTACGCGCGACCCCGACATCAACGATGAGCAGTTGGTCCTCTCTATTGGGGTCAAACGCGATTCAGCCAAGCCACACGACGGCGTCAAACGATTGCTACTCTTGCAGGACGAGTGGGGCCTGGACGCCGACCGTCGCGCCGAGGGGAAGCTTGCGATCGTTCTTGAGTCCCTATGAGCTTTGATTGGGCCGAGTTCAACGAGCTTGCGCGGGAGTTAATAGGTCATCCAAGGCTCAATTCACCCTTCGATGCGGTATGCCGCACAGGATTGCATCGATCTGGCAGCCGTCGTGCTCGACATGGTACGCAACTTGTAACACTTCTATCCATCAGATTAGGAGGGTCAGATGAGCAAGGGTAAGGGACAGAAAGGCGCCGATCCGCGGCGCGAAGAGCGCCGCCGGACGCAATTGGCTCAACTGAAGGAGCGCGCCGCCACGGAACCGGCGCCCCCACGGCGTGAGCGTGTCGAGCCGGTCGACATCAGCGGCAACGAGCACGCCTACGAACCGCTGCTGCACGCCATCGAATCGGGCCTCCTCATGGCATGGAACGAGCGCGATGGACTGCTCGTCGACGACGAGGCCGAGCGCGCCTTGCGTCTGGTCATCGCTCACTATGAGGGCGACACGGACCGCCTGTCCGGCGCCGACGACATTGACCTGCTCGCCGACAATGTACGCCTCAACATCGACGCTATGCTCCCTAGCAGGCCCTACACACGCGCCGAGATTATCGGCGGATTGCGCCGCGTCATCGAATCCGTGCGCACACACCATGACCCCGGCGACCCACGCGCCTACTTCGCGTTCATCGCCGAATTCATCCCCGTTCCCGAGATACAATACCCCGACCCGGACACTGTACGCGAACTACAATCACAACCATTGCAACCGTCGAGCCAGATCTGGACTCCCGGCGCGGCCGCCCTTGATCCCGCGCCTTCGCCGGATCGTCCCGGCGGTCTATGGCTGCCGGGGGACAACTCGTAGTGTCTATGGATGTCGAGATCAGGCGCATTGACCCCGAGTTGCCGCTGCCGGCCTACCACAGCGCGGGGGCGGCCGGCTTCGACCTTTATTGCCGCGAGGAACGGATCGTCGCGCCGCGCGAGATCGCGCTGCTGCCGGCCAACGTGGTCGTCGCCACGCCCCCCGGCTACATGCTGCTTGTCGCGGCGCGATCCTCGACGCCGCGCAAGGGGTTGCTCGTCCCGCACGGTATCGGCGTGGTCGACCACGACTACCGCGGCGACGACGATGAGATCCAGGTGCAGGTCTACAACTTTACTGACGCGCCCGTGACCGTGGCGCGCGGTGAGCGCATCGCGCAGGGTATCTTCGTGCCGGTCGAACGCGCCGCGTGGCGCGAAGTCGCGCGCATGGACGCGCCGACGCGCGGGGGCTTCGGCAGCACGGGATAGTCGGGAGCCGGGCGCCGCTGGCCTGCGATTAAAATCGCATGGCAGACGACGGACACTGAAGTGTCTTCGGTGATAGCGGTGTTGGTTTGGCATAAACCGCCTTTCCACCGAACACTTGCTTCGAAGCGACTTCAGTCGTCGTGGTTTGCCATGCGACTTCAGTCGCAGGTTCCTCTCGCCTCTCGCCTACACCGCGGCGTCGACCAACATCGCGTTGACGCACGGCGCCGCGCCAGCGCCACACGAGACGCCTGGGACGGCCTGGAACTGCAGCCGGTAGACGGCGGGGGCGCTTAAATGTAGCCGCTGCGGGCCCGGTACCATCTGATCGACGAGCGGGACCTGGCGGAGTCGCGCGACCAGCGGGTCGGACGGCCCCGGTTCGAGCAGCAGCGCGGGCCCGCTCTGGGGACGCTGTGTTTTGAACAGGGCGACCGGGCACCAATGGTGGGGCGCGCAGCCAATCGGCGGTTGCACCGCCGTCCCGCGCACCAGCACCGTACGCCCGACCCACGCGCCTGGATCGCGTATGAGCCCTTGCAAGACTTGCGGCACGGCGTAGATACCCCCCTGCTCGCTAGAGCTAGAGGGCGCCATGACCGCTGTCACAAGCCCGGCGACGAGCATGAGGCCGGCCGTTCTACGCGCAAGACTATAGGGCGTCCGCATCGTTTACACTCACTCCTTTTGCACAGCGTACGCTGATGGCGCCGCCGTGCGCAAGGGCAAAAGAGGCATCCCCCTATTGTCCTATTCGACATTGTCCTATCGACGCTCCGATCTGCCCTGGAGGTATTTGTTCTGGGCATACTCCCGGAGGTATCTGCTATCCTCTAAACGATGATGACGATAGATGAAGCGCGCGCGGAGCTGCGCCGGCTCCTGCTGGAACGCGCGGTACGACATGGAACCTTTACCCTCGCGTCCGGCGCGACGAGTACCTACTACATCGACTGCCGCATGGTCACGCTCTCACCCGATGGGTTGGGCCTCGTGGCGCGTCTCCTGCTAGAGAGTTTGCCGGAGGATATCGAGGCCGTGGGCGGTCCGCCGCGCGCGGCGGACCCCCTCGCCATCGGCATGTGCCTGTGTAGCGCGCAGGCCGGACGTCCCCTCCCCGCCTTTATGGTGCGTAAGGAACCGAAGAGCCACGGCACGGGCAAGCGCGTCGAGGGACCCGTGCGCCCCGGCCTGCGTGTCGCCGTCGTCGAGGACGCGGTGACGAGCGGCGGGTCGATCGTCGACGCCATCGCCGCCGTCAAGGAAGCCGGCATGACCGTCGGCGCCGTGCGCTGCATCGTCGACCGCGAGGCCGGCGGCCTCGACGCGTTGCGCGCGCGCGGCTACGACGTCCAGGCCCTGTTCACGGTGAGCGAATTGGGTTTATTAAGCTGACAGCTGTCTGCTACTCAAGGAGAAACGATCATGGATTTCGAGGGGCCGGCGCTCGTGGTGGGCGCGCATCCCGACGACCCCGAGTTCGGCGCGGGCGGGACTACTGCTGCGTTCACGAAGGCCGGGTACGCCGTCCACTACATCGTCTGTACTGACGGCAGCAAGGGGACCAAAAGCCGCTCCATCGCGTCGGGCGAGCTGATCCGGCGGCGCCAGGGTGAGCAACGCGGCGCGGCCGCGGCGCTGGGCGTGAGCAGCGTGGCGTTCCTGGAGCAGCCTGACGGTGAGATGGAGAACACGCGTGCGGTGCGCCTGCGCATCGCGCGGGCTATCCGCCAGATCCGCCCCAACGTGCTGATCACGCATGACGCGTGGCGTCCCTGGCAGTTGCACCCCGACCACCGCGCCACGGGGCTGGCTGTTACCGACGCCTTCGTGGCCGCGCGCGACCACCTCTACCTACCTGAGTTGTTCGACGACGAGGGTCTGGAGCCATGGCCCGTCCCTGAACTCTGGCTGTGGGGTACGCTCGCCCCCGATCACTGGGTCGACATCACCGGCACGATCGACCAGAAGCTGACCGCGCTGCGCCAGCACGAGACGCAGATCGCCGACTTCGCCGCCCTTGAAGAGCGCCTGCGCAAAGGCGCCCATGATCTCGGTGAGCCACAGGGCATGGAATACGCCGAGGCGTACAAGCGGCTCACGCCTCGATAGAAGCTGATGCGCAGGTTGTCGATGGAGAGGATGCGCATCTGCACATCCATGTTTGTCCGTGTCCACCTAGCACACCCTTCAGGGAGCAGCAATTCGCGGCCATGGAGATTGAGGGCGGGAAGTACTTGAACCTACCGGACGAGCGGATGCGCGACATCGCCGCCCGTATCCAAGAGCGAACTATGCGATCATACAAGTAGTGGTCCTCGAATGATATCTACGAGAGGTGTAGGGCGGGATGGACGACTCGATACGTGGCGATCCGGCCAAGATAGCGGCATGGCTCGCAGATGTTCGTCGCGCTGAGGTCGATGTATCGGGTTTGGTTAACACCCAGACGGCCGAAGTGTCGGAGAGTGGGATAGATATCTCTCAGCTGCGCGCCAATCTACGGCTCACATCTGAACAGCGTTTGGAGAAGATGGTACGCGCGGCGAACTACTTCGCCTCTATTCGTGGCGCCGCGCGTCGCCATACTCCGTAATGGACCGTCCCTCTTTCGCCCCAACCGAGATCATCGCGCGTCTTGTCGCTGCCGGCGTAGATTTTGTGCTCATTGGCGGTCTGGCCGCCACTCTACAGGGCGCTGAACTGCCCACCCTCGACATCGACATCAGCTACGATCAGTCGCGCGGGAACTTGGAGCGCCTCGCCGCCGCGCTGCAAGCGATAAACGTCCGCCTGCGCGGCGCCGAGGATGCGCCTATCCGTGTCGACGCCGTCTTCCTACGCAACGGCTCGATCTGGACGTTCGCCTCGCCGCTTGGCGATATCGACTGCCTGGCAAATCCGACCGGCGCGCCCCCGTATGACCAACTCAAAGCCCGCGCGGACGATGCCGACCTCGGTCGATATCACGTAAAAATCGCCAATCTGGACGATCTCATCGCTATGAAACAGACGACGGGACGAGGCAAAGATATCCTCAAGCTCGCCGAGCTTATCGAATTGCGAAAGGTGATCCGAGGAGAACAGGGATAGCGATTAGATGAGCCGCTTGTGTAGACTGTGGGCTGGTAAGAGCGGAATAGTTAAGGAGAGATGATGGCTAACGCAACGGGTGATGTGACCATTGGTGTATTGGGTGGGAGCGGGCTCTACGCCATGCAGGAACTGACCGACGTGGAGGAGCGCCGTGTCTCGACGCCCTTCGGTGAGCCCTCGGATGTGATTACGATCGGGACGCTCCATGGGACGCGCGTGGCCTTCTTGCCGCGTCATGGACGCGGCCACCGCCTGCTCCCTTCGGAGATCCCCGCCCGCGCCAATATCTACGCGCTCAAGAGCCTCGGCGTGCGCTTCCTGATCGCCGCTAGCGCCGTGGGCTCACTGCGCGAGGAGATCGAGCCGCTACACATGGTCATCCCCGACCAGATCGTCGACCGCACGCGTGGCCGCGTGAGCACCTTCTTCGGCGGCGGCATCGTCGGCCACGTCTCGCTGGCGCAGCCTTTCTGCCCCACCCTGTCCGACCTGCTGGCCGACGCCGCCGAACGCGCCGGGGCAACCGTACATCGCGGCGGCTCGTACCTGTGCATGGAAGGGCCGCAGTTCTCGAGCAAGGCCGAGTCGTTGCTCTACCGCAGTTGGGGCCTGTCCATCATCGGCATGACCGCCATCCCTGAGGCCAAGCTGGCGCGCGAGGCCGAGATGCACTACGCCATGATCGCGCAGTCGACCGACTACGACTGCTGGCGCGAGAGCGAAGAGAACGTCAGCGCCGACCTGGTCGTCGCCAATGTGGCCAAGAACATTGCCACGGTGCGCCGCTCACTGCAGGAGCTAGTCCCCAGCGTCCCCGCCGCGCTCGACGACGCCTGCAGCGACGCCCTGGCGCACGCCATCCAGACCGCGCCCGAGGCCATCGACCCCGAGGCCGTCGAGCGACTGGGCGTTATCTACGCCAAGTACGCCGCGCGGTAATCAGTAGTCAGTAGTCGGTAATCAGTAGTCAGAATACTTGAGCCACGGGTCATCTTACGTGCGAAAGCCTTTGAGTTGTATCGGCAAGCGTATACCCTCTGACTACCGACTACCGACTACTGACTACTGACTACTGACTACTGACTACTGACTACTAATTGTTGCCAAGACGCGCCACATGCGGTAGTCTAGTTGAAGTACAGTTAGTTGCCGACGTGACGACGCGAGAAAGGGCGTCCACCCGTCTTCTATCGCCGGGCGTGTACCCGCCGGTCATAGGGGATCGTAGCTTCCACGCTCGTGGCGGCAGGTGTCCACGTTTAGACAGCCCACGCTTATCAGGCAAGGGTCTGACAGCGTATAGCGGGGCGACGGCGACTGAGACCGCTTCACCATCATCAACCATTGTCTTACATGCTCGTACTCACAAGGGAGCGTTGGGTGTACCACAAAAAAGTGAGATGAGCGCTGTGGGCCTGGCCTTAAAAGACCATGGCAGGGACCGGACCTTAAAAGGTCTCCCGGCGATAGCCGGGCCGCCGTGACCGTGCGCTAGATGGACGGCGCGCGTGGCGCCCGTACAGACCTTTCAAGGTCCATCGTCTGCCATGACCTTTCAAGGTCAGGCCGCGTTGCACAAACCTGGGGGCGTTAGACACGCTAGCGTCCGTTCTTTGCCATGCGACTTTAGTCGCAAGCTTGATACGCCGGCAAAGATAAGCGGGGGATCAATACCCAATAATGAAGGATAAGGACAATACATGACTGCTGTCGAACAGAAACAAGAATACGACGTCAAAGACATCGCCCTGGCCGCCGCCGGGAAGCAGCGCATCGAATGGGCCGAGGCCCAGATGCCGGTGCTGCGCCTCATCCGTGAGCGCTTCGCCCGCGAGAAGCCGCTGACGGGCCAGCGCATCGCCGCCTGCCTGCATGTGACCACCGAGACCGCCAACCTGGTGCGTACCCTCAAGGAGGGCGGCGCCGAGGTGACGGTGTGCGCCTCCAACCCGCTCTCGACGCAGGATGAGACGGCCGCCGCGCTCGTGCAGGAGTACGGCATCCCCACCTACGCCATTAAGGGCGAGGACGAGGGGACCTACTACCGGCACATCTACGCCACGCTTGACACGCGGCCCACCATCACCATGGACGACGGCTGCGACCTCGTTTCCGCCATCCACAAAGAGCGCACCGAGTTGATCGACGGCATCATCGGCGGGACCGAGGAGACGACGACCGGCGTGATCCGCCTGCGCGCCATGCAGCGCGACGGTGTGCTGCGCTTCCCGATCATCGCCGTCAACGAGGCTGACACCAAGCACCTCTTCGACAACCGCTACGGCACCGGTCAGAGCACCATGGACGCCATTATGCGCTCCACCAACTACCTGCTGGCCGGCCGCAACCTCGTCGTCGTCGGCTACGGCTGGTGTGGCCGCGGCGTGGCCTCGCGCGCGCGCGGGCTTGGCGCCAACGTTATCGTGACCGAGATCAATCCCACGCGGGCTATCGAGGCCGTGATGGACGGCTATCGCGTGATGACGCTGGAGGAAGCCGCTCCCATCGCCGATGTCGTGGTCACGGTCACCGGCAACTACCACGTCGTAGACCAGAAGCACATCGCGCGCTTCAAGGATGGCGCGATCATCGCCAACTCGGGTCACTTCAACGACGAGATCAACATTGACGCGCTCGGCGCGGACGTGCGTACGGTGCGCCCCTTCGTGCAGGAGTATCGCCTCGACGGCGGCGCGCGCCGCGTCTACCTGCTGGCGGAGGGCCGCCTGGTCAACCTGAGCGCCGCCGAAGGACACCCCGCCGCGGTGATGGATATGAGCTTCGCCGACCAGTCGCTCTCGGTCGAGTACATGGTCCAGCATCACGCTGAGCTAGAGCGCAAGGTCTACGACGTGCCGGCGGACATCGACCAGGAGGTCGCGCGCCTCAAGCTACATTCCATGGGCGTCACGATCGACACACTCACGTCTGAGCAGGAGAAGTACCTGGGCTCGTGGGAGTCGGGGACATAGTATTAAGTGGCGAGTGGCGAGTGACGAGTGAAAGGGCGGCAGTTCAGTCACTCGCCACTCGCCACTCGCCACTCGCCACTCGCCACTCGCCACTCAAGGAGGAAATATGGCAGGAGAATCGAACTTCATACGCAACGACAAGACCCTGTTCACCAGTGAATCGGTGACCGAGGGGCACCCCGATAAGGTCTGCGATCAGATCAGCGACGCCGTGCTCGACGCGCTGCTCACGGTCGATCCAATGAGCCGCGTGGCCTGCGAGACCGCTACGACGACCGGCCTCGTGCTCGTGGCCGGGGAGATCACGTCGAAGGGCTACGTCGAGATTCCTGAGATCGTGCGCGGTACGCTGCAGCGCATCGGCTACACCAAGGCCGAGTACGGCTTCGACGCCGACACCTGCGGCGTCCTCGCGTCGGTGCACAATCAGTCGCCCGACATCAAGATGGGCGTCGACCGCGCGCTCGAAGTGCGCGGCGATGGCGAGATCAGCGAGGACGAGATCGAGGCGACGGGGGCCGGTGACCAGGGCATGGTCTTCGGCTTCGCCTGCAACGAAACGCCCGAATTGATGCCTCTACCCATCTCGCTGGCCCATGCCCTGACGCGCCAGTTGGCGCGCGCGCGTAAGGACGGCTCGGTGCCCTACCTGCGCCCCGACGGCAAGAGCCAGGTCACGGTGGAGTACCACAAGGGCGCGCCCGCCCGCGTCGCCACTATCGTCGTCTCCACGCAGCACGCGCCGGAGATCGAGCAGGCGCGCATCGCGCGTGATGTGCGCGCCGAAATCATCGGCGCGGCCATCCCCGCGCACTGGATCGATGCGGATACCAAGATCTACGTCAACCCGACGGGGCGCTTCGTCGTGGGCGGTCCCATGGGCGATGCGGGCCTAACCGGCCGCAAGATCATCGTCGACACCTACGGCGGCATGGCGCGGCACGGCGGCGGCGCCTTCTCGGGCAAAGATCCGACGAAGGTTGATCGCTCGGGCGCGTACGCCGCGCGCCATGTGGCTAAGAACGTCGTGGCGGCCGGGCTGGCCGATCGCTTCGAGGTGCAGATCGCCTACGCCATTGGCGTGGCGCGCCCGCTAGCCATCCACTTCGAGACGTTTGGCACCGAGCGTGTTGCCGAAAGCCAGATCGAAGGGCTCATCCGTGAGCATTTCGACCTGCGCCCGGCGGCGATCATCCACCGCTTCAACCTGCGCCGCCCCATCTACCGCCAGACGGCGGCGTACGGCCACTTCGGGCGCCCCGACCTCGACCTGCCCTGGGAGCAGACCGATGTCGCCGACGCCCTGCGCGAGGCCGCCTTCGGCGGCGTAGCAGTCGGCAGCCGGTAGGACGCCCCCTCACCCCCCAACCCCCTCTCCCGTGCGCGGGAGAGGGGGAGCAGATGCCATCATCCCCTTGCCCCGACGCGGGAGAGGGGGAGACTAGACCTTGTGAGCTGGCTGGGTAACCTCGCCCGTTCATTCCCATGCGCCGTGGTTGGCGGGGGTCTGGGGGGAGGCATCTCCCCAGGTTCCCCCTTGGCGCGCTGGACCGTCGGCCGCAGCCGAGGGGCCAGTTAGCCATGGGCGGAGGGGGGAAAGAACAGCCCTTGACTTTTATCCCCGCGCGCTGTACTCTCCCAACGTGATATACGGTCAATTTCGCACACTGATTAACCTGCTGCTGGTGCTGGCCCTGGGCGCTGTGTTCCTGTGGGGCGGCTTCCGCGCGTTTGGCGCGTTCACCAGTTCGGCGTCCGCGCCGCTGCCGACGGCCACGCCGCGGCCGGTGATACAGCAACTCCCGACGATACCGCCCGCCACGCCAACGCGCCGTGCGGGCACTGGCACGGGTGCGAAGGCCACGGCAACGCCGCGCCCCACGCCGCGTCCCTCTCCCACCCCCAACACGCCGCCCAAGGTAATCGTGGCGTTATCGACGAGCGATAATAAGGGCGCGACGAGTTTCTCAGCCGCGTCCATTCCCGTGGTCGGGGGTTTCCCGGAACTATGGTGCCGCGCGCGTAACAGCGCCTTGCCCCTACAAGGTTCCATTACGTTTACGTGGTATAAAGAGCCGAGCGAACCAAGCGCGCCCCTATATCAACGAGCGATACCGCGTACCAGCGGGGATTTTACTGACTTCTACCTTCAGGAAACCATATTTAAGACCGTCGGTAACAAGTTCCGCTGCGATGTCGCCGTCAACGGCCAGGCTGTTGGCTCGGCGCGCTTCACGATCACGCCGTAGGGGCTCACCAGAGGCTTGCGACTGCTTTCCTCCGTGACCGGGGGTGCGTAGGGGCGTATGGCATACGCCCGCGGTTTGCCACGAGCCCCTCTAACGCGACGCGCGGCGGTTGCTTCGAACGGCCCGCCCACGATCACCGGGCGTATGCCATACGCCCCTACACCGCTGCTGACAACTATCAGGCGAACATGCGCGGCAAGCGCTTCTTCCAGGCCATGGGCAGGATGATGTCGATGGCGTCGTCGACGGTGACGATGCCCTGTAGGCGGTTGTGGTCGTCGACGACGGGGGCGGCGATCAGATTGTACTTGGCGATCATGCGCGCGGCGTTCTCCTGGTCGTCCTCGACGTGCAAGGTGACGGGGTTGCCAGTCATGATGTCGGCGACCGGCACATCCGGCGCGGTCACCAGCAGGTCGCGCAACGAGATGACACCGAGCAGTTCCTCCGTGGTCAGATCCGTCACCACGTAGACGTAGTTGATGAGGTCGATTTCCTGGGCCTCGGCGCGCACGCGCTCCATCGTTTGCTCAACGGTGTGCGTGGAGGGCACGGCCAGGTACTCCGTGGTCATGATGCCGCCCACGGAGTCTTCGCGGTAGCCCAGTAGCTCGCGCACCTCGCCACGCTCCTCAGGCTCCATCTGCTCCAGCAGTTCCTGTTGCGTGCGCTCCGGCATGTCGCCGAGTACGTCAGCGGCGTCATCGGGGTCCATCTCTTCGAGGATGTCGGCGGCGCGTCCGCGCTCCATCTGCTCAAGCAACGAGACCTGCTTCTCAGGCGCGACCTCTTCGAGGGCGTCGGCGGCGGCCTCATCGTCCATACGCGCAAGCAGAGCGGCGGCCTCGTTGATGGAGAGGTCCTCCACGATCTCGGCGATGTCGGCGGGGTGCAGCTTGGAGAGGCTCTGGTGCGAGACGCGCAGCTTGATGCCGGCGGCGTCGCTGCTGGCCAGCGGGTCGACGTCCTCCCAGGCGATGAAGTTCTCGCGGTTGCCCAGGCCCAGGCGCTTGGTCAGCGGCTGTAGGCCAAGGCGGCGCAGCAGCGCCTGCCCGCCGATGTCTACGCCGATAAGGCGGTAGTGGCCGTTGGTGCGCGCGAGTTGCAGGTCATTGGCGCGCACGACTTTATGCCCCTCCACGTCGACGATCTGGCGGTCGAGGATCTGCGTGCCGATGCTCAACTCGTCGGCGCCTGCCTGGTACGGCGGGATCTGGTCGAGGGCATGGCGCAGCACGACCGGTTCGTCGAGCGAAACAATCTGGTCCCAGGGCACGGTGACGGGGTCCTTGCCGCGGCGCGGGGTCACGGTGACGGCGGTGATGACGGGGTACTTGGCGTCGTTGGCGACGAGCATGTCGGCGAGCTTGCCGACGGGGCGGTTGCCGCTGTCGACCACGGGGCGGCCGACCAGTTCGGTGTAGAAAGGCATGGGTATCACCTCCAAGTCCGATGTCGATTGTGACAAGGTGACCGGAAGGCTCAAACGCGCGGCGTCTCTGTAAACGCCGCGTGCCGTACCGCTATGTACGGCCGTGGACCTGTAGGGCGCTTAGGGGGTCAGCGCGTGGTCCGGGCGGCGGGGAGAGATGACGCGGGCGGCGGCCATCCGGTGGGATAACGTCTGTTGGTCGTCATAGTCCTGTATATTCCGTACGATCATCATATAGCGACTACTACTGGGCCCGGCGTCCATGCCCCACCTCCTTTCCCACACCTACCGGCGTCGCTGGCGCACATATCCTCCATATCATAGAAGACATGCCTGACCGGGTAGCGACGCGCCACTCAAAAAAGACACACACATAGAAAGCGTCCCGTGAGGCGGCATTTTTACTGTACCCGTTCCGCGGCCCATTGTCAATAGCGCTCGACATGCGGGGTGCGCGCCACATTTTCGCGCTAGGCGCAGCGAGGGCGGCTCACTGATCCCCGGCGCCAGGGATGATCGGCCGCTGGCGTGTGCGGACGCCGCGTGCGGTCGTCCGACGCCGCCGACGTACGAC
>JAABUM010001349.1_pt1 | contig 37080 bp, 31 predicted proteins | sample 5559161 | NCBI WGS metagenome assembly JAABUM01 (sample SAMN10711868, study PRJNA513369) | rock metagenome | isolation source: Antarctica rocks | place: Antarctica: Victoria Land, Siegfried Peak nord
TTTGAGCGCGGTCGATCTGCACAGGGTCGCCGGTGAGCGCGCCACGGGTGAGCAGTGCGCCGGCCAGCGCGGACGTGCCTGACGGCTCTGCACCGTCGACGTGGCCGCGGGGCCGCACGATGAGTTTCTCGGCGTCGTCGGCCGAGTCGTAGAAACCGCCGCGTCCGTCATCGTGGTGCGCCTCTGCGGTCTCGAGCAGCTGTGTCGCAGCAGCGAGCCATCCTTCGCGGGGACGAACCTGGTGCAGTGTGAGTAGCCCGTCGGCGAGGTTACCGAGGTCGTCGGCCGCGGCAAGCGAAGTACCCACCCCGCCGTCGCGCGAGGTGCGTCGCAGGCGCCCATCAACGCAATGGATGTCCAGGACCGCTCGCGCGCATCGTGACGCTGCGTCCACCCAGTCAGGTCGCTCAAACACCGCTCCGGCTGCTGCAATGGCGCCGATGGCCAGACCGTTCCACGACGCGACCACTTTGTCGTCGCGACCAGGCTGCGGTCGTCGATCACGTTCGGCGAGCAGAGACGTTCGAGCCCCTTCCCACCACGACGGATCGACACAATCGTCTGGCAGTTGCAACGTCGAAGCACCGTGTTCGTACGTCCCTGCAGTGGTTACGGTGAACAAACGGGCAGCACGCTCACCGTCCTGGACGCCGAGGACGTCGATCAGCTGCTGCGGCGTCCACGAGTACGTCAGGCCCTCCACCCCGTCGGTGTCGGCATCGAGTGAGGATGCGAATGCACCCTGTCGGGTGAGTAGCTCGCGCAGCATGAAGCGGATCGTCTCGGTGATGATGCGTTCGAACAGTGGATTCCCGGTGGCACACCAGGCGTTCGTGTACACCCGCAGCAACTGCGCGTTGTCGTAGAGCATCTTCTCGAAGTGCGGGACCACCCACTGGGCGTCCACGCTGTAGCGTGCGAAACCGCCACCGAGTTGGTCGTAGATGCCGCCGCGGGCCATCGCCTCCAAAGTCTGGACCGCCAGCTCGCAGGGGTGCTCCTCTTCAAGAAGCACTGCTGCGCGAAGAAGGAACTCCAGACCCGACGTGGTCGGAAACTTCGGCGCGCCACCGAAACCACCGTTGACCGTGTCGAAACGTCGCGCCATCAGATCGACAGCGGCGCGTACCAGTGCACGATCGATCTGGTGTGGTTCAGGCGCACTGGCATCGCGCAGTTTGGTCGAGATCGACGCACCGGAGGTCAGCACGTCGTCGCGGCGATCCCGCCAGGCGTCGGTGGCCGCATCGAGAAGCCGAAGGAACTGCTCGCGCGGCAGATAGGTACCGGCGAAGAACGGATCACCCGACGGCGTGAGCAGGCAGGTCATCGGCCAGCCACCTCGCCCGGTCAGCGCCATCGTGACGTCCATGTAGACCGCATCGATGTCGGGGCGCTCTTCGCGGTCGACCTTGATGGCAACGAAGTCGGCATTGACGACCCGGGCGACCCCGTCGTCCTCGAAGCTCTCGTGGGCCATCACGTGACACCAGTGGCACGCCGCATACCCGATGGACAACAGGATCGGCACGTCGCGCTCGCGAGCCTCGGCCAGTGCCGCGTCGGACCACTCCTGCCAGTTGATCGGGTTCTCGGCGTGCTGCTGCAGGTACGGGCTGGTCGCTGAAGCGAGCCGGTTCGTCATGCCTCCACGGTAAGCGGCTAGTCAGTGCAGTTGTCCGCCGCCGCCGGGTTGTGGGATTCCAGGGCCAGCAGGTGAGCACTGCATCTGATGCCACGGATTCGGCGCGGCGCGGCGAGCTTTCGCAGCCGGGGAGGGGTTCGCCGCGGCTACCGATCGCACTCGCCGAGGTAGTCGATCAGGTCCGCATCGGTGCTTGTCAGTCGTTCGACTTCCTCACCGCCGTCGCAGCGGCGTAACGAAATCGTCACCGAGGTGTAGCTGCGGTGCAGCAGCGACCAGGTGCCGCCGAACTCGATCCATCGCTGCAGGGCGAGCAGCGACTCCGAGGATGCGTCGGTATCAATCTTCGAACGCCTCCGTCACCGCCGAGTCGATGGTGTGCTGCGGACCGGTGTACCACTTTCGCGCCGAGGCGAACCACCAAATGGCCAGCACCAGCAAACTGCCGAACGTCAGGACGGGCGCGTAGTTGACGTTCTTGAAGGCGAAGTCCTTATTGCCGGGAATTGCGCTGGGGGTGAAGGGCATCACGAAGTAGATGCAGACGAACGCGATTTCGGCGACGGCTAGCAGGTTCATCCACTTGTACTTCGCGCCCAGGGTCCACGAGCCCGGTACGAACGCGTCACCTGTCCGCCAGCGCAGGAAGATGGGAATGGCGAAGGACAGGTAGAGCCCGATGACGGCCACTGACGTCACCGCGTAGAAGGCGACGGGCACGGGACTGCCGTTGATGTCGACCTGCACGAGGGCCGGCAACGTGATGATGATGCCGATGATGGTTACGAAAGTGACGGCATTCGCTGGGATGTGGCTGGCCGGGTTGACCTTGGAGAGCAGCTTGGATCCGGGGATTCCCTGGTCGCGACTGAAGGCGAACGTCATCCGGGAAGCGCTGGTCAGACAGGCAGTGGCGCAGAACAGCTGACCGGCGGTGGAGATGAACAGGATGAGCAGATGCCACCCCTGCGGCAGTGCCTGGCCGAAGATGATGTCTACAGCGCCGCCTCCCTTGGTCACGCCGGCAGGGTCCTGAACGGCGAACAGGAACGCCAGCAGGAGAACATACCCGCCGATTGCCGAATAGAAGATGGAGCGCCAGATGCCCTGCGCTGCACCCTTTGCAGCGCCCTGGGTTTCTTCAGAGAGGTGCGCGGAGGCGTCGTATCCGGTGATCGTGTACTGGGTGAGCAGAAGCCCGAGCGGGAGCACCAGGAACCAGTACTTGTTGTCGAGATAGCCCGAGTTGTTGATCCGCTCGGTGAAGACGAAGCTCGCGCTCTGGTGCTTGTCCGGAATCAGGAACAACACGGCGATGATGATGACCGCGCCGGCCACATGCCACCAGACGGAGATGTTGTTGATCACCGCGAGCAGGTGACTGCTGAAGATGTTCGCCACGGCAGCAAGAAGCATGATGACGACGAACAGGACGAACACCACTTTGAGTCCGGAGAACTTCGCCCAAGAAGTACTCAAGGTGTCCAGGGTCAGGTCCAGGAAGGTGGCGGCTCCGTATCCGACCGAGGCGGTGACGGCGAGGAGGCCGATGAGGTTCAACCAGCCGGCGAAGAAGCCAGCAGCCGGGCCCCCCATCTTCGAGGCCCACCAGTAGATGCCGCCCGAAGTAGGGTACGCCGAGACCAGTTCACTCATTGTTAGACCAATGATGAGGATCAGAGCGGAGATGACGGGCCACCCCCAGGAGATGGCCACCGGCCCTCCGTTGTTCCACGCCTGCCCGAACGTGGTGAAGCAGCCGGCGAGGATCGAGATGATCGAGAACGAGATGGCGAAGTTGGAGAAACTCGACCAGCTGCGGCTCAGTTCCTGCTTGTAGCCCAGTGTTTCCAGGAGCGCATCATCGTCGGAGAGGCGGGCGGCGTCATCGGCCATAAAAGCTCCTAGATGTGAGGCGCGAGTCGAAAGTCGTTGAGCGCGAGGCTAAACCCATGGCGTCAGGACGTCTATAGATTTCGCAAAAAAGGTTTGTTCTCAAACCATTGACGCGAGCTGACGCGGCCCGAGAGACTGAGCGTGTGATCGCTACGCCGCATGCTGTGCCGGAGCGTGGCCTGCAGGAGGGCAGCCTGCAGCCGGCAGTCGGTAACGTCTTCGAAGCAGTCGTGGGCCAGCTGGCGACGGCTGTCCGGCTCGGCGTTTTCGCTGACGGCGAGCAACTGCCGCCGGAGCGGGAACTGTCCGAACGTCTCGGAGTCAGTCGGATGACACTGCGTGAGGCCATCGGCGCACTGCGTGACGCCGGCTTGGTACAGACGACGCGTGGTCGCGGCGGCGGTACCTTCGTGACCTATGACGGGACCCGCCCGGTCGGCGTACGCCCGGCGAGCGAGTACGACATCGGGGATGTGCTGGCGTTTCGGCGGGTCGTTGAACCCGGCGCGGCGGAGCTTGCCTCTCGACAACCCCTGGATGGGGGGCAACGCGCGTGGCTTTCGAGCTGTCTGGCCGACAGCCGTGGCGAGATCGGCGCGGCCGAGCACCGGATCGCCGACTCGCGGCTGCACCTGGCGATCGCGACCCTCTCGGGCAGTGCACTGTTGATGGATGCGGTCACCCGGGCACAAGCTTCACTCAGTGATCTGCTGGCGGCCATTCCGGTGCTGCCACGAAACATCGATCACTCCCACGCGCAACACCGCCGCATCGTCGAAGCGGTACTGCACGGTGCGAGCCAGCAGGCAGCCGACGCAATGCGCGAGCACTGCGACGCGACCGGGGAATTGTTGAAGGGACTGCTCGGATGAGTTGTGTCCCACAAACCTTATCCAGAAGAGGAAGATCATGACGGCACCGAAGTTCACCCTGGATCAGCTGCGGGCTGAGATCGCGGCAGGCACCATCGACACCGTGATGGTCGCGTTCACTGATATGCAGGGACGCTTACAGGGCAAGCGGCTGCACGGTCATTACTTCCTGGACCACGCGCTGAAGGGCGCAACCGAAGGGTGCAACTACCTGCTCACCGTCGACGTCGACATGAACACCGTGGACGGATACGAGATGACATCGTGGGAGCGTGGTTATGGCGACTTCCTCTTCGAGCTGGACATGGGCACCCTGCGCCGGACGCCGGCCGAACCCACCTGCGCGATGATCCAGTGCGACCTGGCCTGGCTCGACGGCAGCGGGCGGGTGCGCCAGGCTCCACGCTCGATCCTGTTGGAGCAGGTAGAGCGCGCATCGGCCGCCGGGTGGACGGCGCTCGCGGGCACCGAATTGGAGTTCAACGTCTATGAGGAGACATTCGAGCAGGCGTGGGACAAACAGTATGTCGGAATGACTCCCGCCAACCGTTACAACATCGACTACTCCGTGCTCGGTGGCAGTCGGGTGGAGCCGCTGCTGCGCGACATCCGCAACCAGATGTGGGCTGCCGGCATGGTCGTGGAGAGCGCCAAGGGCGAATGTAATCTCGGCCAGCACGAGATCGGGTTCCTGTTCGACGAAGTCACGCGTACCTGCGACAACCACGTCGTCTACAAGACCGGCGCCAAGCAGATCGCCGCCCAGCACGGGCAGTCGCTGACGTTCATGGCCAAATACGACGAACGTGAAGGCAACAGCTGCCATATTCACATGTCGCTGCGGGGTCTGGAGGGTGAAGGGGCCGTGGTCTGTGCCGACGACTCGCGCCCCGGTGGGCACAGCATGCTGTTCGACCAGTTTCTCGCCGGCATGATCGCGACTGCTCGTGAGCTGACCTACTTCTACGCGCCGAACATCAACTCCTACAAGCGGTTCGCCGACGGATCTTTCGCTCCAACGACGATTGCTTGGGGCCGGGACAACCGCACCTGCGCTTTCCGGGTCGTCGGTCACGGGCCGTCGCTACGACTGGAGAACCGCATCCCCGGTGGGGACGTCAATCCTTACTTGTCGTCCGCCGCCATGCTCGCCGGTGGCCTGTACGGCATCGAGAACGAGCTGGAGTTGGAGGACGCGTTCGAGGGCAATGCCTATACGAGCGATAAGGACAAGGTGCCCTCGACACTGGCGCAAGCACGCGAGTTGTTACTCGGATCGTCGGTGGCGCGAGCAGCGTTCGGTGACGACGTCGTGGAGCACTACGCCCACGCCGCCGAGGTGGAAGTGGCGGCCTACGCCGCAGCAGTGACCGACTGGGAACGCAAGAGAGGATTCGAGCGACTGTGAGCACTACGCATGAGGTCATCAATCCCTCCACCGAGCAATCGATACGCTCGGTACAGCACGCGAACGTCCAGGAAACCGACGCGATCATCGCGACCGCGGCTGCAGCTGCACCGGCGTGGGCAGCTGTCGCACCCGCCGATCGAGGACGGTTGTTGCGCCGCTTCGCGGATGTCGTGGACGGACACATCGACGAACTGGCAGACCTCGAAATCGAGAATGCCGGTCACACCCGAGGCAACGCCACCTGGGAGGCCGGCAACGTCCGCGACGTACTGCACTACTACGCCGCTGCGCCAGAACGGCTGTGTGGCCGGCAGATCCCCGTGGCAGGAGGTATCGATCTCACTTTCCACGAACCGCTCGGCGTCGTCGGCATCATCGTGCCCTGGAACTTTCCGATGCCCGTCGCCGGATGGGGTTTCGCCCCCGCGCTCGCCGCAGGCAACACCGTGGTGCTGAAACCGGCCGAGCTGACGCCCTTCACCGCGTTGCGGCTCGCCGAATTGGCGCTGGAGGCTGGGCTGCCGGAGGGAGTGTTCAACGTCGTTCCGGGTGAAGGCAGCGTGGTTGGGGAACGGTTCGTCACCCACCCCGATGTCCGCAAAGTGTGCTTCACCGGCTCGACCGCCGTGGGTAAACGCATCATGGCGCAGGCATCGAACGACCTGACCCGGGTGACGCTGGAGCTGGGCGGTAAGAACGCCAACATCGTCTTCGATGATTGCGACATCGCAGCAGCGGCAGCGGCAGCGCCTGGTGCTGTGTTCGACAATGCCGGCCAGGACTGCTGCGCACGTAGCCGAATCCTGGTGCAGCGCAGTGTGTTCGACCGCTTCATGGAACTGCTGGAGCCAGCGGTCCACGCTGTCCGCGTCGCCGATCCATCGCTGGCCGCCGATACCGACATGGGACCCCTCATCTCCTCGGCCCAGCGCGACCGGGTGCGCGGATTCGTCGAGGAAGCAGACGTCGACATCGCCTTGCGGGGACTGGCGCCCGATGGAGCGGGCTGGTGGTACCCGCCGACCGTCGTGCTGCCGCGCGGTGTCGATGACCCGGTGTGGCGCGACGAGGTCTTCGGACCGGTGGTCGCGGTGCTGCCCTTCGACGACGAAGCCGACGCGATCGCCAAGGCCAACGACACGGCGTACGGATTGGCCGGTTCGATCTGGACCGACAACCTCGGGCGTGGACTGCGGGTCGCGCGCGGGGTGCGCGCCGGGAACCTGTCGGTCAATTCACACTCGGCGGTGCGTTACTCCACACCATTCGGCGGGTTCAAATCGTCCGGTCTCGGTCGTGAGCTCGGGCCGGATGCGCTCGCCGCGTTCACTGAGACCAAGAACGTCTTCATCCGCACAGAACACTAGAAACTCCGAGAAACCAGAGACTCCGAGAAAGAGGACAGATATGTCAGGCAGGCTCGAAGGCAAGGTCGCAGTCGTCACCGGAGGGTGCTCGGGCATCGGGTTGGCCACCGTGCGCCGGTTCGCCCAGGAAGGCGCGCGTGTCGTGATCGCCGACGTCGACGTCGACTCCGGTGAGCGGGTCGCAGACGAGGTCGAAGGTCTGTTCGTGCGCTGCGACGTCACGAACGCAGAGGAGGTGCAGGTGCTCTTCGCAGCCGCCAACTCGACCTACGGCAGCGTCGACGTCGCCTTCAACAACGCCGGCATCTCCCCACCCGACGACGACTCGATCCTGACCACTGGCATCGAGGCGTGGCAGCGGGTGCAGGAGATCAACCTGACCAGCATCTACCTCTGCTGCAAGGCAGCGCTGCCGTACATGTTGGAGCAGAAACGCGGATCCATCATCAACACGGCGTCCTTCGTAGCGATCATGGGCGCCGCCACGTCACAGATCTCCTACACCGCCAGCAAGGGCGGAGTGCTTGCACTCTCGCGCGAACTGGGGGTGCAGTTCGCCCGCGACGGGGTGCGCGTCAACGCATTGTGCCCGGGTCCGGTGAACACGCCCCTGCTGAAGGAACTGTTCGCCACCGACCCCGAACGTGCGGCTCGGCGGTTGGTGCACATACCGGTCGGCCGGTTCGGTGAGCCCGAGGAAATCGCCAACGCCGTGCTGTTCCTCGCCTCCGACGAGTCCAGCTTCATCACCGCGACAGACTTCCTGGTCGACGGAGGTATCTCGAACGCCTACGTCACCCCGCTGTGACGATGCCCGGCGCGCGGCGGCCCGTCATCGGCATCACGTCCTACCTCGAACCGGTCGACCGGCCGCCGTGGCGCGGGCAGCTCAGCGTGACGTTGCCTGCGACCTATGCCGAGAAGGTCATCGCCGCAGGGGGCCTACCCCTGGTGATCCCTCCGATGCCGGGAGCGGACGCTGCGTGGGCCAAGCAGGTGCTCGGCTGCGTGGACGGTGTGATCATCTCCGGTGGCGCCGATGTCGAGGCGAGCCGGTACGGAGCGACGTGCGATGCCCGCGCTCAGGAGTCGCGACCCGACCGCGACGGGAGTGAACTGGCGTTGGCTGCGATGAGTCGTGAGGTCGACCTACCGACCCTCGGAATCTGTCGGGGGATGCAGATCATGGCTGTCGAGGCGGGCGGCACGCTCATCCAGCACCTGCCCGACGTGGTGGGGCACGAAGGGCACTGCCCGGCGCCGGGGGTGTGGTCCAACCATGAGGTGATCACCGAGCCGGAAACGGTGTTGGCACAGCTGCTCGGCACTCAGGTGTCGTGTCCGACCTACCACCATCAGGGGGTCGCGACCGCACCCGGATACGAGATAGTCGCACGAGCCGCTGACGGCGTCATCGAAGGACTGCAGGACGTGAGTTCGACCTGGCGCCTAGGAGTGCAGTGGCACCCCGAGCAGGGCGAGGATCCACGTCTCTTCGAAGCGCTCGTCGCCGCTGCCCGCCCGTGGTAGGTGGTAGCGCCCGCGCCCTACTGAGCGCGCGTGCGCTACCACCCATGCACAAGCTGTCACCGGTCGTGTCCGTGCTCGGCCCGGCGGCGTCGGGGCGCGAGCACCACCGGCACGGGTGAGGTACGGACAATCTTTCGAGGCGCGCCCCCAGGAAAATCTGAACCGGCGGGTCATGCCCGCTCGAGCCGAGCACGAGGACGTCTCCATCGGCCCACTCGACGTTGTTCATCGCGTGTTCGCAGGTCGTGCCCTGCAAAGACAGGTATTGGTCATTCCTTGGGAATTCTCTGATGAACGGCAGTACAGCCGGTCGACGATGTGATGGGGTCAACGGAAATCGCGAGAGGACAGTTCGACGTTGATCGGCAGCTTTTCGATCTTGTCCGCAACGATGTTGACGATGTTCTCCGGTGAGCGCTCCAGAATGCCGCGGATGATCATCGCGGGCGCCGCCCTGGCCACCACGCGGTAGCGGTGCCAGACCCCTCGGCTGCAGATGATGTTGACCAGGCCGGTCTCGTCCTCCAGGTTGAGGAAGGTGATGCCGCTTGCAGTGGCAGGTCGCTGTCGGTGGGTGACGACGCCGGCGACCTCGATCCGTCGACCGGACTCCACGGTCAGCAAATCGCGGGTCCGCAGCACTCCGCGTTCGCGCATCGCCGATCGGCTGTGCTGCATGGGGTGGTCTTCCGGGCTGATGCCGGTGGCCTGCAGGTCGTGGATCAGCAACTCGCCCAGCGTCAGTTCGGGCAGCAGCGGCGGTTGATAGGGCACGTTGATGTCGAGCTGGCCCTGTTTGACCGACGTCGCGTCGGCGGCCTGCCAGAGCGCACCGCGCCGTGAACCGGACAGGTCATCGAGCGCGCCCGCGAGTGACAGAGCTTCCATCTGCTCGGTGTTCAGTCCGGCACGCCGGGCCAGGTCGCTGAGGTCGGTGAACCGCCCGTCCCGCGTGCGGCAGCCGACGATTCGCTCCGCGACGTCCTGTCCGAGCGCGGAGACGTCGTCCAGGCCGAGCCGCACGCTGTGTCCCTGGTCGCGGCGATGCCGCTCGGTGTCCGGTGGGCTGGTGGCGTCGAACTCGCCGATCTCCTCCTGCGCGTAGTCGCGGCTACAGGAGTCCATTCCGCCGCCGTCACCCGACGTCGTACCCGCCTCAGCCTCCAGGTCGGCGTACACATTCGAGAGGTGGATGTCCGGCGACAACACCTTGACCCCGTGTCGTCGCGCGTCGCCGACCAGGGTCTGCGGGGAGTAGAAACCCATCGGCTGAGCACGTAGCAACGCAGCGAGAAATGCAGCCGGGTAGTGCAGCTTGAGCCACGAACTGGCGTAGACCAACACTGCAAAACTCAGCGAATGCGACTCTGCAAAACCGAAGTTCGCGAAGGCCTCGATCTTGGTGTAGATCTCGTCGGCGGTGCCGGCCGGGATCCCGTTGGCGGCCATTCCGTCGTACAGCTTGGCCTTGAGCGATCCGATCTTCTCGATCCCGCGCTTGGATCCCATCGCTCGGCGCAGCAGGTCGGCATCCGCCGGGGTGCAGTTGCCCACGGTGGTGGCCATCTGCATCAGCTGTTCCTGGAAGAGCGGGATGCCCAGGGTGCGTTCCAGCACGTCTTCCAGCATCGGGTGCGGGTAGGTGACTGCCTCCTCGCCGGTGCGTCGCCGGATGTACGGGTGCACCGCGCCGCCCTGGATCGGCCCCGGTCGGATCAGCCCGATCTCGACGGTGAGGTCGTAGAAGCAGCGCGGTTTCAGGCGCGGCAACGTGCCGATCTGGGCGCGGCTCTCGACCTGGAAGACCCCGATCGAGTCAGCGCGGCAGAGCATGTCGTAGACGCCCGGTTCGTTGCGCGGGATCGTCTCCATCCGCCACACCTGCCCGAAGTGCCCCTTCACCAGATCGAAGGTGTGCTGCACGGCGGCAAGCATGCCGAGGCCGAGTAGGTCGAACTTGACCAGCCCCATCCAGGCGCAGTCGTCCTTGTCCCACTGCAACACCGTGCGGTCGGTCATCCGGGCCGGTTCGATCGGGCAGACGTTGCCGACGGGTTCGTCGGTCAGCACCATGCCGCCGGAGTGGATGCCGAGGTGGCGGGGAAAGGTCAGTACCTGACGTGCGAGGTCGACGACGGCGGGGGAGATGTCGTGGGTGTCGCTCGCGATCTGACCACCCCAGCGCTCGATCTGCTTGGACCAGGCGTCCTGCTGCCCCTGGCTGTGGCCAAGTGCCTTGGCCATGTCGCGGACCGCGTTCTTGGGCCGGTAGGTCACGACGTTGGCGACCTGGGCGGCGTTACGGCGGCCGTACTTGGCATAGACATGTTGGATCACCTCCTCGCGGCGGCCGGAATCGAAGTCGACGTCGATGTCGGGGGCCTCTTCGCGCAGTTCGGACAGGAACCGTTCGAACGGCAGGCGGTAGAAGATCGGGTCGACGACGGTGATGCCCAGGGCATAGCAGACAGCCGAAGCTGCAGCTGATCCTCGCCCCTGGCAGAGGATCTCGCGCTCGCGGGCGAAGCTGACGATGTCGTGCACGATCAGGAAATAGCCGGGGAAGTCCTTGGCCTCGATCACCCGCAACTCGTGTTCGATGCGCTCGCGATGCTCGGGGGTCACTTCTTTCCAGGCCTGTTCGGCGCCCTTCCAGGTCAACTCGCGCAGCCAGCTCATCGGCGTGTGGCCCTCAGGTACCTCCTGTCGGGGCAGCCGGGGGCTGGCTGAACGCAACCGGAATCCGAGGTCGGCGGCAATGTCGGCGGTGAGCTCGACCGCACCAGGGAAACGGGCGAACCGTTGCTGCATCTCGGCGCCGCTGCGGATGTGCGCCTGGTCGCTGCTGGGCAGCCAGCCGTCGAGGTCTTCCAGACTGCGACGCGCCCGCACCGCCGACAGTGCGCTGGCCAGCCGGAAGTTCTCGGGTGTCGCGTAGTGCACCGCATTGGTCGCCACCACGTCGAGGTTCGCCCGCTGGGCGATCGCGGCCAGCCGGTCGTTGCGTAGGCTGTCGGCGGGGTCGCCGTGATCGGTCAGCTCGACCAGCACGTTGTCAGTCCCGAAGAATTCCTGCAGCCGGCGGACCTGCGCCAACGCTGCGTCGTCACCGCCGCGCTCCAACGCCTGGCGCACCATCCCTTTGCGGCACCCGGTGAGCACCGTCCACTGCCCGGCCGCGGTATCGGACAGCGATGCCAGGTCGTAGATCGGCCGGCCCTTCTCCGCGCCGGGCGCCAGATGCCCGTCGGTGAGAGCCCCAGCGAGGTGGTGATACCCCTGCTGGCCACGAGCCAGCACCAGCAGATGGCTGCCTTCCGGGTCGGGGATCCCGTTCTGCGGACCACTCAGATCCAAGGACAACTCGGCCCCGAAAACGGTATCGATCTGACCGAAACCCTCGGCAGCCTCTGCCATCCGGACTATGCCGTAGAGGCCGTCGTGGTCGGTCAGCGCGATCCCGCGTAACCGCTGTCGGACGGCCTCGGTGACCAGGTCTTCGGGGGAGGACGCGCCGTCCAGGAAGCTGTAGTGGGAGTGGGCGTGCAGCTCCGCGTACGGCACGATCGGGCCGGCGTCCTCTTCGGCGGGAACAAGTAGCTCGGGTGGTTGGAAGGGGGTGCGCTTACGAGAGAACGCCGGCCCGTCGCCACCATCGGCATGCGCGTATCGATCCGATGACCCGCTGGGCTTTTTGGCGGGGCGGGTGCCCTCGGACAACAGTCGTTCCAGCTCCGACCACGGGATCGGAGGGTTACTGAAGCCCATGGTCACCCCGAGTCACAGAAACTTCAGCCGCGGCAACGTCAGTTACCAAGGACTCAGTCATAGCGCGCCTCGGTCCACCAGTGCCCGCCGCCGGTGAGTAGCAGCCACGCGTCGCCGCGATCGTCGACGACCTGGAACCGCTGAATGGTCTGGATGGTCGATGGGGTGCTCCACCAGCGCTGCTGGATCGGCCACGGCCCCGCCCATGCGGTGATCCGGCGGACGGGTCCGTCGCCGTACTGCAGAGTGACCGGCGGCATCGACAGCCCGCCGCGTGGATCGACGCGCACCGAGGCTCCGTCGATATCGAGCACTGCGGCAGGTCGGGCTTGGGCGAAGACGGTCGCGGGGGACAGGCCGGGCAACGAACCGGGCCACGGTTGATCCGGCCGGCGAACCGTCGGTGCCGGTGTTGCCTCACCCCACGGCCGCAGCACGCGTCGTTCGTCGAGCAACCGGCCGCCGCCGACACTGGCGCACAGCACTGCGTCGTGCCCGAGCCGGGCCTGCAGTTGGGCGATGGTGCGCACCACGTGTTCGTTCGGCCGGTCGCCCCAAAGTCCTTCGGCGTGGTGGGAGGCGTCCTCGAGTGACTCCGGCGCCATCGTCACCAGGCTGACGGCGTCGTGGCGTTCGCTGGTCTCTGCTGCGAACTCATCGAGTTGCCAACGGATTCTGTCGAGCAGCTCAGTAGCGGTGAACTGCCACGGGTGTCGCCACAACCGCTCGTGCACCAGACCCGATTCAGTATGCAGCGCGAGCCTGATCTGGTTGCAGATCAAGGCGTGCTCCAACAACGTCGTGACGAGCCGGTCGACGGCAGGGGTGCACTGCGCGATCAACAGTTCGATGCCGACCAGAGGTGGGTCGCAGACCACCCGCATATCGAGGTCGAGCGGCACCGACCTGGGGGAGACGGCCGGTGCATCCTGCCCGCAGGCCAACTGATGAGCGTGTAGACCGGTGGCTCCGAAACGGGCGTATACGTCACCGCGTGGAAGGGCTGCGAAGTCACCGAGGCGCCGGATACCCATCCGTCGCAACATGTTCGGCATTCGAGAGTCGTCGACTGTCGAGCTGAGCGCGGTGACCGGTAACTGGGCCAAAAAGTCGGTGGACTGCCCTGGCGGGAGCTGGCGCCAGGGCACGTCGCCGGTGGTGGCGTAGGCCGCGTGCTCGGCAGCGAAGAGCCCGTCGGCCACCGTCACCCGGACGTCGTGGTCGAACTCCTCCTGCACGGCGCGGGCCAAGGTGTCGGCCGCGGCCGTTTCCGAACCGTAGAACCGGGTGAGACCGATGGCCCGCACAGCGGCGAGACCGGGGCGGATCACCTGCACCAGCGGTGCGTGCTGCTCGATAACCCGCAGCATCGGCTCGAAGGTACGTTGTTCGACATCCGGGTCGTGGGCGAGCACCTGTAGATCGGGGCATCGTGCCTGGGCATGGCGGACCCGCAGACCCTCGGTGACGCCTTCTGTGGCGGCCGATGCCGAGCGCGCGATCACGATGCCTTTGTCAACCACCACCAATGGCGCGTCAGCAGGGGTCCCGGCAGCTTCCCGAGCGGCGATCAGTGACCACTGCGGCCACCACATGGCCAGTACCCGGACGGGGGCCGAGGTGGTGGGTAACGCCGCGTTTCTCGCGCCGCTCATGCCGATACCGGCCAACTGAGACTCTGGGTGCGCTTGCGGTGCTGCTCAGTCACAGTGATCTGCAGCTGCTGGCGCAGCAGAGCACCATGACCCTGGCCCAGGCCGCCCCAGCCGGTCGTGACGGCGTCGATGTGGGCAACTGCACGCGGCCACGCACCAGCGATGACCAGCGTCCTTCGACGGGTGCGCAACCTGGCGTGCAGCCGCTGTACTTCGCCGGGGGTCACATGCGGCGGGCGGGCGGTCAGGATGAGGTCGGCGATCTCGGTCAAGGCGGCGACCACGCTCACCCAGTCCTGCGCGGGCGGGTGCGGTACCAGCACCAATTTGCCTAACTCGACCCCCCAAGAGATCGCCGACTCGACGCTGAAATCCGGGAATCCGACTGCTGAACAGAAGGATCCAGACCTCGTCGGCTCGGCCAACAAGCCCATCGCGACCGTGGCCGAACCGGAGAGGGTGTAGACACAGCCCTGCCTGAGGCCGGTCGGAAAACTGGTGCGCAGATCTGGGTGGACCGGGGTGCCGAACACCGCCGACGTACGCCCAGCCAGCCCACCGGTTTCGCGCTGCAGCAGATTGTGCAGGCGAGTGACCGTCTCGTCATGAGAGGTCTGTACGGACGTGTTCGACATCTGTCCATGATCGAACAGGTGTTCGAACTACGTCAAGTGCCGTCCACTTTCAGCCACTCCAAAACGCGAGTGTCTGCGCTTTCGTGCGCATGGGCGTACGAAAACGCAGACACTCGCGGGGGAGTGGTGTGGGATCAGGCCCCGGCAGAAACCGCCGGCCGGGTGGACAGTTCTGAGTCGAGGCGTAACAGGCCCGGACCGTCGTTGTCGATCAGCTTCAGGCGGCCGATGATCTCATCGACTGTTGCCTCTTCCTCGACCTGCTCGGACAGGAACCAGTCGAGTAGCGGGCGGGAGTCGAGGTCATCCTCAGCTTGGGCAGTGCGGTAGAGGTTGCGGACCGAGGCCGACACCTTCTGCTCGTGCGCTAGGGCTGCCTGGAAACACTGCAGGACCGAGGTGATGGGCTCGGTACTCGGGCCCTCGATCGAACCGATCACCGCGTGGTTGCCGCGGTCGCTGACGTGATCTATGAACTTGTTGGCATGCACCGTCTCTTCATCGGCCTGGTTCCGCAGCCACCCGGAGACGCCTGGCAAATCCATGTCGTCCATCTCGATCGCGAGTTGCCGGTAGACGATCGAAGCCCGGAACTCCAGCGTGATCTGCGCGTTGAAAGCCTGCTCGAGGGTGTCACTCATCTTCATGTCCGCACCGTAGGGGCAATCAATGACAGTCACCATTAAGTGCAGGCTGGCCTCACAGCGGCGCAGCTACGACAGCGAGATGTCACTTTCGGAGGGTCCGTAAGCAAAAAGACCGTCCGAAGGTGACATCTCGTAGAGAAGTTGAACGTGCGTCAGTTGCCGGGCGGGAGGACCGACTCCTGGCTGGGCAGCTCGTCCTGTTTGACCAGGCCGACCGGGCACGTCATGCCGTTGGGGCCGTGGTTGCAGTAGCCGCCGGGGTTCTTGTGCAGGTACTGCTGGTGGTAGCCCTCGGCGTAGTACCACTCGCCCGCCGGAGCGAGTTCCGTTGAGATCTCGCCGTGACCGTGTTGGGTCAGTACCTCCTGGAACGCCGAGCGGGTCGCCTTGGCGGCAGCCTCCTGCTCTGGGGTGGTCCAGTAGATGCCCGAGCGGTACTGGGTGCCGACGTCGTTGCCCTGTCGGTACTTGGTGGTCGAGTCGTGGTTCTCCCAGAAGGTCTTGAGCAGGTGCTCGGCGTCTGTCTGGGTCGGGTCGTACGCGATCAGGACAGCCTCGGTGTGCCCCGAACGCCCGGTGCAGGTCTCTTCGTAGGTGGGGTTCGGGGTGAAGCCACCGATGTAGCCCGCTGCCGTAGTCACCACGCCGGGCATCTTCCAGAAGAAGCGCTCGGCTCCCCAGAAGCAGCCCATCGCCACGTACAGCACCTGCGTGCCTTCGGGCCACGGGCCCTTCAGGGCGGTGCCGAGCACGGCGTGCGTCGCAGGCACGTGTTGCATCGGGGTGGAGCGCCCGGGAAGGGCCTCGCTGGGAGAAACCATCGTGCCAACACGTCCGAAACCGAAGATCATGTCTGCTTCAACGAAAGACCGGTCCAGAACCTTCCTCGCAGGCGCGATTCGGGGCGTGGACCTCCGCGTCGATAACCTTGCGCGGTGTCGACTGTGCAAGCTGCCCTGCTCACCCTGCAGAAGTTCTGGACCGATCGCGGGTGCATGGTGGTCCAGCCTTTCAATACCGAGGTGGGCGCCGGGACCATGAACCCCGCCACGCTGCTGCGGGTGCTCGGCCCCGAGCCGTGGCGGGTCGCGTACGTCGAGCCGAGCGTTCGCCCCGACGACAGCCGGTACGGCGAGAACCCCAACCGCCTGCAGACCCACACCCAGTTCCAGGTCGTCCTCAAGCCCGACCCGGGCAACCCGCAGGAGCTCTACCTGGAGTCGCTCCAAGCCCTCGGTATCGACCTTGGCGCGCACGATGTGCGGTTCGTAGAAGACAACTGGGCCCAGCCGGCGATCGGCGCCTGGGGTCTGGGCTGGGAGGTGTGGCTGGACGGTATGGAGGTCACCCAGTTCACCTACTTCCAGCAGGTCGGCGGCCAGAACCTGGACCCGGTGAGCGTGGAACTGACGTACGGCATCGAGCGGATCATGATGGCCCAGCAGGGCGTCAGCCACTTCAAGGACTTGCAGTACGCGCCCGGTGTCACCTACGGCGAGGCGTTCGGGCAGCAGGAGTACGAGATGTCGAGGTACTACCTCGACGAGGCCGACGTCGACACCAACCGCGAACTGTTCGAGCGATTCACTGCCGAGGCGCAGCGGATGGTCGACGCGCGCCTGCCCGTGCCCGCGCACACCTTCGTCCTCAAATCCAGCCAGGCGTTCAACGTGCTGGATTCCCGCGGAGCGATTTCGACCACCGAGCGGGCGCAGGCGTTCGGGGCGATGCGCGGGCTGTCCCGTGATGTCGCTGCCCTGTGGGTCGAGCGGCGCGCTGAGCTGGACTTCCCGTTGTTGAAAACGGATCGAGCACCCATCACTGCCGGGTCTGCGGTGATGCCGCCATTCGAAGGCGCGCAGGAAGAATCGTTGGTGGCGCAGGACGCTGCCGCCGAGGACTTCGTCTTCGAGGTCGGCACCGAAGAACTGCCCCCGCACGTTGTCGAGCAGGCCATCGAGCAGGTCCGGGAGCTGGTCACGGCCGGGCTGGCGGCCAGCCGGTTGTCCCACGGCGCGGTATCGGTCCTCGGCACCCCGCGCCGGGTCGTGGCGCAGGTACGCGAGGTGTCAGCGTGTGAGCCGGACTCAGTCGCGATGCGCAAGGGCCCGAAGATCGCTGCCGCCTACGACGGTGACGGCAACCCCACCAAGGCGGCCCAAGGGTTCGCCCGCGGACAGAAGGTCGATCCGGCCGACCTGATCCGGGCCGATTTCGACGGCGCCGAGCACGTTGCCGTGCAACTCGACCAGCCCGGGCGTGACGTCCTCACGGTATTGAGCGACATCGTCCAGAAGTGCCTGACCGAGGTCCGGGCCGATCGGAACATGCGGTGGTCGAACCCCGAACTGACCTACAGCCGCCCGATCCGGTGGGTCGTCGCGCTGTGGGGTGCGCACCTGGTTGCGGCGTCCGTGTCGGGCCTGCGTACCGGCCGCACGACGTACACCCAACGTGGAGACGCCGATCCGCTGGTCCGAATCGACAACGCGCAGTTACTGACGCCGATCCTGGCGGAGCGCGGTATCGTCCTCGATCCTGCCGCCCGCCGCGCAGCAGTCACCTCGCAGGCGACGTCGTTGGCCGACGAGGTTGGGGGCAGCGTCGATTTCGTGGCCGAGTCCGATCTGGTCGACGAGGTCACCAACCTGGTCGAGCAGCCGCGCGGCATCCTCGGCAACTACGAGGAGCGATACCTGCAGCTACCCGAGCAGATCCTCACCACCGTGATGCGAAAGCACCAGCGATACCTGCCAGTGCGTTCCGCCGACGGTGCTCTGCTGCCGCGCTTCATCACCATGGCGAACGGCATCTGCGACGACGACGTGGTGCGCGAAGGCAATGAGAAGGTGTTGCGGGCTCGCTACGAGGACGCCGCGTTCTTCTTCGAGGCCGATCTGGCCACGCCGCTCACCGATCTGCGCGCCGGTATCTCCAAGCTGACGTTTGAGACCCGACTCGGCTCGATGGCCCAGCGCGCCGACCGGATTGCCGACGTCGCGACCGCGCTTTCGGCCGACGTCCCGCTCAGTGCCGAGCAGGAACAGACCCTCGCTCGCGCAGGTGAACTCGCGAAGTTCGACCTCGCTTCCCAGATGGTCATCGAGCTGTCCTCCCTTGCGGGAACGATGGCGCGCGAGTACGCCGTCCGTGGTGGCGAAACCGAGGCGGTTGCCGATGCGCTTGCTCAGATGGAACAGCCGAAGACCGCCGCCGATCCCGTCCCCGCCGGATTGCCGGGTGCGCTCCTCGCGCTCGCCGACCGGTTCGATCTGCTGGCTGCGATGTTCGCGCTCGGTGCGAAGCCGACCGGTTCTTCCGACCCGTTCGCGTTGCGCCGGGCCGGGCTCGGTGTCGTCGCGATCCTGCGCGCGAACGATGATCTGTCGGCTGTGACGATCGACTCGGGTCTGATGGCTGCTGCCGTGCGACTACGTATTCAGGGCATCGAGGTGAGCGACGAATCAATCACGGCGGCAAGTGAATTCGTCATCGGTCGGCTCAAGCAGCAGCTGCGCGACGAGGGAACCGACGCCAAGCTGGTCGATGCAGTCAGCCCGCTGGCAGTGACTCCCGGTCGGGCCCAGGCCGCTCTGCGTGACATCGAGACGGCCGGATCCGACCCGGTGCTCGCGTCACTGGTACAGGCCGTTCAACGGATCACCCGGATCGTTCCGGCCGGCACCACGGCGGCCTGGGACGGGACGGCGTTGACCGATTCCGCCGAACAGCAGCTCGCGACGGCCGTCGCGTCCCTGCCCGATCATCGCCACGACGGGATTCCCGTGTGGGTGACCGACGCGGGTCGGCTGCTCGAACCGCTGACCCGGTTCTTCGATGAGGTGCTGGTCATGGCACCCGAACAGGACCTGCGCGCGGCTCGGCTCGGACTGCTGCAGACCATCGTCGATCGGGCCCCGCAGGGAATCGACTGGCAGGCGCTGAATTCCGCACTCTGACCGGCCGTCGGGGGTAACCCGTTGCGAACTGCGGGTGCCGATGTCACGGTGAGGCATGGTTTCTCGCGCATGCAACTTCTGTATCGATGCTGCTGACCCCTACGCCCAGACGATGTGGTGGGCCCAGGTGCTCACCGACTTCGTGGTGGACCCGAACGAGGAGATGAAGCCCGGTGACGACGAGTGCGGTCTCACCGGGCCGCAGGACCGGTACCTCATCTTCCTGAAGGTCCCGGAGCCCAAGACGGTCAAGAACCGGATGCATCTGTGCGTCCGTCCGGTGGACTGCACGCGCGATGAGGAGGTCGACCGGATCCTCGCGTTGGGGGCGACAGTGGTCGACGATCGGCGCGGCGGTGAGGGGTGGGCCGTTCTCGCGGACCCTGAGGGCAACGAGTTCTGTGTGCTGACGCCCTACCAACCGGGAGCCTGAGCCGCGCGCCTCGCCTAGCCTTGCCCCATGAGCACTGCTGACAATGCCGAACGTCCTGAGCACGGTTTCTCCACCCGCGCGATCCACGCCGGGCAGGAGCCAGATCCCCGCACAGGCTCGGTAGTCCCCGCGATCTATCAGACCTCGACCTACAAGCAGGACGGCGTCGGTGGTTTCCGTGAAGGCTACGAGTACTCGCGGTCGGCCAATCCGACGCGGACCGCGTTGCAGGAGTGCATCGCCGACCTGGAGGGCGGTGGTCAGGGCTTCGCGTTCGCCTCGGGTCTGGCCGCCGAGGACGCGATCCTGCGAGGTCTGCTGCGGCCGGGCGACCACATGATCATCCCGACTGATGCCTACGGTGGCACTTTCCGCCTCGTCGACAAGGTCGTGAAGGCGTGGGGCGTCGACTACAGCCTGGCGAAAGTGGGACACGCGGATGCCATTCGTGGTGAAATCCGCCCCGGTGTCACCAAATTGATCTGGATCGAGACGCCCACCAACCCGTTGCTCGGTATTGCCGACATCGCGGCGATCGCTGCGGTCGCCCACGAAGCCGGGGTGCTGTTGGTCGTCGACAACACTTTCGCCTCGTCATACCTGCAGCAGCCGCTGGCCCTCGGCGCGGACGTCGTGATGCACTCCACGACCAAGTACGCCGGCGGCCACAGCGACGTCGTCGGTGGCGCAGTCGTGGTGGCGAAACAGGTCCCCGTCCCGGGAATGGAAGACGCTGCAGAGCGGATCGCGTTCCACCAGAACAGCCTCGGCGCTGTCTCCGGGCCGATGGACTCCTGGTTGGTACTGCGCGGTCTGAAGACACTCTCGCTGCGCATGGAGCGGCACTGCGACAACGCGGAGAGCGTCGTGCAGTTCCTGCAGTCGCGCCCGGACGTGACTCAGATCCACTACCCGGGCCTCGATTCCCACCCCGGCCACGACATCGCAGCCGCTCAGATGAAGCGGTTCGGCGGAATGATCAGCTTCCAGCTAGCTGGAGGTGAACAGCACGCGGTCGACTCGATCGGACGCACCCGGCTGTGGACTCTGGGGGAGTCGCTCGGGGGAGTGGAGTCGTTGATCGAGCACCCGGCGCGGATGACCCACGCGAGCGTTCGAGGCACCGAACTGGAGGTGCCGGGCGACCTGATCCGACTGTCGGTCGGCATCGAGGACGCTGCGGACCTGATCGCCGATCTGGAGCAGGCATTGGGCTGAATTCGGGTCGCCGACATCCGCGCCGAAGGGGTCACACCCCGATCGAGGGTGATGCTGTCACCGGCACCTGGCAGCATGTCCGCAGTCGAGGATTCCGCCGGGGGGTCCGTAACAATGCGTGTTGCGTGTCGCAAGCGCACATTCAGGAGGATCAGATGGCGGACGCCGTCGTCGCCGAAGGGCTGATGAAGCACTACAAGACGGTCAAAGCTGTCGATGGGGTGTCGCTGAACGTGCCTGAGGGGACTGTGCTCGGAGTTCTCGGGCCCAATGGAGCCGGCAAGACGACGACGGTGCGGATGCTCACCACCTTGATCCGACCCGATGCAGGGCACGCGATGGTCGCCGGTCAGGACGTGGTGAAGAATCCCGGCGCCGTCCGCGAATGCATCGGTGTCTCCGGGCAGTCGGCAGCGGTCGATGAGTACCTCACCGGGTACGAGAATCTGGAGATGATCGGGCGGCTATACCACCTACCCAAGCGGGATGCCCGGGCGAGAGCGCGTGAACTGCTGAGCGATTTCCGTTTGGACGAGGCCGCGAACCGTCCTGCCAAGGGGTACTCCGGCGGTATGCGACGCCGACTCGACCTTGCCGGTGCGCTTGTCGCCAGGCCACCGGTGATCTTCCTCGACGAACCGACCACCGGCCTGGACCCGCGCAGCCGCGGCGACATGTGGGATGTGATCGCAACGCTCGTGCGCGGTGGTACGTCAGTGCTGTTGACGACCCAGTATCTGGAAGAGGCTGATCGTCTCGCCGACAACATCGTGGTGATCGACCGGGGCATCATCATCGCTGAAGGCACCGCAGACGAATTGAAGGTGCAGGTCGGTGGTGAACGCCTGGAGGTCACAGTCGCCGAATCCGAACGTGTTGCCGAGGCAGCCGAGATCCTCGCGGGCATCGGCGGCGGCGAGGCAACACGTGATGACCGCAGTCGACAGGTCACCGTCGGGGTCACCGGTGGGACCAAGGATCTGCTGGTCGCCGTCCGTCGCCTCGATGAGGCAGGTATCGAAGTGCAGGACATCGGCATCAGGCGCCCGACTCTGGACGATGCCTTCCTGGCCATGACCGGTCATACCGCCGACAGCAACCCGGCCGAAGGATTACTGCGAACGTCGGAGAAGGACACGTCGGGAGCGCAGCGATGAGCACGTTCTTCGCCGATGGCCTGACTGTAGCCAGGCGCAATCTGATCAAGATCAAACGCGTTCCGGACCTGTTGGTATTCACCACGATGCAGCCGATCATGTTCGTGCTGCTGTTCGGATTCATCTTCGGCAGTCTGGCCGGGGCCGGCAACGCCAGCGGGTACCGCGAGTTCCTGATCGCGGGGATCTTCGCCCAGACCGTCATCTTCGGGGCCACGATCACCGGGTCCGCAATGGCGGAGGACATGCAGAAGGGGATCATCGACCGTTTCCGGACCCTGCCCATGCACCCGGGAGCGGTGCTGTTCGGGCGCACCATCTGCGATCTGCTGAACAACGTGATCGTGCTGGTCGTGATGTCGCTGACCGGTCTGATCATCGGTTGGCGGATCCGCACCGGCGTGTTCGAAGCTGCGTGGGGATTCGTGATCCTTCTGGTCTTCGCGTACGCGGTCAGTTGGGTCTTCGCGTACGTAGGGTTGAAGGTACGGACACCGGAAATTTTCAACAGCGCATCGTTTCTGGTGATCTTTCCGCTCACCTTCATTGCCAACACCTTCACCAATGCGCAGGCACTGCCGGGCGCGCTGAAGCTGATCGCCGGGTGGAACCCGGTGTCGACGATCACCCAGTCAGCCCGCGAGCACTTCGGCAATCTGTTCGCGTTGAAAGTGGCCGAGACCGATGCGGGGCAGCTGAAGGCCATTCGCTACACCTGGGCTTTGGAGCACTCGGACCTCTACACCCTGCTCTGGGTGGTTGCGCTGCTGGTGATCTTCGTCCCCCTCTCCACTGCTACCTACAAGAAAGCAGTCGCCAAATAGGCGTCGGCGCAACGAAAGGCCCGATCTCCAGTTCGTCGGGATCGGGCCTTTCGATGAATGCTGCTGACGCTACGTGAAGGGGTTGACCTCAATGATCTCGACCTCGACGGTCTTACCGGTCGGTGCCTCGTACGACACGGTATCGCCGACTCGCTTGCCGTTGATGGCAGAACCCAGGGGCGACTTCTCGCTGTAGACGTCCAGATCACTGGAACCGTCGACGATCTCGCGGCTACCGAGCAGGAAGTGTTCAGTCTCCCCGAACATCTTGACCGTCACCACTGTGCCCGGTACGACGGTCCCTGAGGCTACGGTCGGACCACCCACGACGGCGTCACGCAGCAGCGCGTCGAGCTGACGGATGCGAGCTTCCATCTTTCCCTGCTCCTCACGCGCGGCGTGGTAACCACCGTTTTCTTTCAGGTCGCCCTCGGAGCGGGCTTCCTCTATCTCGCGTGAGATGTCGGCTCGACCCTCGCCGGTGAGGTGGGCGTACTCAGCCTTGAGTCGGTCGTAGGCCTCCTGAGTCAGGAAGCTGGCGTCTGTAGTACTCGTCACGGACCTTCTCCTTGCTGTGCACGAATCGAATGGCACTCGAGGCAACACTCGGACGCCGGGTAACGAACTGGCCCGGACCCCCTGCACCCGAAGGCCTTCGCGAGAAGGCCGGATAGCACGACAGGCCGGACCGAATGTGAACGATTAGCTTAGCCGGTTATCGGCGGTTGTCACATCGACAACGAACCGGACTCAGCGGTAGGAGCACTTGTCAACCGTGCCGGTGACCGCTTGGGTGACGGTACGCAGGGTCCTCCTGTACCGCACCACGTCCAGGTTGCTGGCCGGTAGGTCTACGGTGACGACGCCTACCTGCCTGTGGTTGTTGTCCTGAGCTTCCAGGACGCAGCTGACGGGTCGGCCGTTCTGGTTAATCACGTCGAAGGTCACTTCGACCTTGGTGTCGCTGATGATGTCGTGACCGGCGTCGGACCACTGGACGCCGCTGGACGCAGCGATACCGAACCAGATGGCGATTGCAGACATCAGCACCACCCCGATGGTGCCGATCGCCCACCATTTGCCCTGACCGGGTGCGGGGCGAGGAATCGGCATGGGATGAGACACTATGCGGTGTCCACAAAGCGAGTTCAACGAGGTGGCAATGACCGGCAGCCTGCGCCTGATGGCAGTGCATGCGCACCCTGACGACGAGTCCAGCAAAGGCTCGGCGACGATGGCGCGTTACGTCGCCGAAGGCCACGACGTCATGGTCGTCTCCTGCACCGGCGGCGAACGAGGCGACATCCTCAATCCTCGGTTGAAAGACAACGCCGAGATTCTGCGAGACATGCCAGAGGTTCGGCGACGCGAAATGGCGGCGGCGCAAAAGATCTTGGGGATCCAGCACCGCTGGCTCGGATTCGTCGACTCGGGGCTTCCAGAAGGTGACCCGTTGCCGGATCTTCCCGCCGGATGTTTCGCGCTGGAACCGATGCAGGTCACCACCGAGGCGCTGGTTCGCGAGATCCGCGCATTTCGTCCGCATGTCATCACCACGTACGACGAGAACGGTGGCTACCCGCACCCCGACCACATCATGTGCCACAACGTGACGCTTGCTGCGCTGCGCTCTGCGGGTGACTCGTCGGAGTATCCGCACGCAGGCCCCGCGTGGCAGCCGTTGAAGCTCTACTACGACCGCACTTTTACCGGTGGCAAGCTGTTGGCGATGCACGAGGCGATCAAGGCCATGGGCAGAGAGTCGCCGTTCGCGGAGTGGATCAAGCGTCGGCAGGACCGTCCTGATGGCCGAGTCACCACGCAGGTCCAATGCGCCGAGTATTTCGGCGTACGCGAACGGGCACTGCTGGCGCACGCCACCCAGATCGACCCCGACGGCTCCTTCTTTGTGATCCCTGCCAAGGAGCAGGGCGCCATCTGGCCTACCGAGGAGTGGGATTTGGCGCTGTCCTACGTGGCGGTCCCAAACGACGAAGACGACCTCTTTGCAGGACTCGGGACCGCGGCTGAAGCCGACGAGTTGGCGATCAACCCGCCGAGTGCCCCGTGCGCCGACGATGTGAAACAGCGAGCTGTGCTGGAGGCTGCCCATGGGCGGTAACGAGGCGACCAACGTCACCGCGGGGATCTGGGGATTCCTGATCCTCTTCGCCTTGGCCCTGGCGTGTTGGTTCCTGTACCGCAGCATGAGTAAGCACATGCGTAACGTGCGGTTGAAGGAAGAACACCGATCGACAGCGGGCCAGCAGCGGCCCGACAAGTCTCAGAGCGACGGCGACGTCGAGTAGATAGCCATCGAGGCTGCGACGTAGTGCGCGGCGAAAGCCAGCACGGTGAACGCGTGGAATACCTCGTGGAACCCGAACCACCGTGGGGAGGGGTTGGGTCGTTTGATGCCGTAGACGACGGCGCCGATGGTGTACAGAACTCCACCTACCGCGATCAAAGTGATGATCGCGACTCCGCCGCCGCGCATGAGCGGGCCGAAGTAGAAAACAGCTACCCATCCGAGTGCGACGTAGATCGGGGTGTATAGCCATCGCGGCGCGTCGACCCACGCCACCCGGAAGATCACCCCGGCGATCGCACCGGACCACACAATGACCAGGAGCGACGTGGCCTGCGATCGATTCAACAGGGTGAGGGCGAACGGCGTGTAACTACCCGCGATGATCAGGAAGATGTTCGAGTGGTCCATTCGCTTCAGCACTGCGCTGACGCGAGGTCCCCACGTGCCACGGTGGTAGATCGCGGAGGTGGAGAACAGCAACATTCCGGTGACTCCGAAGACAATGGCGCCGATCCGCGGCGCGCCGCCCGGTGCGAGCACGATCATGACGGTGACGGCGACCAGAGTCAGGGGGACCATGCCGAGGTGGAGCCACCCGCGAAGCTTCGGCTTGACCAACCGCAGGAGGTCAGCGGCTTCTTGTTGCACCGTGTCGACGGCGTTGCTGATGGGCGGGATCACCTTGAACATGGTAGGGGGTTTGGCTGGACGTGCGGTAAAGGTCGGTCATCCTGGCTGAACTGCGCTGACCACCTGAATCGTTCACGCCCTCGGATGCTGACGCACAAATGCGATAGGCCGGTTTAGTCTGGTCGGGCTCGGCGATGAGATCGACATCTCAGGTGACCGTCACATAGAGGAGGGCGATCGATGCGTGGTGTTCGCGATCTCGCCTACGAGCTTTACGCGCGCAGGCTGGCGCGCTCGTTGCCGACCGAAAATCTGCCCCGGCATGTGGGGGTGATGCTGGACGGCAACAGGCGCTGGGCGAAACTGCGCGGAACTGACGCCGCCTCCGGGCATCAGGCCGGTGCTGACAACATCGAGCCGTTACTCACCTGGTGCGAGGAAGTCGGTGTCGAGGTCGTCACGCTGTGGCTGCTGTCCACCGACAATCTGAATCGGCCCGAGGCCGAACTGACGCCTCTGTTGGCGATCATCGAAGCGGTAGTGGCCGATCTCGCCGGTCGCGGACGGTGGCGCCTACACCCCGTCGGGGCGCTGGACCTGCTGCCCGATCAGACCCGCCAGGTGCTGAAGGTGGCCAAAGATCAGACCGAGCAGATCGGCGGGTTGATCGTCAATATTGCGGTCGGCTACGGTGGCCGCCAGGAGATCGCCGATGCCGTGCGCTCGATGCTGCACGACCACGCCGCGCAGGGCATCACGATCGAGGAACTAGCGAAAATCCTGCAGGTGGAGCACATCTCCGCGCACCTCTACACCAAAGGCCAGCCCGACCCCGACCTGGTGATTCGGACCTCTGGAGAGCAACGACTGGGAGGGTTCCTGCTCTGGCAGAGCGCCCACTCGGAGTTCTACTTCTGCGAGGCGTACTGGCCCGATTTTCGACGGGTGGACTTCCTGCGGGCCCTGCGATCTTATGCGGAGCGCGAACGGCGCTTCGGGTCCTGACCGAAGCGGTCGAGTGAACGAGTCGTGAACTTGCCCGACCTCCCGCGAGTCGTTGCCGCGGGTCGGGCTCGCGCGTCTAGCGTGGAACTGACGCGAGGGCAGCACAGTCCCCACGTTCGGGAGGCCCGACAGATGCAGCGAACCGGCTGCGGATCGCAGGGCCGGTTCCGCCGCCCCGTGTGGGCCCGGTCCCGGTCACGTTCCGCGAGTTGCCGCGCACGGCGCAGGAGTCGTGTCGGCGAAGGAGTCGGTCATGACGTCTGAGCAGGTATCCGTCCGTCGCACCTACGTGTTGGACACGTCGGTGTTGTTGTCCGATCCGGGCGCAATGGATCGCTTCCACGAGCACCAGGTGGTGCTTCCAGTCGTCGTCATGACCGAACTGGAGGCAAAGCGCCATCACCCGGAGCTCGGCTATTTCGCGAGAAGCGCGTTACGCCACCTGGACGAGTTGCGGGTGCAGCACGGCCGGCTCGACGGCCCGATTCCGGTGGGTGAGGCAGGCAGCCTGCGCGTCGAACTGAACCACACCGACGTGACATCGTTGCCTGCAGGTTTTCGGCTCGGCGACAACGACACCCGCATCTTGGCCGTCGCCCGCAACCTGGCCGATGAGGGGGAAGACGTCACCGTCGTCAGCAAGGATCTGCCGATGCGTGTCAAGGCCTCGGCGATCGGGCTGAAGGCCGAGGAGTACCGCGCCGAACTCGCCGTCGACAGTGGATGGACCGGGATCGCGGAGGTCGAGGTGGGTGACCTGCAGATGGACGCCCTCTACGACGCGGGCCAGCTCGAATCACTGCACGCTGCCGAGCTGCCGACCAATACCGGTGTCGTGTTGCTCGGACCACGAGGCAGCGCGCTCGGCCGGGTGATGGCGGACAAGTCGGTGCGCCTGGTGCGCGGCGATCGTGACGTGTTCGGGCTACACGGACGATCTGCCGAACAGCGGATCGCTCTGGAGCTACTGATGGATCCTGACGTCGGGATCGTCAGCCTGGGCGGTCGCGCGGGCACCGGCAAATCCGCACTCGCCCTGTGCGCCGGCCTCGACGCTGTGCTGGAACGGCGACAACACCGCAAGGTCATCGTCTTCCGTCCGTTGTACGCCGTTGGTGGGCAGGAGCTGGGTTACCTGCCGGGCAGTGAGTCCGAGAAGATGGGCCCGTGGGCGCAGGCGGTGTTCGACACGCTCGGCTCGGTGGTCTCCAGGGACGTGGTCACCGAGGTGCTCGACCGTGAACTGCTGGAGGTGTTGCCGTTGACGCATATCCGCGGCCGGTCTCTGCACGATGCCTTCGTGATCGTCGACGAGGCGCAGTCACTGGAGCGGAACGTCCTGCTCACGGTGCTGTCGCGGATCGGGCAGAACTCGCGGGTCGTCCTCACCCACGATGTCGCTCAGCGGGACAACCTGCGGGTGGGCCGCCATGACGGGGTCGCGGCGATCGTAGAGAAACTGAAGGGAAACCCGTTGTTCGCGCACGTGACTCTGCACCGTTCCGAGCGCAGTCCCATCGCGGCACTGGTGACCGACCTGCTGGAGGGATTGGAGGGCTGACCCTCGTCGGCGAACGCGGGTGGGGTTGGGTATGAGCCACGCTACTGAACGGTGATTCGACAACTTGCCGTCCGGTAGTGCATGGTGACGTCGGTCTCGATTCGGTAACGCTGTGGTGGGCGGCTCCGATGAAATCCCCGGCGACCGCGACGCGGCTCGCATGTTGTGCCGCAGTGTCGCCCCGCTCGAAAGGCAATTCCGTCTCCATGTCACGTTCTGTAGGCCGCCATCGCGCGGCGCGACCCAGCAGTGTCCAGCTGCTCCGCCGTCCGGCCGTCATCACGTCTGCCGCAATCGCCACCGTGTCGATCAGTGCGACGGCGTATGCCTCGACCGGTGCCGTAGGCGCTTCGAGCGCGGCCTCGTTGAAGGCAACAGCCCCGCAGGCTGCGCCGGCCATCGCGGATTCGACCGCCGACGCTGCTGCGAAGGCCGCGCTGATGAAGCGGGTCGCGAGCGCGCGCACTGCCGTCACGTCACGCTCGGTTGCTCAGCGCGCCGGTCTTGCCGCCACGGCCAAAGCCAACCGCGCCGCTGCTGTCCGTTCTGCCACCTCGGTCGGCGCCGCCAAGAAGGCAGCTGCAGTCAAGCGTGCGGACCTGGTCAGTAAGGTCGCCATGGCCAAGAAGGCTGCAACAACCAGGAAGGCCGCGGTAGCGAAGAACGCAGCTGCGAAGAAGGCGGCAGCCAGCAGCACCCCTGTGACCAGCGGCAGCCCGCAGGCAATCGCCGCGAGTATGCTGAGTTCCTACGGCTGGGGACAAGACCAGATGGGGTGCCTGTCGAACCTGTGGACCAAGGAGTCGGGTTGGACTGTGAACGCTCAGAACCGCTCCTCCAGTGCCTACGGAATCCCGCAGGCGCTGCCCGGAAGCAAGATGGCGAGCGCCGGCGCGACTGGCGTACGAACCCCGCCACCCAGATCAAGTGGGGTATGGGTTACATCAAGAGTCGCTACGGGTCGCCATGTGGTGCCTGGTCGCACTCGCAGTCCGTCAATTGGTACTGAGTCAGCCCCCGGCTGACATCACGTTTCTCCGGTGATTCTGGGTAAGCGCTGGGCCGCCCCGGCGTTCTGGGCTGCAGCCGTCGTGTTGGCAGTGCTCGCCGCCGTCGTTGGGGCCGGCTGGGGGTTGTCGCAGGCGCCCAGCTTCGAAGGTGAGGACAACAACGGGGCTCCGGCCACGTCTGCGTCCCACTTCATCTACAGCGTCTTCGGCGCAGCGATCTGCGGGTTCGCAGTGCTCGCTGTGGCCTGCGGTGTCTTCTTCTTCCTCTGGGCCCGCCAACGCCGCGTCGATGGCCCAGGATCCTCCGATGAAGGCTTGGATGACGACATGGACATCGACGAGGTCGAGGGTATGTTCACCACCGACGACGAGCCTTTCGACGGTCAGTCTTCTGCGGAGCCGCGCGGATCGAGCTGACCCGCTCAGCCCGGGGCGAGCGTTACAACTTGCGAAGTCGAACCCGGCGGACGCCGTGGTCGGAGCCTTTGGTCAACACCAGGGTGGCCCGGCTGCGGGTGGGCAGGATGTTCTTCCGCAAGTTCAGCCCGTTGATGTCCGACCAGATCTGGGCGGCCTTCGCGCGTGCTTCGTGATCGGTCAGCGCCGCATAACGGTGGAAATAGGACTCGGGGTCGGCGAACGCCGTCGCCCGTAAGGCCAGGAACCGGTCGACGTACCAACCTTTGATGTCTTCCTCGCGCGCGTCGACGTAGACCGAGAAGTCGAAGAAGTCCGAGAGGGCCAGGTTGTTTCCGCGCCCGGCCTGCGGCGAAGGGGCCGCGAGCACATTGAGCCCCTCGATGATCAGCACGTCGGGGCGATGCACGGTTATCTGCTCTCCCGGGCGGATGTCGTAGGTCAGGTGGGAGTAGACCGGCGCTCGCACTTCTGCTGCGCCTGACTTGACGGCCGCCACGAACCGCACCAGCGCCCGGCGGTCGTAGGACTCGGGGAAACCCTTGCGCGCCAACAGTCCCCGGCGCTCCAGCTCGGCGTTCGGGAACAGGAATCCGTCGGTTGTCACCAGATCGACGCGAGGAGTGCCCGGCCAGCGGGCGAGCAGTTCGCGCAGCACGCGTGCCGTCGTGGACTTGCCGACGGCGACCGAGCCGCCGACTCCGATCACGAAGGGCACCTTGGCTTGTTGTTCACCGAGGAACCGCCCGGTGACGCGGTGCAACCCCCTGGTCGCGTCGACGTAGAAGTTGAGCAACCGGGACAACGGCAGGTACACCTCCTGCACTTCTTGCAGGTCGATGCGATCACCCAGACCGCGCAGCCGACGCAGGTCAGAGACTTCCAGGCTCATCGGGGAGGTATCGCGCAGACCGGACCACGCGGCTCGATCGAGCTCGACGTAGGGGGTATAGACCACGGGGGTGCGCGACACGCGTCATTCATACCCCTTACCGGTCTGCAGCGGGCGATTCGTCCCGATGTGGGCATGCGCACGAACCGTAACCCGGTCTCCGATAGAGCACGGGTCGCGCAGGTAATAGGGTGCGGCCCATGTGTGGAATCGTGGGATACGTCGGACGTACCGACAGCGCAAGGGCGCTCGACGTGGTCATGGACGGACTCAGGCGGTTGGAGTACCGAGGCTACGACTCGGCGGGTGTCGCGCTGGTCGACGGGTTCGGAACCGGTGCCAGGGTCGACGTACGCAAGAAGTCGGGCAAACTGGCGAATCTTGTTTCGCTGATCGAGCACGCGCCGCTGCCGGCGTCGCGCACCGCGATCGGTCACACCCGCTGGGCTACCCACGGCGGCCCGACGGACCAGAACGCACACCCGCACCGCGGCGGCACCGACGACAAGATCGCGCTGATCCACAACGGGATCATCGAGAGTTTCCACCCGATGCGGGCCCGCCTGCAGGCGCAGGGCGTTCATTTCGACAGCGAGACCGACACCGAGGTCGTCGCACAACTGCTCGCCGAGGCCTACGACGGAGACCTCACGTCCTCGATGTGCTCGGTCGTGTCGCAGCTCGAAGGCGCCTTCACCTTGCTTGCGGTGCACGCCGATCACCCGGGTGTCGTCGTCGGCGCGCGGCGCAACAGCCCGCTCGTCGTCGGCCTCGGCGAGGGCGAGAACTTCTTGGGTTCGGACGTCGCGGCATTCATCGGGTACACCCGCGAGGCGCTGGAATTGGAACAGGACCAGGTTGTCACGATTACCCCGGACTCGGTCTGCGTCATCGGCTTCGACGGCGCGCCTGCCGAGGGCAAGGCCTTCCACGTGTCATGGGATGCCGCCGCCGCCGAGAAGGGTGGGTACGACACCTTCATGGAGAAGGAGATCCACGACCAGCCTCAGGCTGTCGCCGACACGCTGCTCGGTCGCACCGACGAGTCCGGTCGGCTCGTGCTGGATGAGATGCGGATCCCCGAAGAGAAGTTGCAGGCTGTGGACCGCATCACCATCGTGGCCTGCGGCACTGCCGCCTACGCGGGAATGGTCGCCAAGTACGCGATCGAGCACTGGTCCCGGATTCCGGTGGAAGTCGCGCTCGCACACGAGTTCCGTTACTCCAACCCGATCGTCGGTGAAAATACGCTGGTGGTCTCGATCAGCCAGTCCGGCGAGACAATGGACACCGCAATGGCCGTGCGGCACGCCCGCGAGCTCGGCGCGCTGACCATCTCGATCTGCAACACCCACGGTTCGACGATTCCGCGTCAGTCCGATGCCGTGCTCTACACGCACGCCGGACCGGAGATCGCGGTTGCCTCGACCAAGGCATTCCTGGCACAGATCACCGCCTGCTACGTACTCGGTCTCTACCTTGCGCAGCGTAAGGGCGACACCTACGCCGCGGATGCGCGCGAAGTGTTAGCGGAGCTGCACGAGATACCGGCCAAGATCGAGGATCTGCTAGGCCGGTTGGATCGGGTACGCGAGATCGCCAACTTCATGGCCGACACCCGCTCGGTGCTGTTCCTCGGCCGTCAGGTCGGGTATCCGGTGGCCATGGAGGGTGCGCTGAAACTGAAGGAGCTTGCGTACATCCATGCCGAGGGTTTCGCGGCGGGGGAGTTGAAGCACGGTCCGATCGCGCTGATCGAGCCCGGTCAGCCGGTGTTCGTCATCTCGCCCGGCCCGGACACCCCCTACGGACTGCACGGCAAGGTGGTCTCCAACATCCAGGAGATCCGCGCTCGCGGTGCCCGCACCCTGGTCATCGCCCAGGACGGCGACGAGGACGTGGTGCCCTTCGCCGACGAGGTCATTCGCGTGCCGCGCACCAGTCCGATGCTGCAGCCGTTGCTGACGGTAGTGCCGTTGCAGGTGTTCGCGTTGCAGCTCTCGACCGCCAAGGGCCTGGACGTGGACCAGCCGCGCAACCTGGCCAAGTCCGTCACCGTGGAGTGACTGTCCGATGATCATCGGCGTCGGTGTCGACGTGGTCGACATCGCGCGGTTCGCCCGCACGATAGAAGCCACGCCCGCGCTCCTGACACGGCTGTTCGCAGGGTCCGAGCGGGGGCTGCCGATGCACTCCCTCGCGGGCCGGTTCGCTGCGAAGGAGGCTCTCGCGAAAGCCTTTGGCGCGCCGGGCTGGCTCCGGTGGACTGACGCGGTGGTGGTAATCGGTGAGGCCGGTGCGCCGTCGTGGCAGCTCCTCGGCACGTTGCAGCACCGCGCTGATGAGCTCGGCGTCGTTGCCACCCACCTGTCCATCTCGCACGACGGGGGACTGGCCACAGCGATGGTCGTGGCGGAGAAGTAGCGTCGTCTCGACCAGGTGCTGGCATGGTTGACAAGCAAGGCATCGGCAATTGCTACGGCGAGGGGCACCTGATCACCGGCGCAAGAGTCAGACCCCGGCGGGGTGTGCTGGGCCGCGGCACCGTCGCCGCGCCATGGATAGCAACTGTCGCGGCCGGCGGCATCCTCTCGGCAATGAGCGCCCCCGGGCAGACCGCCGGCCTTTCGGTGTTCACCGATCCGCTCATCGCGAATCTTGGTGTGTCCCGCACCGAAATCTCGCTCAGCTACCTCATCGGCACGCTCGTCGGCGCGGCAGCGTTGCCCTTCGTCGGCCGTGCGCTCGACCGCTGGAGTGTTCGCCCTGTGACGGTGGCGATCGGTGCGGTGTTCGCCGTCTTCCTGGTCGTGCTGAGCGTGGCCGGAGATATTTTCGGCCTCACTGCGGGCTTCATCGGTGTGCGGATGGCCGGCCAGGGAGCGCTCTCGCTCGCCGCGACCACTGTCGTCGCCCGAACCATCACCCACCGGCGCGGCCTGGCGCTGGGTATCGCCACCGCCGTGGGCTCGGGTGGGATCTCGCTGGCACCAGTTTTCCTGGCCGCGATCATTCCCGGCGTCGGCATCGGGGGAACCTGGCGGCTCGAGGCTCTCGTGGTTGCCTGCGTCGTGGTTCCGACGGCGTTGCTGCTGCCCGATCGCCGTCGCTTCCCCAGCACCGGCGGAACCGAGAAGACAGCAGGGCACCCGCCAGTGCACGACGCGGAGTCATGGACCCTGGCGCAGGCGAAACGAACGGGCATGTTCTGGATCATCGCGGCCGGACTCGGCGCGACCGGGCTGTTGAGCACTGCGTTGGCTTTCAACCAGATATCGATTCTCGGCACCCAGGGCCTGTCACCGTTGGAGGCCGCCGCGAACTTCCTTCCGCAGACTCTCAGCGGTATCACCGCGACGTTTGCAGCCGGCGCCCTGTCCGACCGCATTCCCGCGAAATACTGCGTGACGTTCTCGATGGCAACGATGGCCACAGCGTTGCTGCTCATCCCCGTGATCACCCCCGGGTGGACTGCGATCCTGTACGGGCTCGTCCTCGGAGCCGCAGGAGGAAGTCTGCGCGGGATCGAGGCAGCAGCTTTCGTCCGTTATTTCGGTGCCCGATATATCGGCTCGATCCGCGGCCTCGCCACCGCCATCAATCTTGCGTCGACTGCGGCCGGGCCATTGGTGCTGTCGATCGGCCACGATCTTTCCGGGGGGTACCACCTACCCGTCGTCTGTCTGGCAGTCCTGCCGTTGGGAGTCGGCGTGTTGTCCGTCTTCGCCCGGACGCCATCGATAGTCGATCAAAGAAGACGGAGCAACGGGTGTCACATTCACGCCGTGAGCGGTGTCTCTTCTACCGGGAGCCGGACGCGGCTCGAGGTATGAGGAGGGAGTGATGATGGGTTTGAAGGCAATTCAAGCAAGCCGGCCCGAAGGCGGCAAGAAGTACTCGAGTCAACCCGGCCGAGGTCCTACAGCACGCTACGGACTGCCATCCGATCGCAACACCGCTGATCCCATACAAGTCGGGAAGGCCTGCTGCTGTGATCTCGGACGGTGGGCCCTCTTAATGTGAGGGTTTTACTGGAAGTGAGATTCGTAGTGACTGCATCACGTCGACGGTTTAGCCAGGAGTTCAAGGACGAGTTGTGCCAGGAGGTGATCACGACGTCGAAGTCGATCAAGGACGTTGCTGTTGCCTATGGTGTCGGTCCGGAGACCCTGCGGAACTGGTTGCACAAGTACCGAGAAGCCAATGGCGGGACCGAGGCCGAGTTGACGCTGGGCGAGCGTGCCCGGCTGAAGGAACTGGAGCGGGTCGTGGCCGATCTTCGGGCGGAGACCGCGTTCCTAAAAAAAGCCAGTGCTTACTTCGCGAGGGAGCAGCGACCGTGAGCAAATATGAGTACATCGACTCCTGCAGGACTGACCCGGCCGAGCTGAACCCGGTCACCAAGATGTGTTCGTGGTTAACGGTGTCCACGTCCGGGTTCTACCACTGGCGCTCACGACCACAATCGGCTACCGCTGCCCGAAGGGCGGCGCTGACCGTCCGGGTGAGGCACTTCTTCGACGCCAGTGATGGCACCTACGGGTATCGCCGCATCCACGCCGACCTGGCTGCTGAGGCCACCCAGTGTTCACCGGAACTGGTGCGCCGGATCATGGCGGATGAGGGCTTGATCGCCTGCCAACCGCGCCCGTTCCGGGTCACCACCGACGCCGACGATCAGGGCGCCGCCGCAATACCGGATCTGGTGCGCCGGGACTTCACCGCCGATCGCCCAGGGGTGAAGTTTGTCGGCGATATCACCTAATGGCAGTGCCACCTGCGGGTGGTGACGATCAGCGGGTGGCTACTGAGATTTCACTGGCCCGGGTGCATCGTGGGTTGGGTGAGCTGCCGGTGGGTGTCTACTCATCGGGTTTCACCAGACCCCGCATTTTGAGGTCTCGCATATAGACGGTGGCCCCGCCGGTCGCCGGGATGAGCGATTGGCTTGTGAGATGCCGCACCACCGAGTGCTTTCCATTAGGTCGCCGTGCTTGTCCTGCTGCTCACGCGGATCCCATTGCTGGACAACGGAAAGCGAGGCACCACATGCCTATCACGGTCGGGATTGATTGGGCGCAGGATCACCACGACGCCGCCCTCATGGACCAGAAAGGTGCTGTTGTCGCTCGAGTACGTATCGACACCGGACCTTCCGGCCTGGTCACGTTGCTGGGGTTGATTGCCCAGCATGGCGGGTCCGCAGAGGCCACACCGGTAGCGATCGAGACCGACAAGAACCTGCTGGTCGTAGCGTTGATGGATGCCGGGTACACGGTGTATCCGATCAACCCGCGGGCAGCAGCACGGTATCGGGAGCGGCATAGCCAGTCCGGTCGTAAATCCGATGCCGGCGACGCGGCGATGCTCGCAGACATTGTCCGTACCGACCGGCATCAGCACCGGCCGATGCCTGCGACCACCACGCAAGCGTTGGCGGTCAAGGCGTTGGCGCGCCAGCACCAGGAAGCGATTTGGGCGTTGCACGACACGATCAACCGGTTGCGGTCGGTCCTGATGGAGTTCTACCCCCAAGCGTTGCAAGCATTTCCGAACCTGAAGCACCGGGCCGCGCACGCCATCCTGGCTGCCGCGCCGACGCCTACTGATGCCCGAAAGTTCTCGCGCCGCCGAGTGGTGACGTTGCTGCACAAATGCGGTCGCCGCAACGACGAGGCACTCGTGGACCAGCTACTACAGGCGTTGCACTCGCCCGGGCTGGCACAACCCGCACCAGTGGAAGCTGCCCTGGGCGTGTCGGTCACCCAGTTACTGGCCGTGATCAGCGTGATGACCGACGGTGTCGCCGCCCTGGAGAAGCAGCTGGCCCTCGCCTACCAGGCGCACCCGTTGGCCGAGGTCATCAGCGCCACCCCCGGACTCGGGCCAGTCCTGGCCGCCCGGGTATTGGGTGAGATCGGCGACGACCCGGCACGATTTACGACCGCTGCCAGCCTGCGTTGCTACGCCGGTACCGCACCAGTCACTCGCGCCTCCGGAAAATCCTGTTACGTCAAGGCTCGCAAAGTCCGTAACAAACGCCTCGCGGATGCGTGCCACTGGTGGGCCTTCGCCACCCTGACCAAATCCGCTGGCGCCCGCGCCTACTACGACCACCGCCGCGCAGTCGGCGACCACCACAACGCCGCCCTACGCAACGTGGCCAACAAGCTCCTCGGCAAGCTTTGGTGGTGCCTGCAACACCACCAAAAGTGGGACGAGACAACCGCCTGGCCC
>JAABUM010001351.1_pt1 | contig 36984 bp, 37 predicted proteins | sample 5559161 | NCBI WGS metagenome assembly JAABUM01 (sample SAMN10711868, study PRJNA513369) | rock metagenome | isolation source: Antarctica rocks | place: Antarctica: Victoria Land, Siegfried Peak nord
TCCTTACTCGCCAGGATCACACCACAGAGCCGGCCGCCTCCCTCGGCTCAATGCCGCACAACCGACCCGACTATCCAAGCCTAAATTCCAAACCCGCCTGTATCAAAGTCGTTGACACGTTCCGGCGCGCAGGGTCAGCACTGCCGCCAACGCAAACGCCAGCGCGGCGCGGCCGGCGGTCATGCGCCCAGCCGTTCCTTGATCCGGTCTGCCACGCGCAGGGCGTTGGCGACGATGGTCAGGGTGGGGTTCACCGCGCCGATGGACGGGAAGAAGCTGGCATCGGTCACGTACAGGTTGTCCAGCTCGTGCGCCTTGCAGTCCAGGTCCAGGACCGACGTCGCCGGGTCCGGCCCGAAGCGGTAGGTCCCGGCCTGGTGCGCCGTGCCGTTGATGGGGATGTCCTTGCCGAGGTATAGGCTGCGGTCGATCAGCTTGGGGAACGCGCCGAGCGGCACCGTCAGCGCCTGCAACTTCGCCCGCAGCCGCTTTGCGGCCTCGGTGTTGTTCTCCTGCAAGTCCAGCACAACACGGTCGCCGTCGTATCGGATGCGGTTCTCCGGGCGCGGCAGGTCCTCGCTTTGCAGCCAGAAGTCTATGGAGTGCTCGGCCATCTTCTCGAACGGCCACTCCGGCATGTGGGCCATCAGCGCCTGCATCGGCGCCTCCCCCCTGATCTGCTCGCCGTGCGAGGTCGCGCACATCTGGATCAGGCCCAGCGGGAACTCCCAATCGTCGGAGCGGAAGTAGTAGTCGCTGACGGCCAGGGTCTTTTGGAACACGGTCGGGTTGGGTTCCCGCAGCAGCGCCATGACAACGGACATGTTGTGCCGCACGTAGTTGCGCCCGACCTGGTCCGACCCATTCGCCAGCCCACGCGGGTGCGCGTCGCTGGCTGAGCGCAGCAGCAGCAGCGCGGAGCTGAGCGCGCCGCAGGCCACGACGACGATGTCGGCCGAGTACTGCTCCGGCACGCCGTTGCGCTCCACATGGACGCGGCTGACGATGCGCCCGGCGGCGTCCGTTTCCAGCCGGGTCACGAGGGCGTGGGTCAGCAGGGTGAAGTTGGGGCAGGCGGCACGGGTCGGGTCCACGTTGATGACCTGGGCGTCGGCCTTGCCGTTAAAGGCGCAGGGAAAGCCATCGAAGGCGTCGCAGCGGATGCAGGGGCTGTGCTGCTTGGCCGACCCGTCCGGGTTCTGGTCCAGCAGGATGCCAAGCGGCAGGTGGAAGGGGTGCAGGCCCTCCCCGGCAAGGATGTCGTTGAGTTGCTGGATGCGAGGCTCGTGCTTGACGGGCGGGTAGGCAAAGGGAGCGCTGGACCAGGGTTCGGTCGGGTCCTCGCCGCGCTGGCCGTGGACGTGGTACAGGGCTTCGGCCTGGGTGTAGTAAGGCTCGAACACGTCGTAGCCCAGCGGCCAGGCGGGCGAGACGCCGTCCTTGTGCCGTAGCTCGCCGAAGTCCTGCTCGCGCAGGCGGAGCAGGGCGGAGCCGTACACCTTGGAGTTGCCGCCGACAAAGCGGTGCAGGCCCGGGTGGAAGGACCCGCCGGCGCTGTCGTACCAGGTCTCGTCTGCCTGGTACGTGGCGTCCACGAACACGGTCTTGGAGTCGAAGTTGCGAAGCTCGCGCGGCAGGTAGCCGCCGCGCTCCAGCATCAGGATGCGCTTGCCGGTGGCGGCCAGGCGCTGGGCAAGCGACCCGCCGCCGGGTCCGCTGCCGATCACGATGATGTCGTAGTGATCGGATGTCGCTGCCATGATGCCTATGTCGCTCCTCCGCCAATGCGGTCCGATGGCGGTCGCGCGCCGCCCTGGCCCTTACGTTGGGAGCTGCACTCCGTTCCCCGCGAGGAACCTGAATGAACTCCGTGCAGGGCGGGCTGTTAGGATAGGCATCGGGCGCCCGGCGCCTGGGCATGACTCCGTTCGCGGGCGGAGGCCAAGGATGTGAACATGGCAGACCGCCCGCTCTCCATCGATGTCCGCCATCCCTTGCTGCTCAAGGCGAACGACCTGGTCCTGCTGACGGCGGAAGACGGCGGCATCATCCAGGACATCCCGGGGTTCGGCCTGTTCTACCGCGACACCTGCTACCTCTCGTCCTACGAGCTGAGGCTGCACGGCACGGCGCCCTTGCTGCTGATGTCCAAGGACGGCGAAGGGATGGCCGCGCAGATCGCGCTGACCAACCAGTACATGGCAACCGCCAACGGCCAGGCGCTCCCCGATCACGCCCTGAGCCTGCGGCGCACGTTCCTCGTCCTCGACGACGGCCCGGTGTTCATCGACACGGTCAGCATCCGCAACTTCGGCGTCGAGAAGATCGTCCTGCCCCTGTCCCTGGAGCTGGCGACGACGTTCGAGAGCATGTTCGTCCTCCGCGGCGCCCCCGCGGGAAAGCGCGGTCGGATGCACGCGCCCCAGTGGGACGGGACCGCCCTGCGCTTCTGCTACGAGGGTGCGGACGGGCGGTTGCGGACGCTGCTGGCGGACTTCTCATTGCCGCCCATCATCGCCCCCAGGACGACCGAGCAAAGCGTGGCCCATTTCGAGCTGGTCCTGGCCCCCCAGGAGGAATGCAGCCTGGTGACCACCTTCCGCGTGGACGAGCGCGGCGTCCGCGACGCCCCGCCTAGGTCGGCGCGTGCGCCGCGCGAGGCCGGGGCCGCGCAGCGGGCGCAGGCGGCGGCGGCGGCCGCGCTGCTCCAAGGCTATGCGCGCGTGGAGACGCCGAGCCAGGACTTCGGCCGGGTCCTGGTGCGGTCGCTATCCGACGTCGCGCTGCTGCAGGTCCGCCGCGGCGATCATCAGTTCACCGCGGCCGGGATGCCGTGGTTCGTCGGGCTGTTCGGCCGCGATAGCCTGCTGCCGACCATCCAGTGCCTGGCCTTCAACCCCGGCCTCGGCCCGTGCACTGTCCGGGCGCTGGCCCGTTGGCAGGGCAGCAAGGACGATGCGGTCACGCGCGAGGAGCCGGGCAAGATACTGCACGAGCTGCGGGTGGGCGAGCTGGCCAACCTGCACGAGGTGTCGCAGACGCCGAGCTATGCGTCGGTCGACTCCACGCTGCTGTTCCTGATCGCAATCGTCCGCCACGTGGAGTGGACGGGTGAGATGGGCCTATTCACGGAGCTGCGGCCCAACATTGACCGCGCCCTTGGCTGGCTGGACCGCAAGGCGGCGGAGAACGAGGCCGGCTACGTCACATATGACGGGCTGGCGGAGGGTGGCCAGCCGGTGAACCAAAGCTGGCGCGATTCCGGGACGGGCGTGCTCCGCGCGGATGGCACCTACCCGGTGCCGCCCTTGGCCCTGGTCGAAGTGCAGGGTTACGCATACCAGGCCCGCATCCTGGTCGCCGCGCTCATGCGCCGGGCGGGCGAGGCGGCGTGGGCGGAGGCGCTGGAGGCGGCTGCCAGCAGGCTGCAGGCCCGCTTCCAGCAGGACTTCTGGATGGAAGCGGAAGGCTGCTACTGCCTGGCCTTGGAAAAGGGCGGACGGCAGGTTGCGTCCGTCTCGTCGAACGCGGCCCAGGTGCTGTGGACCGGGATCGCGTCCGCGGAACATGCCCGGCGCATCGCGGAGCGCATGATGCGCCCGGACATGTTCTCTGGCTGGGGCATACGGACGATGTCCGCGGACCACGTCCGCTTCGATCCGCTCGCCTACCAGCAAGGGAGCGTTTGGGCCTTCGACAACGCGCTGATCGTGTCCGGCCTGCGCCGCTATGGCCAGGACGCGGCGGCGCTGCGAGTGGCCACGGCGACCCTGGATGCCGCACGCGGCTTCCGCCTGGGGCGGCTCCCAGAATTCATCGCGGGCACGCAGCGGCTGCTGGGCGACGGGACGGTCCACACTCCCCGGGCCGATCCGCTGCAGGCCTGGTCCGCGGCGGCGGTGCCGTTCATGGTGTCCGAGCTGCTCGGCATCCGGTCGGACGGCTTCGGTCGCCGGCTGCACATCCACCGGCCGCTCCTGCCAGACGGGGTGGACACGCTGGTCCTGCACGACATGCAGGCCGCGGGAACGGCGGTGTCGCTGCGTTTCGCCCGCACGCCCGGCGGTGTATCGGCAGAGGTGGCCGCTGGCAGCGGCCAGGTCGAACTGGTGGTGACATGAGCAAGGCGGTGGTCCGATGAAGCGTTCGCAAGCAGCTCCTGCGCTCCTGGCGGCCCTGGCAGGAACGGCGCTGCTGCTGTCCGCCCGAAGGGGCACGGCCCCCAGGCAGCAGCGCAGGCGTGCAGGGTGCCGGGTCGTTGTGGTCGGAGCCGGGTTCGGCGGCCTGCACGCGGCGTTGCGGCTGGCCGGCAAGCCGGGTGTGGACCTCACGGTGATCGATGCGCACAACCACCACCTGTTCCAGCCTCTGCTCTACCAAGTCGCGACTGCGGCGCTGGCACCGTCCGACATCGCCTCGCCGCTCCGCGGCACCATCCCCGCTGACGGCAGCACCCGGGTGCTGATGGGATTGGTGACGGGCATAGACACGGCATCCCGGCATGTCGCCTGGGATGGCGGCAGCGTCCCCTATGACGAGCTGATCATCGCGACCGGCTCCACGCCAAGCTACTTTGGCCACGACGACTGGGCGCGGGCAGCGCCGGGGCTGAAGACGCTGGACGACGCGCTGCACCTGCGCCGGCGCATCCTGATGGCGTTCGAGCGCGCGTCCCGGGCCGGGGGCGCCGAGCGGGGGCGCCTGCTGACCTTCGTGCTGATTGGGGGAGGCCCGACCGGCGTCGAGATGGCAGGCTCCATCGCCGAGCTGGCCCACGACCTGCTGAGGCACGACTACGACATGCCGGACGCGAAGGCCCGCATCATCCTGATCGAAGCCGGGGACCGCGTGCTGCCGGAGTTCGCGCCCGACCTGTCGCAGAACGCCGCGGACGCCCTGGGCCAGCTCGGCGTGGACATCCGCACGGGCACGCGCGTGACCGGGATCGAGGAAGGGGTGGTGCATCTGCATGACGAGACCCTGGCGGTCGAGACGGTGATCTGGACCGCTGGGACGGCGGCAACGCCGGTCGCGGACTGGCTTGGGGTGAAGCCGGGGCATGGCGGCCGCGTGCCAGTCGGCGCCGACCTGAGCGTGGCCGGTCACCCCGAGGTGCGCATCATCGGCGACGCGTCGCTGGCGAAGGACGCGCAGGGCAAGCCGCTGCCCGGCCTGGCGCCGGTGGCCAAGCAGCAAGGGTGCTACGCCGCCGATGCGATCCTCCGGCGGCTGCGCCGGGGTCGGGCGCCAGCGCCGTTCGCCTACCGCGACTATGGGACGCTGGCGACCATCGGGCGGGGCCGGGCGGTGGCGGAGTTCGGGCGCGTCCACTTGACGGGTGAGGTCGCCTGGCTCCTATGGGCCGTGGCGCACATCTTCTTCCTGATCGGCTTCCGCAACCGCGTGATGGTCAGCGTGCAGTGGGCCTTCGCCTACGCCACCCGCCAGCGCACCGACCGTGTGATCATCGGCGGCCCGGCTGCCTGGCCGGCCCTTTCAGGTCAGCCCCCCGTGGCGAAGCCGGGGTAGAGGGTCATGCCACCGTCCACGAACAGCGTCGCGCCTGTGACGTAGTCAGCCGCATCGGAGGCGAGCCAAACGGCCGCCTGGGCGATGTCGTCGGGTTCGCCGATGCGCTTGTAGGGCACGAGCGTCATCAGGTCGGCATAAGCGGCGGGCGTGTTCCACGCAGCCGTGTTGATCGGCGTGCGGATGGCGCCGGGCGCGATGCTGTTCACGCGGATGAAGTGCGGCGCCAGCTCCTGCGCGATGCTCTTCATCAGCAGCATGACGCCGCCCTTCGACGCGGCGTAGTTCGCGTGGCCGGCCCAGGGGATCACTTGGTGCACGGAACTCATGCAGATGATCTTCCCTGCTGCCTGCGAGACTGATGGCACGACACCGCGGCGCTTGAACTCGCGCGCCGCCGCGCGGGTGCAGAGGAACTGGCCCGTCAAGTTGACGCCAATGACGGTGTTCCATTGGTCGAGTGTCATCTCATCGAAGGCGGAGTCCCGCTGCAGCCCGGCGTTGCTGACGACGATGTGCAGGGTGCCGAACTGCGCGATGCTGTCGGAGAACATGCGCCCAACCTCGTCCTCCTTGCTCACATCAGCCTTGATGGCCAGCGCCTTCCGGCCCATGCCCTCGATCTCATGGACGACCTCATCGGCCGCCTCGGGATGGGTGATGTAGTTGACAACGACATCGGCACCGGCCCGGGCCAGTCCAAGCGCCACCGCCCGGCCGATGCCGGAGTTCGCGCCGGTGACGAGCGCAGGCTGGCCCGTGAGCACTTGGTGGTAGGGCGCTTTTGGAAGACGGGCGCTGTCCGGCAGTGCGGGAGCGGACGGGTCCTTGTCAGGTTGAACATCACTCATCAAACACACCCTACGAGGTAGCCGGCCCTTGCTACCTTCCACGCACTTTAACGGCCAGCACTGCCCATCGTTCCTAACACCCTCCAGCTGGGCCAAGTACTCGAGGCGGTTGTCGGGGTCCTGAGCGTGCAGCTAGGCCAATGGAAAACACCTGTTTGCCCACGCCCTCCGGCCAGGTCCTGTTTGGCTTGTCATCTCCCAAGATCGGCTTCAGCGAAGTTTCGTAGGCGCCTTCAGGGGCGCTGGACGCGGCCCCAAGGCACCTGCGATCGGCAAGTCCGGCATAGGGCTGGTTCTTAGGATGAAGTCCGGTCGCGGAAGCGGGAGGCACGCTCGACAAGATCGACCATGTGGGCGGCGGCATGGGTTGTCAGCGGGTGGTGCGTGGCACCCGGTCTCGGAGAGATGTAGCGCGCCATCTCGCGGGCTTGTTCGAGCTGCTCGTCCGACGCCGTGGCCACCAGCAGCGAAACCACCAGGTTTTCAAGCGCGATGACGCGGACGTGCAGTGCCCCCAGCTCGGCGGCGTTGTTCTCCGGCATCGGAACCCGGTCGTCAGCCAACGCCGGCCTCACCTGCGGACCGTTTGGCTCGGCACCACCTTCGTTGTCCCACCTGGACAGCGCTCGCTGACGAACCATTGAGGAGTCGAGAGGATCAGGGCCTTGGTCAGACATACGTTCGTTTCCTTCAAACAGCGTTTGGGTCAGGTTCCTGCGCAGGCGCTACGGGGCGCGGTGGAACTCCAGGTAGAAGCGCACCGGTCCGATCGGCGCCACATGGTGCCGGACCTGCGGCTCGATCACGCCGGGCTGGCCTGGCTCCAGGATGCTTTCCGATGGCGGAGCTTCGATGCAGTAGCGCAGCTTGCCTTCGAGGACATGGATCACGGCCCACGCGCCGCTTTTGGTTTCGTGCGCGCTCAAGAGGGCGGGCGGCACCGTGTCGTGCGTGAACACCGGTGTCCGCCGGGTCGCCACGCATCCTGCTGGGAGCGGCATGTCCGCCTCGGTCACTGGTATCCAACCTCCATCACGTAATCCCGGAGGAGCGCCTCGTCGCTCTCCACCTCGCCCAGCAGGCATTGAAGGGCATCACGTGCATAGATGATGCCGAGCGGCTTCCTGTTCCCATCGAGGACCGGGACGCGCTGGAGGCCACGCGCCTTCATCACCGACCAGATGCGCTGCAACGGCTCGTCCGGTCGGCAGGACACCACACTCTGCGTCATGATCGCGTCCACCCTGGCAGTGCAGCCACCGCCGACGCACCGCGTGATCTGCCCGACGATGTCGGTTTTCGTGAGCACGCCCACCATCCCGCCATCTTCGCCGCACACGACGACGAGATCTGTATGCGGCTTGGCCATGGATGCGGCCGCATCCTTGACGAGGGCCGCCCCGCTGATCGTCACCAGGCGCTCGCGCGCCCTGGATAGCATCTGCTCGGCAAGCATTCCTGCCCTCCTTGTGTGTCGCAATGTGTCGCGGCGCAACCAGGCTGCGCGTCAGATCGGCATGCGGTAACCGTAGAACTCGTGGTCCTCGTTGTAGCCGCCCTCACCGGCGCCAAGGTCGGCGAAGTCGTGCACGAACTCTATTGCCGCGATCCACTTGACCATTTTGAAGCCCAGCTCGTTCTCGCACCTGAGGCGCAGCGGCGCCCCGTGCAGCACGCTGACCGGCCCGCCGTTCATCTCGTAAGCCAGGATGGTCAGCTGGTGGCGCATGTTGTGCATCTTGTGCACGTCGTAGTAGCGGCCGCCATCGCCCCCGTCGGCCAGCGAGTAGAACACGGCGTAGCGCGCATCGGCGGCCGGCTTCACCAAGTCCAGGATGTGGCGCATCGGCACGCCGCCCCACTTGGCGACGCCGGACCATCCCTGGATGCAGAAATGGGTCGTGACCTGCTCCTGCTTCGGCATGGCCCGCAGGTCGGCCAACGAGAACTCCCGCGGGGTCTCGACCAGCCCGCCGACCCGGAGCCGGTAGTGCTTGAACCCGTCCGCCACCAGGGCGTCGAACTCCGCAGAATGCGGCATGGTCCCGTTCGGCCAGAGGTACGGCGAGATGTCCTTCTCCGAAAGCTGGGAGCGCGGGTCCCACCACTCGGCCAGCCCCTTGATCCACCCGACCATGAACTTGCCGGTGTGCTGCACGAGGCGGGCGTGCCGGATCGTTACCGGTGACGCCACGGCCCAGGCCGCCGCGACCACCCCCATGGCGAGGAGGAACGGCAGCAGCCCAGCCCAGGACTTGCTCTCCACCCCGGCGAACATGTGGTTGGTGTTCTCCCGCAGGCTGGTCACGAACACCATGATCCCGTGCGCCAGGATGAACAGCACGAACCAGGAGAACGAGATGAAATGGATGGACCGCGCCACCTGCCGGTTCAGGACGCGTCCGGTCCAGCCGATCCGGTTGGAGATCGCCGGGCTTTGCAGCAGGCCGGTGGCGATGGACACGGGGGCCGCCACAAACACCGTGATGAAGTAACTGAGTTGCTGCAGGGCGTTGTAGCGGGTCCAGCTGTGGTCCACCGGGAAGTTCAGCGACGCATACTGGATCGCCGTGGACAGCGCGTTCGGGAACACCTCCCACGTAATCGGCACCAAGCGGAGCCACTGGCCGGTCGAGAAGATCAGCGCGTAGAAGGCGATCCCGTTCAGCGTCCACAGCAGGTTGACCGAGAAGTGCCACCAGCGGGCCAGCCCGATGGTGTGGCGCAGGCCCGGGATGCCCAGCCACTTCGGGAGCGTGACCGAGTCGTCCTTGGCGGTCCAGACGCGCCCTGTGGGGACCGGGCGCTGGAAGCGGAACCAGTCCGTGCCCGGCGTGCAGTCCCGCTTCCAGTACAGCCGCGGGTGGTCGGCCAGGATCTGGATGCCGGCGCGGATGATGAACATCATGAAGAACATGTTGAGGAAGTGCTGCGCCCGCAGCCACCACGGGAAGCCGGAGTCCACCGACGGCGCGGCCTGGGCGATGCCGGGATAGCGCGCCACGAACGCCTTGACGGACGGGAACTCCAGCAGGCCCTGCGCCAGGGCAATGGCAAGGATGAGGGCCGCGAAGCCCAGCGGCAGCGCCCACAGTACGCTGATCCAGCGCTTCCCCAGCCGGATCCGGGGGACGATGCCCTCCTGCGGCGGGAGCCAGTGGTTTAGCAGGATGCGGTCGTCCGCCGGAGTGAGCTTTGCCGCCAGGAGATCGTGGGACGGCGCGGCATTCAAGGGGGTGGCCATGGGCGTTGTCCTTCCTGACGCGGCGCGCGCACCGCATCCTGTTCTGAGCCACGCCCGACCAGGGTGGCCGTCGCGCCACGATCCTTATGGCTGCCTCAACGGCCCAGGAGGACCTCCCGCAGGATGACAGCTTCGTTATGGACTTCGTCCCGCGCGCCGAAGACCAGGGTGACACGGCCTTGCCGCGCCAGCGCCCTCAACGCTTCGACCGCCTCGGGATTGGCCTTCAGCTCTGCCCGGTACCTCCGGCAGAACTCTTCCCAGCGGGCAGGGTCATGCCCGAACCACTGCCGCAGCCCGGTGGTTGGTGGCACGTCCTTGTTCCAGAAGGCCAGCGCCGCCCTCGCCTTGCTTACGCCCCTCGGCCATAGCCGGTCCACCAAGATACGCACCCCGTCTTCAGGGCAGGCCGGCAGGTAGACACGCTTTAGCAGCACGTGATCCGCCGGAACATGCGTCGTCATCGTGCTCCTCACTTCGATGGCGGTGCATTCGTCACGCCCCGACCTGCACCGGGTTCAGCATCAGGTGCGGCCGTCGCGTGCTGCGTCCGAGCAGCTTTTCGCCATCCGGCCGGAGCGCGCCCTTGGGGTCCACGTGACGGTAGAGCTTCTGCCGGCTGACGCCCAGCTCGACGCACAGCTCGCCGACCTTGGTGCCGGGCTGGCCCATGGCGGCTTGGGCGAGGCGCAGCTTGGCAGGGGTCATCTTGAACGGCCGTCCGCCGTTGCGGCCCCGGGCGCGGGCGGACGCCAGGCCCGCGCGGGTGCGCTCGACGATCAGCTCGCGCTCGAACTCGGCCAGTGCCGCGAAGATGCCGAACACCAGCCGCCCGTTCGCCGTCGTGGTGTCCAGGTTGGCGCCTTGGCCGGCCAGCACCTTCAGGCCGACGCCGCGGCCGGTCAGGTCGTGGACGAGGTTGACCAGGTGGCGCAGGTCGCGGCCGAGCCGGTCCAGCTTCCAGGTGACCAGCGTGTCGTCCCTGCGCAGGGCCTTGAGGCACGCCTCCAGCCCGGGCCGGTCATCGCGCTTGCCCGAGGCATGGTCCTCGTAGAGGTGCCCCGCCTGCACGCCGGCGCCGAGCAGCGCGTCACGCTGCAGGTCCAGCACCTGGCTGCCGTCTGCCTTGCTCACCCGCATGTAGCCGATCAGCACGGGGGCGCCCTCACCGGATGACCTGGACGCTGACCCCTGCAGCCCCAGCCACGGCATCCCAACCGCGGTCGGCGGTCAGGGCTGGCGCACCCAGTTCGGCCGCAAGCGCAAGGCAGGCCCGGTCGCCGAGGGACAGCCCGACGGCGCGGGTCATGGGACGCAGCTCGGCCGATCGCCCGGCCTGGGTCTCCGTCATGGGCGCGACCTCCAGGCCAAGGATGGTGACGGCGCGGACCGCCTCCACGGCGGGCAGCCCGTGGTCGGACAGCTTGGCAAGCACCTCTGCCAAGTTGGCCGCCCCGATCACGCCGGTCCGCAGTTGCGCGCGCACCACCTCGGCACCAGGCTCCTCGAACAGCAGGGCAAGCACGGCTGAGGCGTCGAGCACGACAGGGCCGCCGCTGACAGAGCTACTCACTGGCGGCATCGGCCCGGCGCTCGGCAATCAGCTCGTCCGTGATGCCCTGGGCTGCCGGGGCATATCGCCGCACGAGGGCCTGGGCACGACGCACGGCATCGTCCACGCTTTCCAGCACAAGGCGGCCCTCGTCCTCGCGGATCACCAACAGCCCGCCGCCCTCGACGTGGAGCTGCTGGCGCAAGCTGGCCGGCAGCACCATCCTGCCATTGGCAGAAATCGAGACCCGGTAGTGTTCCACGGCAGCCCTCTCTTGGATGCCACCGACCTACATCATGAGCGGAGCCAGGTCGAGTGGCAGGCCATGGTCCTTGGGCAGTCACTTATACGACCGGTTGCGTGACACAGGAACCAAGCTGGCCGGTTTGTGCTGCCGATGTCACAGAACAAGTAACGCCATCTATGTCGCGCAAAGGTTTGGTCGAGCCCATTGCGAGACACGGGCTCGCAACGCCGTTCCGGCTCCCTCAGGCGCGGGGCGAGCAGCCAGGAACCGAACGACCGCCCCAGCCACCTGGAGCAACAGCGCCCGCTGTGCCGGAAGCAGGCCTTCGAATGGAACGCACCTCCGGCCGTGTCGGACATCGCAGCCCTTGCCGGCGCTCAGCCAGGCTACAGCGATCTCGCCGCGCGCCACTGGGCTGATCTGGTCCATGGGCTGCACCAGCTCGTCCAGCAGGGCGCGCAACGCGCGCAGCCAAGCACCACCTGGCACCACGCCGCTGCCTCTGGGCAGCACCGCAACCCCCGTGGTGATGGCTCCCAACGTGATCTGGTCAAGTGCAAGCAGACTTAATGCAGCCCGCTTGGGTTCCTGTGCTTGAATGGCAGACATCCCGGATGCCGTTACAATCGAAGGAACAAGCATCTCCTCGTGCAACGGGCAACTTGCCATCCAACCCAGACGCCAGTGCAATCGGACGTAGGGGATGGTGTCCGTCTTCAGGCACAGGGTGCAGCACCGGGGCGGCGGTTTCAGCAAATCGTCCGTCAGCCAGGGCATCCAGTTCTTGGAGAGCCCTGCTCTGACACGGGGAGCTGGCGGCATGAACCAACCGAACCGGCACGCGTAGCCCGCGAACAAGTCCGGCGAAGGCTCAGCCGTGTCGATCAGCTCAGGCATATAGCCTGCAAAGGTCATCGCGCGCACCTGGGTACGTGACAGGCCGGTCCGGTCGGCAAACATCTCAGAAAGGTCAGGTCGCTCGGAGCTGTCCAGGTCTGCGCCTTTTGGAAGCGGCTTCCCAGCGAAAGCCAATCGCAGGAAAACAGGGCAGGGCAGGGCGTATGCCGCCGCAAGGCGGCCCACCCAGGACGACAGCGCCTCGTGTGGAAGCGGTCGCGGGCGCAGCGGCAGCCGCATGGCCCTTGTCACGCCAATTCGCGCTCTATGGCCTGTCGGCGCTCGCCCGGACCCAAGTAGGCCGCGCGGTCAAGCACGCCCGGGGTGATGCTTTCCTCGCCACCCAGGATGGCCGTCTCCGCCGCTGAACGCAGCAGGGCGGCGATCTCGCCGATGGTGCCGCCCGTGCGTGCGATGACGCTGCGCACGGTCTCCGCGCCGCGCAGGTCGGACGCACAGCGCAGCGGCAGCAGCGTCGCAAAGCCCTGCAGCAGACGCGCCGCCTCCGGCCCAGGCCGCCATGGCGGCAATACGAAGGGCTCGAAACGGTTCTCCAGCTGCGGGTCAGTGCGGATCGCAAGCCAGGCGTCGCGGGTGCCGACACCCACGATCGGCAGACGCAACTCGTTGCCGATCCAGCGCAGCAGGTTCAAGAACTCGCCCCGGTTCGTGCGGGTGCCGGCCAGCATGTTGTGCAGCTCGTCGATCACCAGCACCCGAGCGCCCACCCCGCGCAACACACGCACCGCGAGCTGCTCCATAGCCTGCTTGCGTGCTGCCGACCCGCCGGTAGGCACGGGAGCGCCAAGGTTGGCCAGCAGGGTGGAATAGAAACGCGACACCGTGGGCTCGGTCGGCATCTGCATGACCACAATGGGGAGGTTCTCCGCATCCTCTCTTGGCGCCCCGGCATGGGTTCGCCGGAAACGCTCCACTATCCATGATTTGCCGTTGTTGGTTGGGCCGGCAAGAAGAAGATTGGGCGGGCGGATCTGTCCCGGCCCGTCATGCAGCAGGATGTCCAAGCGCGCCAATGCCGCTTGCGCCTGGCCGTTTGCGATCCACCACCGTTCGGTCCGCAGCAGCCTCAACCGTGCCGCTTCGGGCAGCAGCGCTGTCGTGCGGGACTCCGGCTGGAGGTGGGCGAGGCTGTCCTCAGGCCGTGTCACCACCGTTCCGCCGGGTAAGGCTCGATCTCGCAGGCCATTGCAGTCTCCTCGATGGATTGCGCGACCGGCGCCGGCCGTGCCGGGGCGCCACGGGTCGCGTCCGCGGTGCGGGCGACCTGCTTGCGGGCGGATCTGGTCCGCTGCGCAGCCTCGCTGACGATCTCGCGCTGCTGCGCAACGGCACGAAAGATTGCGTCCTCGTCCACCTGCGCCCGGCCCTGCTCGCGCAAGTGCGCCACTGCCAGGCGGTGCTCGTGCAACGAGATGCGCGGCCTTCCCTGCCGGCTGCACGGCACCTCGATGTAGGCCTTCCCCTCGGGGTCCAGCACCCACACCCGTGAAAGGTCGCGCGGGTCGCGTCGCACCAGCACTTGACCCATCCGATCGCGCCTGGCCACCAGGGGACGCAAGGCATCGGCGAAGTAGGCAATGTGGTCCGCCACTATGCCTTCGCGCGTCACGCGGCGGCGAAGGATCGGCAGGAAGTCCACCATGAACGCCTGCGGGTCCACCATCGTCCGCGGCACGCCGTGCTCGGTGACGCCGTGCTGCCAGCGCGCAAGCGGGGGCTGGCCAACCCCGCTGTGGACAGCGTGGTGATAGGGTCCCGTGATGGCCAGCACGAGCCAGCGCTCCAGCTCCGCGAGCGTCAGGCAGGCGGCGGCGTCGCTGTCGTATTCGCCGCGCTCGCCAGGGTTGGAGAACGTGGTGCCAGGCAATTCATGCATCATCGCCATCGTCGTGCCGACCAGCCGCTCGACGATGCCGCCCCAGTGCGGCGCGCCCGGGGGTCGGAAGCGCAGCGCGATGCCGTGCTGCCCGCAGCCGCGCTCGAAGGCCTCGGAATGGAACTCCGGCCCATTGTCCACGAACACCTCGGCCGGCAGCCCCTGACAGGGCCAGTCCGCTTCGATGCCGATCCCGCGCAGGTAGGCCGTCTTGTCCAGGGCCGCATGGGCAAGGCACAGGCCGGCAACGGTCGCGGACGGCGCCTCATAGGACAGGTGCAGGCCGGCAATGCAGCGGCTGTGGACGTCGATTGCAACCGACAGCCACGGACGGCCGACAGGCTTGCGCCAGGTCTCGTCCACGAGGATCAGATCGACCGGGGTGTGGTCGATCTGCAGCACCGCCATCGGCCGCCCGGCAGGAGGCGTCTGCCCCGCCGCGGGCGTCAACCGGCGCGACGCAGCGCTGCCTGCGCCCTCGCGGGCACGCGCGGCCTTGTCGGCGCGCAAGCGGCGGATACGCACACGCACCGTGTTCGCTGCAGGAGGACTGATCCCGGCCACTCGGCAACGCTCGCGCACGTTGCGTACAACGGCCTCCATCGGCTTCTTCTGCTTGCTCAGGTATTCGTCGCGGATGGCCTCGGCTACGGTCTGTTCGGCTGCATCCGTGAGACGGCCTTTGCCGCGTCCCCCTGGCGAAGGGCGAGGAGCCAGCGAGGCGACCAGGCCGCCAGACTGCCGCCAAAGGCCCAGCAGAGAATAGACCGTCCGTTCGGACACGTTGAGAGATCGGGCGGCATCGCGGGCCGCAAGGGCCGACACGCTCTCCTGTGCCGCCAAGGGCGCGATCACCGATGCCCGGCTCTGCGCCTTGGACCATGCTGTGCCCGACAGCCCGATCGCGCCGCTTTCGATCACGCAGCGGCTGCCGGCGCCACCCTCACCGGAGCCTTCGTCTTCGGGCACGATGTGATCCATGCGCCGCGCTCCACCGAGGATGCTTTCCGCACTGGAAGCCTGCCACTGCAATCGTCTGTTGGTAAAGAGGCAGGTTGGTGAAGGCGTCTTCTGGTCAGCAGGTGGTCAGAAGACTTTTGCAATGCGTTGTTCCCGCTCACCTCCTACCGCAATCGTCTTCTAAAACCGACAGCCAGCATGTGCTCGGCCGCCTCCGACGGCGTGCCGATGAACGTGTGGCCCAGGTGGTCCTGCACGGCGATGAACCGCCCGCTCAGCAGCTCCTCCCGCAAATGCGCCAGCGCCTGCTCCGCCAGCGCCTCGGCGTCTGGAAAAGGATCGTCCCACGCCGCCCGCAGCGTCCGCGCCACCATCGCAGCTTCCAATCGTGTCCAGGGCATCCCGCCGCCATCCTCCAGCACGCCCGCCGGCGCGCCACCCCGATGTGGACGCGCCGCCTGTCCCGGCCAACACCAACGTCCCAACCAGCCCGGCGCAACCCGCCTGAACGCACAAGTCGTTGTCACCACCGTGCGCCGGTGTGCCCGCTTGCCGAAATGTTCCCTGTATGTTCACATGCGCCAACTGCAAGGCTTCGGCATGGTGCACACCTCCGCTTTCGACGTCACCGCCCTCAAGGCCGCAGTTGCCAAGCTGGAACAGGGCGACCCTGGGCGCAGCAGCCGGGGCGCCCTCCCTCCCGCACGCTGGCGCCTGCACCCGTGGCGCGTGCGCGGCGGCGCAGCCCGGTCCTGGCTGGTGCAGGCCCCCGGCCAGGACGGGCACGTTGCCGTGGCGGACAGCGGTGCCGCGGCTGAGGCTCAGCCCGCGCGCCGCATCCGGGCGGCATAGGGTGGCCCGCGACTACGACGGCGGCAACACCACGGGCTTCGTGTCGCCCGCCTCCGACAGCCTGGAGGGACCCATCGATCTCTCGGAGGTGCTCGATCTGCGCCGGCCGCACCGCTATCCCGTCCGGGTCAAGGGCGACGCCCTGGTCGAGCGCGGCATCCAGCACGGCGACATCCTGATCGCGGACGCCGCCGCGGCGCCGGCCTCCGGCCGCGTCGTGATCGCCATGGTCTACGGCGACGTGCTGGTGTGCCAGCTGATGCACCGTGATGGCCAGTGGTGGCTGCGGCCGACCGGCGCCGGCAAGGAGCCGCTGCCGGTCACGGACGAGGCCGAGATCTGGGCCGTCGTGGCCGCCCTGGTCCGCACCCAGGTCTAGGCCGGTGCGGGTCTATGGCCTGATCGACGGCAACAGCTTCTACTGCTCCTGCGAGGCCGCATTCGACCCAAAGTTACGGGGGGTGCCCGTCGTAGTGTTATCCAATAATGATGGTTGTGCCATAGCAAGATCAGCCTCGGCGAAGGCGCTTGGGATCAAGATGGGCGACCCCTGGCACTTGATCCGTAATAAACGCGAAATGCAGGGCGTTCACTGGCACTCTAGTAATTTCGCTTTGTATGGTGACGTAAGCCGTCGCGTCTTTCAAGTATTGGCCGAGCGCGTGCCGCGTGCCGAGCCATATTCGATAGATGAGACCTTCCTCGACCTGAGTGGGTTGCCGGGCAACCTGCACGAGCGCTGCCGGCAGTTGCGATCCGACGTGCTGCGGATCACCAAGATCCCAACCTGCCTGGGTTATGGACCTACTAAGGTTGCACTCTACTCCAGAGCATGAGTAGCCCGCAGAATGTTACTGTTATATCGGCATTTCCCTATGTGTCTCTGACCTATGCTCCCTAAACGCCGACCCCGCCCGGTGCCAGCGGCGGCAATCCGGGCGAAGACAGGAGACCATCATGTTGGCGGCATACACGCGCATCGGCACGAGCAGCGACCTGTTCCCTATCCATGTAGTGGACCAGGACGGCCTCCCCCACATTGAGCTCACGACTTACGCTTCCCGTTCGCCCCGGCACCACGCGCCCAAGACCGCCCAGGCCTACACGGGCGCAATCGTCGCCTTCGCATCGCGCGCCGAAAGCGATCCTGTCGTATTGCGGCAAGGTTGGCGCCTGCTCGGGCCGCCGGAGGAGGCACGTCGCCTTATCTCTCACGTTCTCACGACGGGAATGGGCTGCGTGCTGGCAGCCGGACGACACTCCTTGGGGTTCGCCACCTGCTCGGTAAAGCCCACCTTACGGACTGGTCACGGCCTGGAACGCCTGCTGGCAGCGTTGCGGTCGTTCTACACAGTGCTGCACCTGCACGGCCTCTACCCATACGCCAACCCGATGGAGGCGGACGGCGCACGCCGGGCACTGGAGGCGGAGGCGCGTGCTGCTGCGGCGGCGTTCCGGCACCAGCACGGCCGGGGCCGGATGCCAGCTGGCAGCGGCGTGGATGTCCCTTTGCCCGTTGCCGAAGGGCGGACCGCCGGGGCCTACTTCCGCCTTCGTGGCGAACGCTGGCTGCCTACCGTTCTGGACGACCCGACCCTGATGAACGACGTGCTGGCGGCAGGCGAGCGGTGGGGCTGGTCGCTGCGCGAAACGGCGTTGGTGCGCGTGCTGTTCGACGCGGGTCCGCGCATCAGCGAAGCCTGCGCGCTGACCATGGCCGACTGGCGCCCTGGCGGCTTCTTGCGCGAGGTGCGCGCCTGCAACAAGGGCAGCCTGGGCCGGCGGACCAAGCGGCTCATCCTGACCGACCGCACGGTGAAAGTGCTGCGCCGCTACGTGGACGAGGAACGGCGGCTGCTGGACCCACACGGGCGCACCTTGGCCGACTTCATGCGCGCGGACGCGGCCGGGCTGGCGGGCGCTCCATTGTTCCTAACCGCAACCGGCACCGCCCTCGACCCGGACCACTTCCGCCGTGACTTCTGGACGCCGGCGCTGCACACAGCCGGGATTGTGCTGCGCTGCCACCAGGTCAGGCACTGGTTCGTCACCCAGGCGCTGAGTGCCATCCATGCCAATGCGCGGTCCGAGGCGCAGCTCGTGTGCGACCGTGGAGCCTTTCGCGAGCTGATGGCCTGGAAGTCTGACATGCTGCCGGTCTACGACCAGGCGGTGCGCCGGCACGACCTGCCGGGGACGGCGGCGCGCGTCCACGCCTGGATCGATCGTGAGGGCAGCCGGGCTCGTGACCGCGGAGGCGCCGTGACGGCGAGCAACACGTCAGGATCGACGCGTTCGGTGCCGTCCGAAGCGGCGGCGCTGCTGGACGACATGCTGAGCGACGGAAAGACGCCATGACAGCGTCAGAAGTGGCGGTGGTTCAGTCCGTGAGCAGCTCGACTATTCGGGGGGAGGCGAACCGGGCGACGGTCCACCGCGCGATGGACGCCATCCGCGCGTCCGGGACACCGGGATCGCAGGCGCAGCTTGTGGCCGAGACTGGCTTGTCGGCGGGCACCGTCAGCAAACACGTCGGCGCCTACGTGCATGGGGTCAATGCCGAACTCCTGAGCCGGGAGGTCAAGGACGAGGCGGCATTTCAGGCATGGACGGCCCTGTACCGCTCGTTCGCTGTCCATGTCCGTGCCTCGCCGGATGCCCGCGCGGTGCAAACCCGATTTCTTCGCTTGGCGATCGAAAGCCTGAACCGGGCTGGCCAGCCACTGACGTACAGCGCGGTCGATGCTCTGACCAGCGTCGGCTGGGATCGGGTCGTGGCGGCGATGCGGGCGTGGGAGGCCGAGACCGGCCAGGCGACGGCGCGCGGCCGCAGTTGGTCCCCGGTGACGCTCGACATGGTGCTGCCGCTGATCAACCCGGCATTGCACCACTTGCCGCTCACCTTCCTGGATGACCCGCGCCCCTACCGTCCGCTGACAACGACGAGCCTGCGAATGATCCAAGGGCTACGGCAACCAAAGTTGCGCGACACGGCCTTCTTGTGCCTGGCCATCGCCGAAACCGACTTGAAGAACGACAGCCGGTTTTTCTGGGCGTTCGCCACCCGCCTGTCCGCGCTCGGCCTCGCCGACATCGACGGGATCGACCCCGATACCTTCTATGCCGCTTTCCATGACGGGCAGATCCTCCCCGAGGTCGGCACGCCCCTGCGGACCGGCTGGCTACAGACCTACTTCCGCCTGCTGCGCAAGCAGGACGACTACTTCGGGCGCCTTACCCCTGGGCAGGCCGACAGCCTCATGCCGTTCCGGCTGCGCCCGGTCAGCAACGCGTCGTTCTGGCGCCGCAGCCCCCTTTTCGTGCAGGTCCGCGACGAGAGCCGGGGCCGGCGCAAGGCGGCCGCCGCGGCCGTGCATGACAAGTTCTACCTGTTCCGCAACATCGCCGAGCGCCGTCTGAACCAGCTCGTCCGCTTGCGACAAGCGTTCCAAGATGCCTGCGCCCGTGTCCGGGAGGGCGGCGCCACGGCATCCTTTCCGGTAGCCTTCGCCTACACCGAGGAGGCCGTCACGCCGGCTGGCGCGGCGCGCACGGTCACGCACCGCTTCCGGCTGTGGGACGGGCACGCGCTGCGCCGCACCCACGCGCCTGTAGCGCCGAAGCGCTACTACGAGGCGCCTGAGTACAGGTGCGGCTTCGAACTCGGCGCCGACCTGCTGTTCCTGTCCTATGAGGGCGCCGCTGCCGCCGCCGAGACCGTGGAGCCGGCAGAGTTCTGGTTCGCCGACCTCGCCCGGGCCGGCGGGCTGACCTACGACCCGGACCCGGCCTTCCTTGCCGCCCACGGCTATGCCAAGGGCGCGCTGTATCCGCCGGCACGGCCGGACTGGGCCGTGTCCACCGGCACCTGGCTGAAGCGCCTGGCCGCCGACCTCGGCCTGCTGTTCCTGCCAGTGGACACGCTGCTGGCGACAGGCTTGATCGGCCAGGCCGCGTTGCAGGTCATGACCAAGACCGGGGCACGCATCGGCGAGGTGTTGCAGATCCGCTTGACGCCCGAGCACCTGACGCGGGCGGAGCTGCCGGGCGGCAAGGAGGTGATCGCCTTCCGGGCCAAGCCCAAGGGCCGCACGGCGGAGGAGCCGTTCTACATCGACGGCCGCTGCCTCAAGGCCCTGCACGCCTGGTTCACCTTTCTGCGCGAGCGGGGTGGCGGGGCCGTGGTGGTGCCGCCGAGTTTCCAGCTGCGCGAGAAGTGCGGGCCGGCGCCCTACCTGTTCCAGTTCCGCGGCCGACACTTCGAAAGCAACGACCTGAATGCCTGCCTGCGCATCCTGCTGCACGGGATCGAGGCTTCGACGGCGCAGGGCGAGACCGTGCGGCTGAGCGCGCACCTGCTCCGCCACGGCTTTGCGAACGAGATGCGGCAGCTGGAGGTGCCGCTGGACGTGATCGCGCTGCTGCTGAAGCAGCGCGACGTGGAGGTGACGCGCTACTACGCCCAGCCCACCCCGGCGCAGTTGGTCGGGGTACAGGAGCGCATCTTCCTTGACCGTATCGACCTCACGCGCACCCACCTCCGGGCGCCCGCCGCGATCCGCCGCCAGCTGGAGGCTGCGCAGGGCGGCGTGGGCGCGCTGGTGCCGGTGGTGGGCGGCACCTGCACGGTCGCGAACATGTGCCCGGCCAAGTTCGCCTGCCTTGGCTGCGCCGGCAATGCGCCGGACCCGGCGAAGCGGGCGCAGGTGAAGGAGTTCAAGCGCATCTACGGGGACATGGTGCAACTCGCCTCCGGCCAGGGGCTGCGAGCGGAGGAACGCAAGGCGCGCCAAGTCGTCGCGGGCTGCGAGGACATGCTGGCCGAGATGGCGCTTATTGACGCCGCCGAGCGCGACGGGGAGCAGGCGGCGGAGGTGCAGTACGCCAAGGCCAGCCAGCACTCGGGCAAGCGGGCGAGGCGCCGATGAGAACCAGGGCACGCGAGGCCGGCCCAGGCGCCGAGCGGGAGCCGCCGGCCTCGCTGCGCGCCCTCTACGACGCTCGTTGCGCCCGCAGCGTCACCGCGGTTCGGGCGGCGGTCGTGGCCTTGGCGGCCCAGGGCGCCCGGGTGACGTTGGCTGCCATCGAGCGGGTGTCGCGCGACCTGCCCGAGGGGGCGGTCCCCGCCAAGACGGTGCTGCGCAACCCCGAGTGCCAGGCGCTCTACGCTGTGGCCGCCGGCAGGGCAGGCGCCGTGCGCAGCACCCGCTCGAATCCACGCGCGCTGCGTGCCGAGTTGGCCAGGGTGGCTAGCGCGGACGACGGCGCGGCACCTGCGGCCCCATCCGCTGCCGAGGTGCGCCGCGCGCGGCGGCTGGACCGGCGCACCAAGCGGGAGCTGGCGGCCATGGTCATCCGGCTCGAACGCGAGCTAGAGGCGCTCCACCGCCACAACGCCAACCTGCGGGAGTGCGCGCTCCGGAGCGGCTTCGGGCGCAGCGGGCGCACCGAGACAGAGCCGGCCACGGTAGAACCTGCGACATAGCACTCGTGAGGACTTGGGCTGTCTTCTGGCCATCAACAGTAGCCGGCATGGAGAAAGTGCCGGGCTGGGTGAAAAGTCGCGACAGATGCAGAACACGTCATCTCAGCCCTGGGGTGGCGAGTTCGTGGCGATTGCAACGAGGCCGGCGGTCGCCACGGCGTAGAGGACCAGGACAACGAGCGAGTCCACTCCCATGCCGAGCACCCGGCGCTTGGGGCGGAAGATCAGGCCGCAGATGTAGACGGTGGTCAGGAGAATGCCCAAGCCGGCGAGGTAAATGTCGGTGTTCTGGGCGTGGGGCAGCACCGCCTTGCCGGAGATGAGCGTCGCGAGCAGGAAGAGCACGGGCAGGAAGGCGTTGCCGCCGAAGATGTCGCTGACTGCAAGCTGGTAGTCGTGCAGCTTCATCGACGCGAGACCTGTCGAGAGTTCCGGTAGCGAGGTTGCGGCGGCGAGCACGGTCGCCCCGAATAGGACGCCGCTCATCCCGATGTGCTCGGCCACCGCAATGCCGCTCCTTTCCAGGACGACGCCCGCCACGAGCGTGACCGCGGCGGCGACCGCGAACACGGTCCCAGCGCGCGCGGTCGAGACAGTCCCACTGTCCCCTCCGCTCGCCGAGGGGGCTTTCGAGTGGCCCTTCGGCGCCGGTTGCGTGTCCGGGGCATCGCCCGTGCTGTCATGCCAGGGCAGCCCCTTGCCGGCCCGCGACAGGAGCCAGACGCCGACAACCCAGACTAGGCCGATGAGGACGCCCCCTGGCGTCAGGCGCGCAGCAATAAGCGAGGCAGGCAGTTGCGTGGCCATGATCGCAACGATCAGGACGGCAATGACAAGCACGCCTTCCAGCACCAGCACGAGGCTTGCGGAGCGGTATGTCAGGGGATTGCCGTCCCGTGTGCCGAACGCATCAAGCGCCACGAGCACGACCGTCTGGATGGCGATGCCGCCCAGGATGTTGCCGACCGCGACGCCGAGGTTGCCGCTGAGCGCGGCGCTCACCGTGATGGCCACCTCCGGAAGGTTCGTCGCAATCGCGAGGAGGATCACCCCGCCCAGCGCCTGCCCGAGGTGCAATCGGTCCGAGAGCGCGTCCGTCATGTCGGACAGTTTGATCCCGGCAATCCAAATCGCACCCGCGGCCGAGCCGAAGATGCAGAGGAGGAGGGGTAACGATAAGCCGTTAAGCATAAGCCAATCCTGTTCCTAGAAGTGGGGGTGATTGTTTGTCTCGTGTCTACTATCCCAAAGCCCATGTTTGTCGTGGTGATCCAACGTGCAGCAGCATTGCCGACTTCCTGCAACAGAAAGTGGTTGAGCGCCGTCTGCACCGTGGCGGTGGCCACGTGCTGCCGATCTGCGACCAAGTAGATGCGAAGGCGGCACGCGGAGCACCCGCGCCGGTCTCGAACCCAAGTGCGAGCGCCAACCCCCAGTGCGACGTCGCCAGGCGACGGACGTTGCGCACGAACAACATCGTCGCAGGCAAGTGAGGTGGCCCTACCTGTTCGGACAGGTCGGCGGCGAAGATAAGCTGGTCCCTGGTTCTGGTTATGCCGCCGTCTTCAGCTCAGGCGCTGTTGCCCGGGCATGCCCGGGCAACAGCGCCGGCAACACTCCGCGATATGCCTCATCCGGCGTCTGCCCAGCCAGCGCTGAATGAGGCCGGCGCATGTTGTAGTGGCTGATCCACCGAGCCAAGCCACCATGCAGGACCGGGCCTGTCTCAAACGCACGGAGATAGACGCACTCGTATTTCAGCGACCGCCACAGCCGTTCGATGAACACGTTGTCCATCCAGCGCCCGCGGCCGTCCATGCTGATCTGGATGCCGGCATCGGACAGCGCCTGGGTGAACGCCGCGCTGGTGAACTGCCCGGGTTCAACCAGTCGTCGCAACGCCTGTGTGATCCGGCCGCAGCAGGGCGTCAAAGGTTTCGGCCGGGGTTCTCCAGCCAAGGGTCTTGCGCGGCCTCCCGTTCAGGGTCGAGGCCACTGCTGCGAGGTCGTCCGCGCTGTGCAGGCTCAGGTCCGTGCCCTTCGGGAAGTATTGTCGCAGCAGTCCGTTGGTGTTCTCGTTCGTGCCGCGCTGCCACGGGCTGTGCGGGTCGCAGAAGTAGACCGCCACGCCGGTGTCGATCTTCAGCCGCACATGTTGGGACATCTCCGCACCTTGGTCCCAGGTCAGCGACTGCCGGAGTTGCTCGGGCAAGGTGGTGATCGTGCTGGCAATGGCGTCGCGCACCGCCTCCGCACCATGGCCGGCAAGCGCAGGTCCGCTCTTCTTGCGGGGCCCACTGCCATGGCCGTCCATGCGCGGCAGGTGCAGCAGCATCGTGAACCGCGTCGTGCGTTCCACCAGCGTGCCGATCGCGGAACTGCCCAGGCCCAGGATCAGGTCCCCCTCCCAGTGGCCCGGCACCGCCCGGTCGGCCGCCTCCGCCGGGCGCTCGCTGATCATGACCTCGGGGACGATGAACGACTTGCCCCGTCCGCGGCTGCGCGCCCGCGGCACGCGCAGCGCCCGGCCCGTGCGCAGGCAGGCCGTCAGCTCGCGGCGCAGCGCCCCCCGGCCTTGCACGTAAAGCGACTGGTAGATGGCTTCGTGGCTGATGCGCATCGTCTCATCGTCCGGAAAGTCGAGCCGCAGGCGATGGGCAATCTGCATCGGACTCCACGCCCTGGCCCACCGCCGGTCCTGCCGGGGACCGTGTCGCCGCCCTTTCCACGGCACGGCCGGCCCGGGAACCGCGGCCCCGCTTGGGGCGGCAACCATGCCAGCCAACCGGTCCTGCACATAGGTCCGCAGCGCCGCGTTGACCGCAAGCTTTGCCGTCTTCGGTCGCCGCGCCGCCCGCTCGGCATGCCACTGCGCCGTGGTCGCCCGATACTCCAGCCCGCCGCTGCGCGTCGCCGCGTTGCGCCGCATCTCCCGAGAGATCGTCGATCCCGACCGCCCCAGCCGGCGGCCGATCTCCCGCACCCCAAGGCCCCGCACACGCAGGATCGCAAGCTCCTCGCGCTCCGCAAACGACAGATACCGCCCGGAGAGCGGCTTTGCCGATCGTCCAAACATCGCTGGTGCCATGCCGCCGGCCTTCCGGAACCATCTTGTTCCGACAGCCTGCGGCACACCGGCCCCAATCGCAGCATCCTCACTGGACAAACCTGCCGCGATGCCCGCCCAAAACCGTCGCTGTTCCTCCCGTCCCGCCACCGGCGGTCGACCTGGTGACACCAATGGTGCCCGCCCAGATCGTGCCGAACGCCGCTTTCGACCAGTCATCGCAATCTCCTGCATCAGAGTGTTGCGACGACCAAGTGAATCCACCCTGGCTGCCCTGGTCGGTATTGAAGACCTCGGGCGTGCCATGCCGGGCCAGCGCCTCGTCCAGCGCGTCGGTGCAGAACACGACGTCCATCGTGTTGCTCACCCGCCAGGACAACACCCGGCGGCTGTGCCAGTCCATCACCGCCACCAGATAGAGGAAGCCCCGCCTCATAGGAATGTAGGTGATGTCCGAGCACCAAACCTGGTTGGGCCGCACGATGGCAAGGTCCCGCAGCAGGTAGGGATAGACCCGGTGCTCCGGATGCGGGGCGCTGGTGTTCGGCTTCTGGTAGATCGCGGCCAGGCCCATCCGGCGCATCAGCCGGACCACCCGGGCACGGCCGACCCGGTGCCCCAGCCGGCGCAGGTGGCGCACCATCTGCCGCGAGCCGTAATACGGGCACTCCAGAAACGCCTCGTCGATCAGCCGCATCAGCGCCAGCGTCGCCACGCTCTCGCCTGTTGGCGGGTAGAAGTGACCCGAGCGACTGATCCCAAGCAATGCGCATTGCCGCACGACCGAGAGCCGTGGATGCGATGCCTCGACCATCCCGCGCCTCCGCTCCACGCTCATCGGCCGGAGGCTTTCGCCAAAAAATCCAGTTCCACCACCAACTGGCCGATCTTGGCGTACAGCCGGGTCAGCTCCGCCTCCCCGGTCGCCTGCACCGCCTCCGCCTTGCCGGAGAACGTCGAGGCCAATCCCTCGATCGCCTGCCGCTTCCAGGCCGCGATCATCGTCTGGTGGATGCCGTGCTTGGCCGACAGCTCCGCCAGCGTCTGCTCGCGCCGGAGCGCCTCCAGCGCCACCTTGGCCTTGAACGCAGCCCCGTAGCGCTTGCGTGTCACTTTGCCCATCTCGTCCCGTCTCTCGCTCAAGCGGGACCAGCTTATCACCCTGTCCGAAATCCTGGAGCCACCTCACTGCCGCCTGCCGCCGCAGCGGCAGGCCGTGGCTGCGGTCGATCATCGCTTTGCGCTCAACAAGCCAGCTTTGCCGAGCGCACCGGACAAAAATCGTTCTCCAGCGTCAGCTCGCCGATCTTCGCGTGCAGCGTCCTCACGTCGACCACTGGCGCTGCTTCCTTGGCCGCAGGGCCGGACCCGAACACCCCAGCGGCACCCTCAAGCAGTTGCGCCTTCCATGCCGTGATCTGGTTGGGGTGAATGTCATGCAGCTGCGCCAGCTCCGCCAGCGTCTTCTCGCCCTTGATGGCTGCCAGTGCCACCTGCGCCTTGAAAGCCGAGTTGTGGTTTCGGCGTGCTCGCTTGGTCATGCTTGCTCCTGATCCGCGGCATCCTCGCCGCGCTCAGGCAGAAAATCCACTTAACGACCTGTCCGAATTCTCCCGGCCACCTCTTGGCATAGCCTACGCACTCTGCCAAGCCGCGTGATGGCCAAAGTCGAGCTTAGCTGCGGGCGGTCAGCACCACGCGGGCGCCGCTCTCGACCGCCAGCCGCGCGGTGGCCTGGCCAATGCCACTGCTGTTGCCGGTGATGACCACGACCTGTTCGGCGATGGGCTTTAATTTGATCTTCAGGATTGCGCTCCTCAGTCCGGAACCTCGTCCACTCCGGATGGCTCGACCTGCGTCTTATGGTTCTGCTCGTGCCGGTAGGCCGACAGCGCCTGGTAGGTCGCTAGCCGCGCACGCATCAACGAGCCGAGCGGGCGATGCATCTGCAACGCGTGCGCGGGCTGGAACGACAGCACGTCGTCGAAGTAGGCTTGCCGCGCAGGGCTGTAGGCGTCCTGCGGCGGCAGCGTCATCCGGGCCACGGCCACATACGGGCTTTCGTCCTCCGGCCAGGGGAGTGAGGCGTCCTCGACCGACATGCGCCCCAGGTCGGTGCAAAGCTGCACCCGTAGTTCAAACTCGGCGCCATGCGCCTGCATGTGGCTGAGGACCGCGGTGCGGAAGGCGTCGTGATCGGCCCCGGTGTCCAGTGTCTGGTCCACCATTGCCACCAGGTCGGGCGACACCGGGAACACGCCGACCTTGGCCACGTAGTCGCCGTAACGGATCGCGGCCTGGCTGAAGTAGGTGTCGGCCAGCGGATTGCGCTTGGTGTGGCCGAAGAAGCTGAGGGTCGGGCTGTACCCGCCAACGGCCCGCACGACGGTGTTGGAAGCGCGACTCGCCGTGGACACCACCTGCTTGGCAAGCTCCGGCAGCGAAGTGCTTTTCTCCAGCCCTTTCATGGCGACGAGGAAGGTTGACGCACTGCTTTGCGCGAACGCCGTGCCGGTGGCCAGCACGAAGTCCTGGGTGTCGTTGCCCTCGTGCCCCGGCAGCTTGGGGCCGTCCACGCCGAACACCTTGATCGCCATGCCGCGGTGCGTGCTGACGCTGTCGGACAGCACCTCGCCGGGTCCCTGTGCCAGGCGCACCACGACGGGCTGGGTGCCCGGCTTTGCGAACAGTCCCTGCGCCAAAGCCGGCGGCAGGCCGTCCAGCACGCGCAGCGCGCCCTTGAGCAGTCCGGTGCTCTTGGCGTGGGAGGCACGGACGGTCTTGCCGTCGCGGGCGGCAACGGTCTGGCTTTCCCGCGTCATGGCCTGAATGATGCTCCCGATCACCTCCGCCTCGTCCGCCGCCGGGGTTTCAATGCTGTCCGTGTAGGGGACATACCTGACAGACTGCCGGATACGGGTGCGCCGGGCTGTTTGCGCCGCCCGGGTTTGCCGCTTTGTCAGCGCCGCCGCGCAGGCGATGTCCAACGCTGTGACGCCCAGCACCGCCATCGTGGACAAGAGGGCGCGGTTCCGCTGCCGCCGGCCGCCCTGGCCCAGTGCCGCAGCCAGCACCGCCAAGTCCAGCGCGTCGCCGCCCACGCGCGCCCAAACCGGGCCGGGGCTGCCGGGGTAGGTGAGCACCGCCTGCCCGGCGCCGACCTCCCGCATGCCGAACAGCCTGACCACCGCCGGAGACACGGGCAGGCCAAGGCCGCGCGTCAGCCGCCTCGGGGCGGCCATCTCGGCCAAGCCCAGGCCCAGGCTGAACCAGCCCAGGAATTTGCCAAGCTGGATGCTGTTCATGGCCGTTCCCCTATCCTTTTGCGCTACCCGGCTCCGCCTGGGCGCGGTGCATCTCCGCCAGGATGCCGGCCGGCGTGACGGAGGCGATGGCGGTTTGCAGCTTGTTCTTCCAGCCGCTTACCACGTCGCCGTCGCCGTTCATCATTGCCTTGAAGCCGGTCTCGGCGACGGTGGCGGCGTCGTCCTTTTTGGCGGTGCCCACCTTGGTGTCCATCATGTCCGCCCGCTCGAAGAACTCGGTCTCGGTGGCGCCAGGCATCAGGCAGGTGACGGTGATGCCCTGGTCCTGCACTTCGTGCCGCAGCGCAAACGAGAAGCTGTCCAGGAAGGACTTGGTGGCGTTGTAGACGGCCTGGTAGGTGCCGGGCAGGAACCCGGCGATGGAGCCGGTGATCAGGATGCGGCCCTTCTTGCGCGCCCGCATGTCGCGGCCGACTTTCTGGAGCAGGTAGATCGTGCCGGTGACGTTGGTGTCCACCACCTTGCGCGCCTGCTCCCAGTCCTGGTCCAGGAAGCCATGCCCCAGGCCGCGGCCAGCATTGGCCAGCAGCGCGTCCACCGGGCGGCCCTTGGCAGCCGCGCACAGGGCGTCCACGCCTTCTGTCGTGGACAGGTCGGCCTGCACCGCGTCCACGGCAGCGCCCAGCCCGTGGAAGGCCGTGGCGGCCTCCTGGATCGCCGGCTCGTCGGCCGCCACCAGCAGGTCGAAGCCTTCCCGGGCGCAGCATTTGGCAAGCTCGTAGCCGATGCCCGAGGAGGCGCCGGTCACGATGGCGAGGGGGCGGTGGCCGGACGGCATGGAAGAGGACATGGGACGGGTTCCGGATGGGTTTGGTGGGTTAGGGGCTGCCCCCGCCGGGTTAGGGCGGAAGCGCCGGGTTCATCAAGCGGAGGTCAGACTGCGCTCCGCGTCGCAGGCCGGCCGCGGACGAGGACGCCCATGACGGCGAGGCCAGCGATCAGCACCGGCCAGCTTGCCGGCTCCGGCACGTTGGCCGGCAGGGTGGCCGCAGCCACGTCGGCGGCGATCACGCCGTAGCCCAGGGCGTTCGGGTGGACGTTGCCGATGGGCAGCACGCCGCCGAACGGGCCGGCGACGCTGGAGCCTGCGGGTTGCACGGCCTGGAACGTGTAGCGCGCCTCGTTGCCCACGAACGGCGCCGCGTTGTTCACATAGGCCGCGCCGAACTGCGCGGCCAGGTCTTGGATGACACCGTTGAGCGCGGTCCCGCCTGCGTTGAACACGGGCGCGGCCGGGCTGTTCGGGTCGGCGGGAAAGGGGTTGAAGTAGCCCAGTAAGTAGAGGCTCGCGTTCGGCGCCAGGCTGCGTATCTCGTTCAGCACAGCGGTGTAGCTCGCGCGGTAGGCGGCCAGCGTTCCCGGTATCTGCGCGATGGCGGCGGCCTCGGCAGCAGGGGTGTTCTGCATGGGCGACAGCGCCGCCAGCTCGTTGAAGCCCAGCGTGACCGTGACGGTGCCAACCGTGTTGCCCAGCGCCTTCTGCGCCGCGACGGTGTTGGTGAACAAGGTGCCCTGCGAGAAGGCGGTGCTGTTGTTGTAGTTCAGGTTCTCAAGCTGCAACGGCGCGTCGCCCCGGCCCATGACCGGCGGCGTGCGGCCGGCGTTGGTCATGAAGCTGGAAGCGGTTTCGCCATCAATGGCCAGGTTGACCACGGCTGGGCGGATGCCGCCGTTGCGCGCGGCCAGGGTGTCGGCAAACAGGCTGACGTAGCCGCGGGCGCCGCTGGACTGCACGTAGTTAAGGTCGGTCTCGCCGAACGTGATGGAGTCGCCGAGCGCCACATAGACGGGCGCGGCATGGGCCGGGTGCGTCAACAGGGATGCCGCCACCGTCAGGGCAGTGGTGCCAACGAGAAGCTTGCTGATCACGAGAACCTCCGTCTCAATTATTGGCCGAAGCCAGGGTGCTTGCTCGTTAAGCAGAACTTGACGCCCGCCATAACAAACAATCCCGTGTTCCAGACGGCTGTCCCATGCTGTCGGCCACAAATCTACCGCGATGGCACAAGGTGCAGCAGCCCGGTTCCCGGAAGGCTGCCGCACCGTGCAGTGCGCGACCCGTTATTGCCGCATCGCTGCGCGCAGCACGCCGATCATGTCGCTGATCGCGCCTGGTTGATCCTTGGACTTCACGGCAAAGTCGATGCCCGCGGTCAGGTGCTGGGAGATGATGAGCAGGACAACCTCGCGCACAGCTGCCGTGATGGCGTTGGCCTGCTGGACCTCGTCCAGGCAGTAGCGGTCCGCCTCGACCATCTGCCGCAAGCCGCGCACCTGGCCCTCAACCCGGCTCAGCCGTTGCAGGAGCGGCTCCTTTTCGGCTGCGTCGCGCCGCAGATAAAGCCGGCCGTCGATGAACTCGTGTTCCATGCCGGTGTTATACCCCTGCCGAGTATCTGGAGGTGATGACCATGTTCATGCGCATTGACAAGCTGCAGACCGAGCTTCCGGCGCCGAAGAAGCAGGACCCCAACGCCGCCGCGGCCCTGCAGGAGCTGCTGGGCGGCAAGTACGGCGAGATGTCCACCCTGGGCAACTACATGTTCCAAAGCTTCGCCTTCCGCAGCAAGGAGAAGCTGCGCCCGTTCTACAGCCTGGTGGCCAGCATCACCGCAGAGGAGCTGGGCCACATCGAGTTGGTGTCCAACGGTGTCAACATGCTGAACGCCGGGCCGGACATGCCCGCGCACGAGGTCGGCGGCCAGGACGTCAGCGGTGCGCCTTACAAGGACATGCAGGACATACGCCTGGCGGCCTCGTTCCTGGCCAACGGCGGCGCCGCGCTGCCGGCGAACAGCAACGGCGCGTCCTGGAACATGGACATGGTGACCGTCACGGGCAACGTGGTGATTGACCTGCTGCACAATTTCCACCTGGAATGCGGCGCGCGCATCCACAAGCTGCGCGTCTATGAGACGATGACGGAGGCGACGGGCAAGGAAGTCTGCGGCTACCTGCTGGTGCGCGGGTCGGTCCATGCCCATGCGTATGCGCTGGCGCTGAAGAAGATCACCGGCGTCGAGATCGAGAAGATGCTGCCGACGCCTAACATCGACCTGTCCAAGATACCCGAGTGCCAGAAGTACCTAGCCGAAGGCTCGCACCGCCGCCTGTATACGTTCAGCCAGAACGACTACAAGGACATCGCCGGCATCTGGGGCAACGGCGAGGTTGCGCTGCCGAGCGACCCGCCGGGCGAGTTGGACGTGTTCGACGGACACCCGGAGGGCGGGCGCATCCACAACCTGATGGGCGACACCCGCGCGTTCAGCCCGGACTACCACCCCGAGGAGATGTTCGAGATCGCGACGAAGCTCTACAAGGCGTCGCGCTGACACAAAGCCAAGGGGAGGCTCAAGTCTCCCCTTGGCCGCTCGCCTTCATCGATCAGCAGAGCCGAACGACATACAAAGAAGGGGCGTTGTCAGGTTGGCAGGTCCGGTGGGGCCATGGCACCTTGCCAAGCATGACTGACCTGACCCCCTAGAAGTGGCTCTTCCGCGCTTCGTGTGGTTGTTACGGTGCAAGAAGCAGGCGCTGGCGCAGCAGATCGAGCTTGGCGCGGCCATACATGGACCGCTTGAGCAGCTTCAGCTTGGTGATCTGCCCCTCAGCCTGAGCGTTGCTCCAGGGCAAGGTGAGCGCTGCCTGGACAGCATCGCGGTCTTGCGCAAGCCCAGCCGCAAAGGTCACGACGGCGCGGACTTTGCAACTTTGTGCATCGGCAAGCCATGCGTCGAGGGTGTCGCCACTTGCGTGCTGCTGCTTGCTGGTGATCCCGGCACTGCGGACGAGGTCCACGAAGCGGCGGACGAGCCGAACAAGGGTTCCTGCCTCGATATCCTGCTCAATGCGCTGGATCACCGCTGCCTCGTCCGTTGATCGGGCCTCGGCTGCCTTGACGATGAGCCAGGCAAGTTGGATGGGTGCGGTGAGCGTCTGTGCCGCCGCTGCCGGAGCGGCGCCCGGCGGGATGCAATCGCGCCACCGATAGGGCGTGTGCTTGTGGAATGTGATCCGTCTGGCCTGCAGCCACCGCCGGATTTGCTTTGCCGTGCCGGCAAAGCCCAGCGCCTGGACCTCGCGCCACAACTGCATCCCGCTCTCGCATCCGGCGCTGAACCGCGCTTCAAGATGCGGCAAATACGGATCGATGATGCTCAACACCGGTGCGCGCAACACGCGCTCGGGAAAGGCCCCGGCACGGGCGTATTTGCCGACGGTGGCGCGGGACAGGCCAGTTGCTCTGCTGATGGCCCGCAGCCCCTCGCCGGCGGAAGCGCGTCGGCGCACGTCATCATATCGCGTCTTGCGCCGAGCACGGCTGTCTGCGGCGATCACACCAGCGGAGCGGGTCCGCATGAAGGCCTTGGTCCGACCGGCGACGGTGCTGTCGATGACCGTCGTGACCGGCAGACTTCGCAGTCGGGCATACGCGCTCGCTGCCCAACGCTCGGTCATCTGCCGCGCATTGCAGAGCAAATGCCAACGATCGGCAGCTTGGGTTGCTGACGGCGCACCGGCGGTGATCGCGCGTCGATACTCGGCCGAGCGGTCCCGCGTGACGAAGCTGATCCCAGGCCGGGCTTGGAGCCAAGCGGCCAGCGTTTCGGCGTCGCGGTCAGGCAGCAGGTCGATAGGTCGCCGACGCTCCAGATCGACGACGATCGTGCCGTAGCGCGTGCGCTTCTTCAACGCCCAGTCATCGACGCCGATGATGGTCGGCGCCGCAGCGGCGGCAACGGGCGCCGCCCGGATCAGCCGCAGCAAAGTGTCGCCGCTCGTCGGCATCCCGAGCTGGTGGGCAAGGCGGCTCCCTGCCTCGCCGCCCAGCGCCACGCCTGCCTGCGTTTGTGCCTGGGCGAGCCGCCGTGTGCGCCTCGACCGAGGCGCGATCAGCATCGGGAGGCGCTCGGCGAACGTTCGTCGTCGGCATGTCTCGTTTCTGCAAACATAACGGCGGAGCCGAAGGGCCAGGCGCACCCGTCGCCCACCAGCTGGCAGGTCAGCAGGCCGGCGCCGGTAGTAGCCATGGATCACCTCCGACAGGTCGCTGCAGTCCGGACATCGTGCGCCGTTGCGACGGCGCCGCGCTGACAACACCACCAGCGAGCGGCTCTCACGTCGAAGACCCTCGACATGGCATCCAGGAACCATGAGCGATTGCAACATCGGCCCTCCATCACGTCATCACGCAACAGGAGATCGAACCTAGGCACCGTAACAACCACATGAAGCGCGGAAGAGCCACTTCTAGGGGGTCAGGTCAATCGTCGTCGCCGGCACACAGAACCTGGCCTATGAGGCCCGGCGTCTGTGCCCCAGCCGCACAATCGCCTGATCGGGGAAGCCGCGGCTCGGCTGACAATGCAGGTGGTGCCCGGCGCAGGGTTTGGCGCCCGGTGCATCCCAAATGGGGCGCTGGGCGCCGGCCAGGCTGGGCGAGACCTGAGCGGCGCCCGGCTGTGCTGCTGCTCCGTGCTGGATCAGGGCAGCAGCCCTCTGCTGGCTGCCCTGCGGTCAGAAGGAGGCCAGGAAACGATTATCTTGACCCTGGGCGAGTTGACTGCATCGGCTCGCAAGCGGCGTTGCTGCATCTGGACGACCCATCCCACGACCGGCACCGCCGCTGCGCTGCCGACCGTGGCGTTGATGGATCAGCCCTTGCGCTTGGCGGCCGGCTTCTTGACAGTCTTCGGCTTGCCCTCGGCGTCTGGCTCGCCCGGCTCCTCGTCCTCCTCCGGCTCCGCCTTCTCGTCGTCCTCGCCTTCCTCTTCCGACGCCTCGACGTTGGTGCTGCCCTCGGCGATCTTGGTCAGCGCCTGGTCGTCGTTGCGCGCAGCGTCCCGCAACGTTTCCAACTCCTTGATGGCGTCCTCCAGGCCCATCTGCCGCGCGAAGGCCAGCAAGGAGCCATAGCGGGTGACCTCGTAGGTCTTGATTCCCTGCACGCAGGCAATCAGGGCGGCATCCAGCACGGGGCCAGGCTCGCCCTCTTCGATGGCCTCCTGGCACTCGGCCAACAGGCCGTTCATCGCCTCGCACGCCTTGCCGCGGGGGCGCTTGCCGACGGCCTCGAACACCCGGTCCATCGCCTCGATCGGCTCGTGCGCGTTGTCCTTGGCCTTCTTGAGGATCTCGCGGACCTCCTCGTTCTGGACGGCCTTCATGATCCTGGTGGAGGACTTCGCGAACGCCTTCTCGGCATAGTAGATGTCCTGCAGGAAGTGCAGGAACAGGTCGTTCATCGTCTTCATGGTGATGCTCCGATGCCGGACTGGATTGCCGGACGCGCGGGGGCAACGCCGGCCCTCGGAGGCGGTTCGTTCACAGTTAACGCTCGTCGTCACGCCTGTCAGATCGGCAGCCCACAATGCTTGGCTAAGATCCTATCCCGGCAGGCAGTCGGGCTGATGCTGCCCATATCTGGGCGATGACGGGGAAAACTGCTGCGGGAGCGCCCCACTTGGCTGTGCATGATGACGGCTGGCACTTGTCGGACGAGTTCTGGGCCAAGATGGAGCCGCTGCTGTGGTCTGTACATCCGTTCGGGTGCCACGCCGTGAGCGCGGCTTGCAATGACGGGTCCTGGGCGGGAACATCAGGAGGAACGCTGCGTAGTAGGGGCTTCCCGGGAACATAGCCAATGGACCAGCCCGCAAGGCCAGACGACGCGCCATGTCCTTGAACGTTGCCGGACCGCATGAAGGCTTAGGGCAGGCCGGTTCGCCAGACCGAGCAGGAGCGTCCAAGGCGGAGGCGACGGAAGCCTTGCTCCATCTGGCCAGACAGGACGGTTCCCTGACAGGCCAGCCTGGTTCGTTCGACGGAGCGGATGTGTCGGCGGCCGGGCTGGGTGATCGCGTGCATGGGGCGTCGTGGTGGGATGCAGCGCACGGCGGCGTCCGCCTAGCCGGCTGCACCCTGGCCAGCGCCAGCCTGCGCGGTGCCGACCTGTCAGGTGCCAACCTGGCCGGGACTGACCTCAGCCGGGCGTCATGCAGCGGCATCGTGCTGCATCGGGCGCGGCTGGATGAGGCCCGGCTGCACGACGCCGACTTGGTCGCCAGCACGTTGAGCGAGGTTGATGCCGGGGAGGCGGACTTCAGCGGAACCATGCTGGAGGACGCCATCTTGACTGGTGCCCGGCTGCGCTTCGCCAACTTCTCTGGTGCGGTAATGGACGGGGCGGACCTATCCGGCGCGGATTTGTGGGGAGCAAAACTCAAGGGGATCGAGGCGGAGCGGGCACGGTTCTGTCGCACGCGGCTGGACGAAGCAGATTGCAGCGGCGCCGACCTGGTTGCGGCCGACCTGGCCGGCGCGACTTTTCGGCGTGCGAACCTGTCCGGTGCCAGATTGCGAGGTGCGGTGCTGCGCGATGCGGTGCTGGACGGCGCTGATCTGTCCGGCGCGGACCTCGGCGGGGCCGTGATGCCCCACATCGTGCTGACCAGCTGCAACCTGCACCACATCCGGATTGCAGGCGCCTGGCTGGACCGCACCCGGCTGCGCGCGCATCAGTTGGGCGGGATGACTGGCGAGGAAGCTGCCGGGGAGTTCGAGGCCGCCCGGGAGGGTTACATCGTGCTGGAACAGAACTTCCGCACCCTGGGCAGCGGCGACGACGCAAGCTGGGCGTTTCGGCGGCGGCGGCGGATGGGCAAGCGGCTGCATCTGCAGAACGCCCGCGAGGCGCTGGCAGCGCGCACTCCTAGCGCGGCACTGCGATCCGGCCTGAAATGGATGGCGGACGTGAGCGCCGAATGGATCTGCGACTACGGCGAAAGCCTGGGCCGGGTGCTGCAGACGTTCGGCGTCGTGCTGCTGGCGTTCGCCGTGGCGTATTGGCTGACCAGCGCCCTGGTCCCGCGGGAGGAGGCGGCGCTGAGGGTCCGGTTCGGCGTGGTGGACTACCTCTTGTTCAGCCTGAACTCGATGACGACGGTGGGCACTTCGGAGGTGGGATTGAAGGCGGGCGGGCAGCTTGGCCAATTGATGTCCAGCATGTGTATTAGTGCGAGCGCGGAACCCAGGAGGAATGAGCCCCTTCAACGTCTTGTCGCGCTGATCAGCGCCGAAACCCACCGCTGATTCACATCCCGGCCTGGCCCTGGCCCAGCAAGGGCAGTTCGGCACGGCCATCGAGGCGCGCGCCATGCTGGACAAGGCCGTCGCCGCTGTCCGCGCCGACAAGGCGAAGGCGCTGGAAAGCTTCAACGCCGGCACGGGCGGCTTTAGGGACCGCGACCTTTACCCGTTCTGCGCCAACGCCTCGGACGGCATGTTCACCGCTCACCCGACGCAGAAGGGCAAGCCGGTCCGCGACCTGAAGGACAGCACGGGGAGGTCGTTCGGCGAGGACATCCTGCGCGCCGGCGGCACGGAGGGCACCGTGAACGAGGTGGCCTACTCCTTCCCGCGCCCGGGCACCACCGAGCCGGCGCCCAAGGTGTCCTACGTCACCAAGGTCAGCGACCAGATCTGCGGCGTCGGCTACTACAAGTAAGCCGAGTTCCGGGGGCAGCGCCCGCCCCTGGGGTTCCTTGCCCGGGTCACAATGGGCTGGGAAGCGTGAGCAACTGCGGGTGGGCCAGGAGGCAAGTACCTTCGCCAGGGATGACGGCGGTCATCGTTTCCTGGCATTCCACGCTTTCCCATGCTCGCCAATCAGGCCGGGAGCAGGCTGCGCACCACGCGCGCGAGCGCCTCGCCCTCGAACGGCTTGGGAAGGTAGGCTTCCCCTTTCCGGGAGGGTCGCCTGTGCAGCGTCGCCACCCGGCCGGTGACGAACACCACGGGAAGCCGGGGCCGTGCTTCCCGCACCTGGTCGGCGAGCTGCAGCCCGCTGATCCCCGGGCCGAGGTCGATGTCCGTGACCAGTATGTCCGCGCCCAGGCCGGCTTTGAGCTGCTGCAGCGCCGCCTCGCCCGTCGCCGCCTCAAGCACGGTGAACCCGAGGTCCTCCAGCATCATGGCCACGGTCACGCGCACAAGGTCGTCGTCCTCGACCAGCAGCAGCGTCACGTGGCGACGGTCGGACATGGCGCGGGCGCGTGCCCTCATACCTCGTTGCA
>JAABUM010001352.1_pt1 | contig 36980 bp, 60 predicted proteins | sample 5559161 | NCBI WGS metagenome assembly JAABUM01 (sample SAMN10711868, study PRJNA513369) | rock metagenome | isolation source: Antarctica rocks | place: Antarctica: Victoria Land, Siegfried Peak nord
TCTATCCCCTGCACAGCCGCGCTGTGCCCCGACCACATGCCACCCTCCCCAGTCCGCGTGCTGCCTGCTGCTTGGCGACCTCCGCAGCAAGCTCAATAGACCGCAGCCTGCTGCGCAGTCGCACTATTCTGGTCCCCGCTCTCCGGTCCCCGTTCACAAGCATGGGGCCCTTGCCTTTTCACGGCAGGTCGCAGGTCATTCACTCTACCCGCCTCAGCAGCAGGCCTGAGTTCAGCATCCCACCTGACTCAGACTCCGAAACTCATGACCTCTGCGCTGGGCTTTCGAGGACCTGCGGCTGGAGGTGCTGCGGCAACTGGATCCTGTGGGACAATGCGCCTGCCTCCGAAAATACATGTTCATCAACCCTACCCTTCACGCAGGGTTTCGAGGACCTGCGGCGGGGCTGCTGCGGCCCTGGCCTGTGGGAGGCGCTGCGCCCAATCAGCCTTTCTTCTCTAGTTCGTGCCATGGTTTTCACAGTATTCCCCCTGCACGCAGGGCCTTGGAGGACTCTGCGGCTGGGGCTGCTGCGGCACTGGAGCCTGCAGGCGGCGCTGCGCCCAACCAGTCTTCCTTCCCTTATATACGCATAACACTCAGAGTCTACCCCTGCACGCAGGGCCTTGGAGGACCTGCGGCTGGGGCTGCTGCGGCACTGGAGCCTCTGGGAGGCGCTGCGGCACAGCTCCTATGTTGCGGTGCGGCTGCTGACGTGGCTGGAGCACGGCGAGCAGGCGCTGCAGGGCCTCCTCGTGCAGTGCGGCACCCCCCTGCACCAGGCCAACCTCACATACAGTACGCCCTTTTCTCGTGCCCTAACACGCATCAACTAGGACACAATTGTTGGCATGGCACGTCGTCACAGTGGCTGTGGACAGTGTTTGGTTTGCTTCGTTGGGGTGCTGAGCGTCTATCCTGATTCAGAATCCGAGAATTCGAGAGCTGAAACCGCAGCCAACATGAATCCCAAGTACCGCAAGCCGCTGCCGGCGCGGCTGAGCAAGCACGCGCCCATGTTCGGCCTGTCCGAGATTGCCTTCCCCTCCTTCGAGCTGCAGCACGGCTGGAACCGGGTGCGCAGCTGCACTTGAAAACGCTCTCCAAGAAGGCCTGGCCGCAGCAGTCACATTGACGTGCAACTGCAGAAATCCGCCTCATCACGCGCAGCATCTCAAACCATGCAACGTATATTTCAATACGTTGCTGCGTTTGAGATGCTGCGCGTCAGAACACGCAACCGCGTCTCTCCTGCAGCATATCTTGCGGCGTTGGATGTGGTGTCCACGCTGACAGCGCTGCTGGAGCTGCTGCTGACTAAATTGACCACATCAATCGGAACGCAGAGCCACAAGACAGGATACACAACACCCTGTTTGCGGCTGCAGGCGGCGTATCTATCGGCCTCGGACGTGGTGTCTGCGTTGACAGCGCTGCTGGAGCTGCCGCTGAAGCCGGGCGATGAGGCCACCCCGCGCGACCGCTTCTGGTGCGCTACATGATGGTTCACACACAGCGCAATCAACTATGTGTCAGCATACAATCGCCTTCCGCACACTTTGGACGGTGCATGTGTCCTTCATCCCTCCTCGCAGCATGTCCCACTCCCAAGGAATCCTCATCCCTGCGCTCCCGCAGGCGCGTGAGCGGCGCTGGGCAAGAAGGACAGCGACGCCTGAACTGAATCTTAAAATCCTGCTCCCCTCCTCCGAGACGCTTCTGCTCTCTTGCTCATTCTAATGCACCCCAACCCCTGTGCAAGCGCGCATGGGCGGCGCTGGGCAGAAAGGACGGCGGCACCATGCACATGTCATCAAACCTCCTCCCCTCCGCCTGTCGACACTCTATAACCCTGCACGTGCGCAATGGTGCGTGGGCGGCGCTGGGCAAGAAGGACGGCGGCACGATGCACAGTCGCTAAACCTGCTCACTATCCAGCCCTTCTCCTGAAAATTCCTCCCACTAACGAATCGTAAACTAACGAATCGCAAACTCCCGCACAGGCGCGCGTGGGCGGCGCTGGGCGAGAAGGACGGAGGCACGATGCATTCCGGCCTGGAGCTCGCCAAGAAGCTGCAGGAAGCCGTGCTGAAGTGCGCTTGCTGGAAACCGAATGCGTCAGATTGCACCTTCTGCTTCTTGCCTGTATGAGCTGTTCCTGCTGGTGCTGCCGGATGTCTGCGGCCCATGCAGACGATTCTGTTGGTTCCATCGGCCAACAGCACCTGCGCATGCATGTCACCTGAGGTGGCCAGCGGGGATGCCGCTGGATTCAGGATTTTGCACCGCCTTCCGAAACTGCATCGGGAACCGTGGCAGTACAATGCCTGTCTGCCATGTGGTTAAATTAGATGATGCTGCTCGTCCGCAGGGACGGGGGCGATCTCATAAAGCGCAGGCTGTTCATGGACTTCAGGCGCCACTGCGTCTTCAACATGTCCGAGGCCCAGATCACGCACCGCGACCTCATCGTGAGTGGCTGCTCCTCGGCTGTAATCCTGCAACTTTGTGCGTTGCTATATGAGCACTTTTTGGTGTGCCTCCTCACTCTACTGGCGTTCACAAGCAAAGGCAGTGGGGCGCCGTTGGTTCTGTCCGCCCATGCAGTGCCGCCACTGGCAATTCGGTTTTGGCACAGCTCATCTTGTTCTGGACACGGAGGCTTTACTCCAGCTGCCTTCATCCTGCAGCGCAAGCCGCTGGCAGGGCTGAAGCTGACGACCTTCCTGCACGCTTCTAGCAGAGCAAGAAAACTGAATATTGACTTCTGTAAACCCTGCCGTCGCAGACGCTGGCGCTGCAGAAGCTGACGACATTTTTGTACGTGGCGCGCATCCAACGGACGAAAACATAAACCTGAATCAATGTTTTTGATATTGTAATTCCCCTGCCACCACAGACGCAGCCGCTGGCGCTGCAGAGGCTGGCAACCTTCCTGCACGTATTGCAGAGCCTGGAAATTTTCAATTCTGATAACTGACTCTTGCCAAATCCTGCCGCTGCAGACGCAGCCGCTGGCGCTGCAGAAGCTGGCAACCTTCCTGCACGCGGCGCGCTTCCAGCAGACCAAAAAGGCCAAGCCGGTCCTGATTTACGGGCCGAAAGACGCCGCCGGGCGCTGCATGGTGGTCGGCTTCTCGGGGCAGCCGCGCCTGTCGTCCGGCCAGGTGGGGTGTCACACAGGCTTCTGCGCCTGCGCAACTTGTGCCTCGCGAAAGGATCTAGAGCAGTGCCGGGCGCTGCATGGCGGTGGGCATCTCGGGGCAGCCCGCGCCTGTCGTCCGGCCAGGCGTGTTGCTTGGAGGGTTGAGCTGCGCTAGAGTAGCTGGAACGCTGTGAGAGCGAAAGGTGTCCCCCCCATCCAGAAGCCGTCCTCGTGTGCGCCGCAATCGTCGATCGCTGGCCGAGGCTGCCAGCGGGCGACCTAGTCCAAACCCCTAATTGATCCCGCACATTCCATGCCGCAGGGCTCGCACTTTGGCGCGCTGTTCGAGGAGGCGGCACAGAAGGTCAATGCCACGGCGCGGCACGACCAGTTCGACTCCTCCATCATCGAGGCACGTTTATTGAACGATAGCTGACTGGACAATGATTAACAGAACCCTGGAAGCCTGCTTTGACGGATTCTATTCTCGGCGCGGCACGACAAGCTCGACTACTTCATAGTTGAGGCACGCCTTGACAAAACCCTTACAACAAACCCCTTCAAGACTGTCTGGAAGCATGCTTCCTTGGCGGGTCTTGTTTCACGACTATAATGTCGAGGCTGTGGGACTGGTGTGTTGCGGCAGGTGGCAGGTGTGCCGCAAGCGCCTGCACTGCTCGAGTGGCTGTCCCACAAGCACCATGCGCCCCTGCCAGCAGCCCTGCGTGTTTCTCGCCCCTCTCTCTTTTGGGCACGGACTGAGCTTTGATTCAATGTCTGCGCCGCAGATCGCGGCGGCCGACATCACGCGCTTCAATGGCCAGATCAACCACCTGGGTCGCAGGGACTAGTAGGCGCGAGGCCAGCGGCCTGACATGCTGGCGCCCACACGGCAGCACCGGCGCCGGCGGCGGCGCACGCCGCTGCTAAAGCGGCCCGCCAGTACTGCGGGGACTAGCACTCAGTGTTGCAGCCAAACGAGGAGCCGGCATTGTGCCCTGTGGACGGAGCGGAAAGGGCGCGACTCGACAAGCCGCCAGCCGCGCGGCAGTGGCAGCGAGCCAAGGCGCGGTGCAGCGTGCACCTACAGGGCTGCTCGGGACAGGGAATAATGGCGGCCGCAGCCCCAACATAAACCCTGACATTTCGCAGCAGCCTGTGACTGAAACGACTGGGGCTGGGCGAGCAGTGCACATGCGCCGCAGCGCAGGTGGTGGGCACGCAACCCAGGGGACTGCAGAGTGGGGGCAATGTTCTGGATGTCCGGGGAATGACAGTGGTTTGGCTTGGGACTGGGGACGCTCGAGTCGGCTTATTGCTGCATACATTTCTATTTCATGGTTCTGAGGTTTTGCCGCAAGGCAATTTTGGGAGTGCCGCACAGTCTGGTCGCACGCGTGAGTCATGAGAACGTACGTCACCCGCATACCACCAAGTCTCTAGAGGACAAGAAGACCTGCATCTGCTTCCGTAATGACGCTGTCATGAACCGCGCTGTACAAATGGACGCAGGGATGAGCTTCACAGTCGGCATCTCCAACATGTGTTATTTTCAAGGTGTGAGACCTACATAAGACCTACATGTGGCATAGGGCAGGTACCTCTAGATAATATGCAGTAAGTCTTCAAACGAACAGATGTCCTGGCGGCAATAAGCTGCCAGGGCAGCCCTCGACAACAGGTGCAGCTCAGAAATAGGGTGCAAAGCCGCAGCGGCAGCAGAAAGTGCCCAACAAACCACAAATGCTGATGTCTACCATCTAGAGGGAAACTGCTGCAGTGGCGGCGGGCCGAGGAGAGGCAACAACGCCATCGTGACATGGACGTCTGCCCACAGCACCCAGCCCACGCAGAACGACCAACAGAAACCCATAAGTTTCACAACATGCTCTGCAGTAAATGCAGCGGGTACTTCATTGTTGCGCAACCCACCACCTGCCCTGCCGTGGGGCCTGCAGCAGGAAACCGCCCCAGCACCACAGCTACGCCAGGCCGGCTGCTCAGCCTATTGCAATTCCCTGACGCGCGTCCCCAGGTGATGCCCCACGGTAGCCTGCTAGAATTCCATCCCCAACCATGCGGCAGTGGGCTTGCTGTGCCGCACGCGTCGTCGCCGCCCGTCTTGGGGGCCGTCACTGCCGCAGCAGCGGGGCATCACAGCTGCGCCACACCACAGCTGCGGGGGGCATCCTAGAGCGTCTGCACGCCGCCGGCGGGCTTGGTGGGTGGTCCGCTGGCGCGCTCGTCGCGGAAGGAGCCGGCGGGCTCGCCGTGGAAGCCCGGCTGCGCGTGCGTGTTTGCGGCGGCGGACAGCGTGTCCGCCTGCAGCTCCATCGCCTTGGTCAGGTATGCCTGCGGGGCGGGATATGAAAGGTTTGCGGAGTTTTTAGGTTTTCGGTCACTGAGCGACAAAGGGTGCCCCCCTGCAGCTCCATCGCCTTGGTCAGATGTGCCTGCGGAAAGAATCTGAACAAAATCAGGTTTTAGGGGTCTGAGGAGGGGCGGCGTGTCTGCCTGCAGCTCCATCGCCTTGGTCAGGTGCGCCTGCGACAAAATAGGGAGGATATCCATATTCAGGCTCTCACAGAACAGAAGGAGAGGCGCAGTGTGGTGTCCGCCTGCAGCTCCATCGCCTTGGTCAGGTACGCCTGCAGCGGCGCAGGCGGGGCTTAGTCAGGGTACAATTGGGTGAATAAGCTTGAGGGAACTGATCCATGCGACATGTCCGCCTGCAACTCCACCGCCTTGGTCAGGTACGCCTGCAGGGAAGGAAAATGAAAAACGGGGATGGGTATGCAGATGGGCATTCAAGCGTCGATGATATGAAGGTATGGCGGACGTCTGCAATGTGCGTGCCTGCAGTTTCGTGGCCTCGGTGCCTGAGATGACAAGGGTAGGATCCAGCAACAGGGTAGGCATCAGATGGGTAGGCCGGCAAGGGTGGAAGAGCGGTCAGCAACGCACCTGCACATTGCGGGCGCTGTCGGCGAGGCGGATCAGCTCCTCGTGCACGTCGCTCTCGATCTTGATGAACGCCGTGCGCGTCGCTGCAGGGAAATCAAGTTGGACTGCATAAGCCAGAGAAGCGGCAACAAACACGGGATGCAGTAGCGCCTTCCCCCAGTGAAGCGGTTGCCAGCGCTGACTGTGTTGCACACATGAGCAGTCGAGGCAGAGATGCACAGGTAGTTGGCGGGTGCTGCTGCTCCTTCAGGCCATTCAGCAGATCGTTAGGGAGACACAGGGAGAACAGACCACGCCAGGAAGGGGGACTCACAGTCGGGCTCTGGGATCTCCTCCTGGAGACCACTGTGCAGGTCGGCAGAGACACAAAAACAATGTGCACAAGGGAAGCTGGAAGCAGGTGGACTCACAGACGAGCTCCGGGTTCTCCTCCTCCTGCGGGCCGCGCGCCGACACATTGTCCGCCTGCATGACGTTCTCCTTCAGGTGCTTCTGCGCGCCCTGCACGCCACATGATGCACGGCACATCACACTGATGTTGTCTTCCACATCGATGATTGGGTTTCGCTTGTCTCAGCGGATACTGTCTGCCTCGTGCGTGCGGCGCGAACGCTCAAGAGCGCAGCTTCGGAAAGGCTTCAGGCAGGCACGCTGGCAATGAGCAGTCGGACGCACCCGCCTCAATGCAATGCGTCACCTTGTAGTGGGCGCGCCGGGCGGCGTCTAGGCGCAGGCTCTGCCTGTCGAGCTCCGCCATGCGGGCCTGTGGGGCAATGCGCAATTTGGTGAACAAGTCGTCTTTGCATGAGGTCACCTGTAAATGCAGCCTCACGCGCCCGGCAGCGGTCCGCAAACAGTCAGATGCAAGGCGGTTTGCCATTCGTTCGCCAGTCGCCTCAGCAGGTGACCACCATTTGCCGGATGAAAGACATGACATGTATGGCAGCACACGCGCCGGCGAATCCGCAGGCGCACCTTCATGCGGGTGTACTCGTGCTGCCAGCCGGAGATGGGGTCGTACACCTTGGCCTGCATGTCCAGGCTCTGCGCAGCGAACGCACATCACGCTCAGCATCACAAATGCTGGCCATGTGAGCTTCCAATCCTGACTGGATCGTCTTCCAAACTGCCCACTGCCTAGTCCCTGGCGGTGAGCAGGCTGAGTATTGCTGTGCAATGGGCCGAGCCGCAAGGCAGCGGCATGTGAGGCGGCTGGGTACTTCCAAAACAATACAGCGCCCGCGGCCTGCCCAGCCGTTCCCGTGGAGCAGCGCAGGCAGCCGGACTGCGCTTGTTACATAAGCATTAGTTTTGTTGCTGCCATGCAGGACACTCACGTGCGAGCGCTGCAGCTGGCCGGCCTTGATGAGCGGCGAGCCGGTGCCCGCGACAGGGTTCACCGCGCCCTCTGGCGTGTTATCCCATACCTGCAGCGTGGCGGGAAAAACGCACGTCGGAATCATCTGATCGCTGTGGACTTGTGCGCACTGCCTGGTGAGAAAACGGCAAACGGCGGGCTGCTGCAGGCGGCAGCCGTGCGAGCCTGTTGCAGTTGCCCTTCCTCAGGGAGCCGGCCGACAGGTGCATCAAGCGCAGGCCTGCAGCGCCGCATTGGCAGCAACAAGAAGGGGGAGGAGCTGCAGGGTGAGTGCGCACCTGTGGCAACGGCTGCGACAGCACCTTCTCCGAGATGGTTAGCAGGCCTGCGCATTACAAAATGCCGGAAACATCCAGCCGAAGCGATCGAATCGACCTCTTTAAAGCATGCATCCATCAACATCTTGAAGGGGTACGGCGCTCCGTGCTTGCAGACGAAGTCGCCACTGCTGCGAGCAAGAAATAAGTGGCTGTGGCGCCATGACACACTCACCGTCAGTGGCCTTCTTGAGGGCCTTGATCTGCTGCTCGCAGCTGGTCAGGCGCTTGGAGAACGCCGTGGACTCGTCGAACACTGCAGGGTGGCAGGGAGACACTCTCTTCAGATGTCACGTCAGGCCAGTTATTGACGCATGTGCAGCTGCAGTCGTGCAAAACCGCTGCGGCTCTCCCAAATGCAACTCTCAGCTGCCAGTGCCATAGCAGCAGCGCCGTCAGCGAGGCGCGCACTCTTGTGGCAGCGCGTGGGCTTTACGGGCGCCAGCTGGCGGCCAGTGGCTGTCCAGCACCAGCAGCTCTGCGCGCAGGCCACTTGTCGTGAGCTGAGGGGACATGCAGCGGGTTTGCACACGCATGCAATCTGGAGTGATGTGGGGCCGCCATTGGTCAGCTTCGTGCTGTGGCAGTTCACGAATGTCATCTGCTTGGTGCAGGTGTTTCGGTGCCACTGGCGTGTGCATTTGGTATGCAGGCAGGCACCGCAGCACTTGCTGCATGACCAGGCGCGTGCACATGAGTTCGCACCTGGCGAGCCTTCTCCTCCTTGACACCCATGATTTGGTTCGGTGATCAGGAACCTGCGCAATCACATGAGTTCCCCCTGAGTTACTGCCACCTGCCAGTGTTTGCTGTGTCTCGTGCAGTTGGCAGGCTGCCACGTGCCACACTCGCAACGCATGGAGGCTGCGAGGCGTGTCGGAGGATAAGCAGCAGACAAGCGGTCCACATTGAGACACTTGCCAGGTCCTGGCCGCGGTGCCGTCCTTGCTTTCGCTTGCTCAGCAACCCAGCAACCCAGCGAGTGGGCCGATGCAGCAGGCGAGCCTCGTGCAATGAAGCGCAGCGTTGATTTCATACAATATTAGCCGCTAGATGGAGACAAGTGGGGGCTCAGGGTCGGCTGGAAGGCAGCCGCCCAGGCACGTCCCAGAACCGGATGCTCTAACCCTCGAACGGCAGCGGACTCACCCCGATAGGTCTCATGTTGAAGCCTGTATGTAAACATAAGAGACGAGCGCTTCAAGGGGGGACGAGCGAGCTGAACGCCGTCGGTAACGGGAACTGCACCTTGGGGATCCGGCGGTTGTGAACGGCAGGTGACTACTGTAGCGGCAAGACGGTGCGAACACCGGTGTCAGACGCGAACGTGACGTTTGTAAATATTTGGTGGATGAATCTCTGAGGCTGCAGATGAGATTATGACGTCTGTGACCGTGAACAGCTGGTCAGAGATTGTCGACTTCCGGAAAGCTGCTGGTTACGGCTGTTAAACTCAGGGTTTTAGAGGTGCCTCGGCACTTTTTCACCAGAAGCCAAGCATGTTTGCTTTCTTATACCGAGGACAAGACCACGCACAACTGATCTTCGTGTCGACACACGCTAGCTAATCGCCTACAAGTACAGAACGGACTCACCCAAACATTGAAAGCAAAATTGGAACCAAGGAGCAAAGAATAGAGCAAACGGCGCATTGGCGGCGGCGTCTACTTTGCCACAAATCATGACGGAGTGGACTCCGTCATGCACGGCGCGGACTCCGTCATGAACGGCGCAGACAGTTGGACACGTCATTCATTGTTAGCGGACGACTGCATCTCGATAGACAGCCGTTGTTCAGTAGGGCCAATCCAGAGGCTGGCCGATGTGGTGGGGCGAGGCGGTGGGCTGATTATGCCGTTCGCGGTGCCTCGCTTCCCCATACTGCAGCGTCGTGGGCAGCGAGGGCTTTGCGGACCCTCATACGTTACATGATTGCTCGAAGCTCGTCGTCCCCGGCACGCCGTCAGGGGACACCGCACTGTTGCCGTTAATGGCACCGTACTGCGCACAGTCAGCAGACGTCATTCACGCGACAGCGCGTGAGTTAAGGATCCCGTCCCTATGTACAGGTGCTGATGATAAACACATACACAGTGCGCAGCACACGATGAACTCGCATAATTGCTGGAAGAGGAGCCGTGGGACAGCAAGGCAAGGCACCTCAATGGCCTTGGGGAAGGCAGGGGTGGGTCTGTTGAGCGGCTGGCCGGACGGGCGGAAAAACAGCTCATAGATGAGCGCGGCGATGATTGCGCCCGAGAATGGACCCACCCAGAAGATCTGCGGTCAAGCGAAAGTGCCGCATCAAGGTCACCGGACTCGTCAAATACGTTCAGGGTGCGGACGTCAGACAGAGCGAGGAAACATCGAGCGACACAACACACGATGCCAATACACGACTGTGAAGCTATGCAATATTGACAGTGGCGCGCACCCACTGATCTGTCCAAACACCAGACACGACGGCCGGGCCAAAACTGCGTGCGGCTGCGCAACAAAGTTCCAGATCACGACATGATCGGTGGCTCATCTGCTTTCAACTCAGCAGCCCCAAAAACCTTCACTTGCTGAGCACCAGCAAGCGGGCCCAATCAGACACACAGGCACAACGGGTGCTTACGATTGATGCTGCAGCCGTCAATCGGCACTGCCGCCTGCAGGTGTGCACGAGGTGTGTCAAGGCGATGACATAGCTTGGGTCTGGGGCAGCAATTGGCATTCGACAGATCCACAGGGGTTCAGATACATATTAATGTGGGTCTTCATGTGAGGAGATGCTCACCAGGTGCGAGATGAAAACCGCCATTCCGATTGCAAAGGGCGCCAGCGGCTGCAGTCAGCGAGAAATGGGACTCTCGGCACAGCAGGGACCTCGAGTGCCACCGTCAAATATCCACATTCAGCGTGCTGCGCGATCATGCTTGAAACCTTGTCTTTGCAACAATGACACATTTGCACAGGTTGAGACAACACCGTCCTCCTTCAGGGTCGATGTCGCTGCTGCGGCTGCTACTCGACTTGACGTGGCCGTCCCTGAGCAGAAAATCGAGCCCTAGGCGCTGTTTCAATTGTGTTCAGACGTGCGCGCACCGGCAGGTGGGCGCTGATTTTGGCGCGGTTGGTGTCCGTCGCCGCAAAGACGGTGAAAACCAGCAGCATCGTCAGCAGCGTCTCCAGCAGCCAGCCCGAAGCCGGGGAGACGCCCGCCAGCAGGCGGTTGGTACCGCCCTTCGCCGCGTGCCACCCCGTGCGGTCCGTCTGCAGGTGACACGTCCAGCTTCACGCCGGTCTCCAGATTCGGTCTCCAGCGGCAGGACAAATGGGAGGACGGCAGCTGCTGGATGATGGGCCTCCTTCGGCCACATCAGCTGTCATTTGCATGCAGGTCAGGGAGAGACGTGCACACGTCGCGTTGTGCACGCTGCCGAGTGTTCGCTGCGAGCTGCTGACGCCGCAAGGGCACTCGTGTGCATCCAGAGCACCTTGCAGCAACGACTGCCATCCTGCCCGCATGCGAGGCAGCTCAATGCTGATGAAAATACGATTGGCGCATGCAGGTGATGGCTTTTGGGGAACCGCAGCGGGGCAGCCGCCAACATGCGACATGATTAGTGGAGGAAGTAGCTCACTGCATACACGAACGAAGAGCCCAGGACGGCTCCCGCCAGCTGGCAGAACCAGTAGGCAGCGGCGCGCATCAGGGTGACCTTCTTGGAGATCAGGCAGGCCAGGGTCACCGCCGGGTTCAGATGGCCGCCTGCATGCCGTAACATGCAGACTATGGAAGATGATTCCAATATGCGCCGCCGTGTTGATGACGCCATCTCCTATCATCGCAGACTAATTTGAATGAAGTGCGTCGCCGCAAACAGCCAATCGTGCGTCACGGAACTGGAGTGCGCATTGCGGAATTGAAGTGCACGGGACGCACCGCTGAAGGAGGCGGACACGTAAATCAGAGCGAAGATCGCGAACCCGAAGGCGGATGCGATCGTCAGCACCCGGGAGTTGTTGAGGAAACAATCCACAGGCGCCGCTGCGTGACACAAGTCAAGCTCATACTGCTGACGAGCGTCCTAAAGAACCTTTCAATCTAGTCTCGAGCACATATCTGCGCAGCTCGTGCTACAGCCTCTGCAGACGTAAAACCGACCACGGCCTTGTCTTCATCCCAGTTCCGCTACTCACCGACTTGCCCAGTTGCTGCAGACGCCGCCGTGGTGGATGTGTCGGAGCTGTGGCACCCAAACACCACGGCGCCGGTCGCCACAAAGATGAAGATGGCTGCACACGAACAGACCGCTGATGAGCTGAGCATTGATGTTCAGGTAGGGTGCAGGACACCTGGATCCGTGAAGATGACTGCTGCGGCGGGGGGCAAATGGCACTGCTTCACCATGCAGTTATGAGCCAGTAGCTTACTTGTGCAGAAGAACTCCGCCAGGCATCCCTGCGGTTGCAATACGTGCGGTTGCAATACGTGAACCTGATCGGCACATGAGTTTTGGAATGGTGGGCATTCAACAGGGCCCACAGCGCCAGCAGCCTGCACAATTCAGCTGAGCAGCTGGGCAATCAGCATGGGGAAGCTGTTGCGAGACTTCGTCAGAAGCGTAGTTCCCGAAACCAAAGAGGAAGCCAGGCCGGCCGTACATGTGTCACCTGCCGCCGGCTTTGGAAGCTGCAAAATCTGCCCGCGAGGGGCGGTCAGGATGCCTACAGACTCCAGAGTCTTCGCCTCGAGTTCGTGTCTAATCATGGCGCCAGAGGGGCATGGAGCAGGCCAGAAGCGACATTTCCGGGTGGAGAACGGTTCCACAATCACCACGTGCATACCATTGCTGTCGGCTACCTGCCTGGCGCTGCTACCTACCTGGCGCTGACCACTTGCGGATCAGTCCCGAAAGGGATAGTTCTGGAGCCCACCTTGAGGAACGTGCCGTTGGGCTTCTCCCACAGCGGCCACGAGACCCCCAGATCCAGAGTGCCTGGTGAAGAGAGCGCCATTCTGCGAAATCGTGTGTGATGGCGCCCATCCTTCACGGGGACGTCAGCCGAGACGGGCGATTCGTTCATGCTGACCAACTAATAATTCACTGCTGCTGTCGTCACAAAAACATGTTGTCAGCAGTGGCTTCCAGGAAATTTCGACTCTTGGAGTAGCTTGTTAAGTCGTACAAATCGGAGCCAGCCTGTAGCTGGCTACTGGGTCGACCTACCAAAATGGCTTGACAATGAAATCTGATGTATGCATGCGAGTTTCCACTGCGCAAGATCGAACCCGCCCAGAGCTGCCGGGCCCTCCATGCCCGCCGCCGCCCATCCGTCCCCAAGCCACATCCGCTCTCCCCTCTGCCGCTGTGGGCACAGCAGCCGCATCACCCCGCCCACAGCTGCGCCAGGTCGATGAGCTGCGCCTCGCACGTGGCATACGTAACCTTTCCAGCCTCGTCCGTGATGGCGCCGTGCACCCAGCAGCGCACGCCGCGCGTCTCAGCGATCTCGCAGGCAATGCGCAGTGTCGTGTTGAGCGGCACCGCCTTTTTGATTTTGAACGCCGCCTCCAAGGTTGCTAGGGTCGGCGCCCATTCCATCTTGGCCAGCTCCGCAGTGGCCTCGTCCAGGAGAGACTCCACGGCGCCGCCGTGCGCAGACACCTGCTTTCGAGCAGAAACATAGCCGGGTCAAAAGTCGATGGCCATCAGCTCCGCCGCCGCCTCGTCCAGCAGCGACACCATAGCACAGGCACGCACCGCCACCTGTTGCACAGGTGTAGCTTTTGCGAGCGGCGGGTGCAGGGCTGCTGATCGTTGAGTTCAATTCAACATCACAAGCAGTAACTCCACACCGACGCTATGCGCCACCGCCTGTTTATTTTCCAGCGGAACTTTGGCTGCAGTTTGCATGACTGCATCATATGATGCAGTTCTGAACCCTGAGTGGCGCAGTACGGTGCAAAGCTGCAGTGGGACTGCATGTGAGCATGTAAGGTGTGCTGACACTGGTCCGGTTGAGGCCACATCAGTTGAGTGCGTTCTACGCACTGTGCGTAGAACGCCTTGCAGCTCCAAGCCTTCACCCCACGCAGGCGGAGCATTGCAGTGTGCTGAGCCGGGCACCAGGCAATGCATGCATGTTCTGAGAGAGGGTTTCCAGCAATATGCGCACCCAGCAGCCGACGCCGATGGAGGCGGCCTCGCCCAGGCGCGCCGCCGCCAGCAGCGTGCCGTACTCGGCGCCCGGCTGCGCCTCCTGCGGCATGCGCAACACTACCGCTTAGGCTTAGGTTCAAAAGCCGTGACTCATCACCATGGGCACCCTTGCGGGCTCGGCATGACTGGAGTGGGGCCAGTGTGCCCCAGCGAATCTATCCAAGGACGAATGATTATGTATCAGAGAAGCAGTGACATAGTAACCTTACTCAAAGAAACCAAGGGTTTCACAGGGGTCCAACCTGGTAGAACATGCGCAGGTCGAGGCCGGCACGGCAGGCGGCGTCGCCGGTTGTCCAGCCGCCGGACAACAGCGGCTGGTGGCTGCTGGCCGCGCCCGCCATGTGCTTCTCGAAGGCGTGGCTGCCGCGGCGGCCCAACAGCTCCGCCAGCAGCGCGTCGTGCGGCGGGAACAGGCCGTGCCGCCTGCAAACAGCGCGCGGTTTGATCAAACGGGTATGTGGGGGCTTTAGCCACAAGATGGGCACAGATGCTCGTGTGAATGCATTCTGGGTAGTCCTTGCAGCTGGTCAAGTCGTACCATGCCAATGGAATTTCCTGGCGTGTCAGGATGCGACAGACCTCTAGTCGTGCACAGCATTGCCAGCGTGCCTTTGTGCACTGGTTACCTGAACGGAATGCCATATGCGATGGCGGCGGCGCGGTAGCCTGACACCGTGGCTGCCAGCTGGTGGTGCCGCAGCTGAGGCGGCGCATTAGCGGGATCGATTTCAGGTTGCTCGGTCTGCACCTTGCCGCCGCCAGGCTGGCCTGGGTCGTCATTCTCGTCTGCATGTGCATCCGCACGTGCATGGGCATGACCGTTCATGGTTGCTGCTGCTGCGCCATTGGGCATCATAGTGCTGGCGGAGGCGACGCCGTTCCCCAGTGAGGCGTTGCCAAGGCTGCTGCTGAGCGCTGCCGTCAATATACGCGTCCCGTTCTGCAGCGCTGTTGCTGACCGCGGCGCGTGCTCCAGGGTGGGCGCCGACAGCGCCGCATCGCCCGTCGCCGCCGCCCCGCTGGGAGGCTGACAGCCGGCCGCCTCGGCGTCGGCGCCACTAGCTGCGTGCAGACCAGGACATCCGTCAGGCAGTCAGCAGCACATGCACATGTTTAGGCTGGACGGCTGAAGCGCTTTGTGCCGGCACGGTTAGCGACCCGACAAGTCCGCCATGGCTGTCTGGACTCTGGAGGTCAGCACTGTTGTCTGAATTTTGATTCGATTCCGTTCAACGATTGCAGTGCGTCACCTGCCAGCGAGTAGTGCGCCCGAATCTGCGCCTCTGTCCACTGCTCCGCCGCTTCCTCGGGCGGCGGCGGAACTGCTGGGAACTCCTCCTCGAGAAAATAGAGCAGATTCACCCTTTTCACCACACCCAATATCATATTAGAATGCTGAGCAAGTGATGTATGTCTTTGATTTGAAAGACTGCCAACGCCGCCGTGGCCACTGTGGCAGACCCAGATTGCCAAAGATCGTCGAACGGCACGCTGTAGAAGTCCCCTGTATACTCTAGATACGATGGAATAGATAAACTGTCATATCACAGACACACACACGCGCAAGCAGCACAAAATTGGGGTTACAGTGCAGCGATTCAGTTGAAAGCAGGCAGGCAACCGCGCTTCGAAATCCGCAGAGCTTCCTGCGTGTCAGCAAATGGACCTGCTTGAAGGCTGGAACGATTGAATTGCGTGTTCGGGTCTGCTGGCCTTTTGAGTGCTCGCCTGCACAGCTTCCCAGAAATCTTTGCCACGCCAGCTTCAGTCATCGCCTGGGCGTCTGAGAGAGATATTACACTGTCCCAGCCTCACTCAGGCTGATTAGTGAGACGCCTTCCTTGCGCCCAATCGCATTTAAGGTCTATTTGCCATCAAACGTACGTTTCGTATGCAGCCCTCCGCTGGCTGCTTACGCAACATGTCGCATGCCCATTAGAATTCAGTGCAGTCACAAAGATAAGGACTGAGAAGGTCGCCCAAAGTCTTCGAGCAGGACTTCAATAGCTTCAAAAACAGAGTCATATTACAATCGGCAATCCTCAACGGACTGTGGGGTGGTCAACAGCAGTAGCATGCAAGAGAATGGCGAGGCAGGCACGCCGGAGCAGATCGGAATACTAGCCCTTGCAGTGCACGTCCCAGCCACATACGTGAGTACGCAGCTTTCGTTGCTGCTGCAGCTCAACACCTGTGTGCGTACAGCTGATGTTGGCCAGTCATCCCCATCCAACCAGTGCCGCCACCGCGTTGGCCCTGTGCGGCCCTGCGGCCCTGCCAGCACGCCGTGACAGCATGACCAACCTCCGTGCAGGTATCTCAGCAGGAGCTAGAGGAGCATGATGGCGTGCCGGCTGGAAAATACACGGCTGGCCTCGGTCAGGTGAGGCGGAGGCGGGCCCGTTCAGGCCGAGACGCCAGCATCTGTGCTGCACGGTCCTGCAGGTGTTGCAGGCAGCAGTCACACGTGCTGATCCACACCGCACGACAGAAGCTGCACGACAGCAAGCTCGAGCACGCCGCGCAGCCCGACGCTGCAAACCTACAGCAGCCGTGCCTCTTCAATACCGACAAGTACACGCGACGCCCTACTCCATGCACCCTTGTCTTGCCACAGGAGGCGATGTCGTTCTGCGAGGACTGCGAGGACGTGATTTCGATGGCGATGAGCGCGGTGCACTCGCTGCTGCTCATGCACGGCGTCGACCCCAGGCGTGTCGGCAGGTGAGGACCCGCATCTGACAGGTTGTCTGGATTATCGCTTGTGCTTTTAAAGAAAGCAGGCTGCTGCTGATGCACGGCGCGACCACATGCGCGTCGGCAGGTCAGATTTCTTGTGCCTCCTGGCGCATTCTCCGCGTAATATGCCCTGACATCGCAGCTGCTGCTTTGGCAATCGGCATCCTGCATCGAACCTGGCGGCCCCATCTGTCATCCGTGCGCTGCACAGGCGCATGCCGAATTGCACAGCGATACAGAGGTCAAGGATGGCATACGTTTACGGTGTTGCAGGCTGGAGGTGGGCACGGAATCAGCGCTGGACCGCAGCAAGTCGCTAAAGAGCAGCCTGCTGCCGCTGTTCCCCGGCAACACCAGTATCGAGGTGGGCACCGCCTGCCCATTCGACTAATTCAGTCGATCGCTGCCAGCAGCTCCTTCCGCCGCATGCATCAAGACTCACTCGAAAGCAGACGCTGGGACTGCGCCTGCTGATGCTTGGGCGGGTGCGGTCCCTCGGCAGTTGTTGCCGCCTGGATGACGGGGCGCAGGCTTTGTGCTGTGCTTGGCGGCCAGCGGCGCCCTTGAAAAAGTTTTTATAACGCTGAGTCTCCATGCGCTGCAAGGCATGGGCTGCATTGACGCTTGCCTCGGCGCCTCGCCTCGGCATTGGTCACGCTCATCAGTGAATGACAAGCCACGCCTTTGGAGGCCAGCCGCCCCACCCAGAGTCCAAGATCCATTGCCAAAGCTGCATCATCCTCTCCGCAGGGCGTGGACTGCGTCAATGCGTGCCTGGGCGCCACGGCCGCGGTCTTCAACGCTGTCAACTGAATGGAGTCGCGCGCCTGGGACGGCCGCCTGGCGATCGTGGTCGCGTCCGACGCCGCGGTGTACCCGCCGGGGCCAGCGAGGGCGTCTGGCGGCGCCGGCGCCGTCGCCATGCTCATAGGTGAGCGTGGGAACGTCACAATCAAGCTAGTTTACTGTTCGAAAGCTTAGTATCCACATCAGACGGCGCGGTGTACCCGCCGGGGCCAGCGAGGGCGTCCGGCGGCTCCGGCGCCGTCGCCATGCTCACAGGTGAGCTTGGAAGCTTCACATTTCAAGCGGATTCACGGTTAAAGAACTTCAGTATGCACATCGGACGCGGCGATGTCCCCGCCGGCGCCGTCGCCATGCTCATAGGTGAGCCGGAAATGCGATCAGACACGCAGAGCATGCTCATCAGCGAGCTGCCGGTGCGAGTGGTTTTCGCCAGCTCAACACCATGCTGCAACGCCTGCTGCCGGATTCACTGCTGGCACTGACCGGCGGGCGTCAGCAATGCACGTCAATGTATTGCTGCCCGAGTAATACATTGCAAAATTACAAAAATACATTATTAGCCAAATCCCACATTCCCTAGGCGTGTCGCGGGACAAGATGCAGCGCTGGTGCTGAACCGGCGGGTATCCAGACGCACTTTGAGATATGCCACCCCAGTGATGTGCAGTAAAGGTCCACACTCTGACTTGTTCTTCCCGACCATTTCTCCACAGGGCCTGACGCGCCGCTGGTGCTGGACCGACGGGTGTCGGCAACGCACTTCGAGCACGCGCACGACTTCTACAAGCCTGCCGGCGGCTTTTTTCCAGTGGTGTGCTTCCTGCTACATTCAGGGCCCCATTAAGCGGAGATCACATGTGACCGAACACTTGCCCATGTGCATGGTAGCAGTGAGCAGGACTTGAAAGCGGCTCGCGTCAAATCATCCTCCTTGGGTGCAGTGGGACGGCAGCGAATCCGTTGCCAGCTGACTGCGCATGCTCCGGCGCTGCTGCAGCGAGTCCTACCAAAGACCTACAGCACCCTGCATGCGTCGCAGTGGGACGGCAGGGAGTCCGTGGACAGCTACCTGCGCACGCTGCGACGCTGCTACGCGGCCTACTGCGAGCGCTTCGAGGCAGTCGCCGCCGCCGCCGGCAAGGCCGGCAAGGCCGGGCGCTTCAGCCTCGAGCGCCTGGACTATGCGGTGTTCCATGTGCCTTTCAACCGTATGGCGCGGAAAGCCATTGCAACGCTCGCGGATGCGGACCGGCGTAGGTGAGAAGGGCTACTTGCATTTGAAGTTGCAGACCAAAAGTCCTTTTCCAACAGCCTGAACTATGCGGTTTTGCATGCCCCCTTTGACGGCATGCTGCGAAAAGTGTTTTGCGCAAGGCTATCGCGACGCTTGCCAATGCGGACATGCGAAGGTAACAATGAATTTGCCCACTACATGTCACGAACACAACTGCTTTGTCCATGAAACTCTGCGGTTTTCATGTCCTTTCAACCGCATGGCGCGCAACGCCATCCCCATGCTCGCTGACGCGGACAGCTAAGGTGAGAGATGCGCCGTCTGGTTGCGTGGAAGAAGAGTTGCCTTTCTGCACGTGTGCTGCTTCGCGTCGTTCGCATTAGGACTGTTATTGCACCAGCATATGTCCAAATTCACGCGCGTGTCGTATGTCAGATGGATTGAATATATGCAGAGTGATCATCGCAATCAGCTAGGCTGCCAAGCATATGAAAACTGAAACCCTGGATTGTGCGCCGGAGTCCTGTGTCAGAAATGCCTCGCGACTTGGTGTGGTGGTAGGAGGGCTGCCAGGCAGGGCTCGCTCGATGGGCACGCGCCCGGCGGCGACGGCGTAGACGCGCCGACAGCCGTCAGCCTGGACGGCACAGAGTCCCTATACCACGAAAAGGTGCCCGATCCAGAACCCGAATTCAACCCAAGTACAAACCCAAACCCGAACCCAAGCCTTCCCTGTGCGTTCTGGCTCATACTGGTACCCCTCGAGTGGCAGAGGCTCTGCACGCTCGCAGCGGAATTTGGACAGGCTGTGCAGCTGCAAGGGGGTCCTGCTTTCGCAGCACGGGCCACCTGCTTGTTTTGGTCGTCAATGGCCATATATGCGAGCTAGACGCCTGCGGACGACCGTGGATCATGTCGTTCCATCTTACAGGGGGAGCCGGGGATGGGCCTGCCGCGGCAGACGGGCAACATGTACACCGCCTCCTTGGCTGGACTTTCAGGATAGCTGATTTCGATTTGCAGGTGGAGCCAGGGACGGGGCTCCCGCGGCAGACGGGCAACATGTACACCGCCTCTCTGTGGTCCGGCCTCGCCAGCCTGATCAGCGACCAGGGCTCCGAGCTGGAGGCCTGTCAGGTGAGCTCGAATTTAGGGGGTTTGGTGCTGTCTCAAAACCGTCGCATGGCCGCTGAAACTGTCCTTGGCAAAGCAGTGAGCCGAAGGGCTTTCAGCCGTTGTTTATCAGAGGTTCGACGGTCCGCAGGCCTGTGAAGCACTCCTGACAGCATGCTTGCGCCGCTGCCATGCTCTGACACTGCCACAGTTGGCGATCTGAATAGGCGGCCGACTGCTCGGCTGGCGGCCTGTTCGCATACCATACCCCATCCCGCCGGCTGCTCTGACGTTGGTGACCGCTGCTCAGAGGTTGGTATTCATCAGCAGACACCAGCTCCAGATTAGCTCGAGCCCTCCGCCTTCCGCGCAGATCCTGATGTTCAGCTACGGCAGCGGCGCAGCGGGGTCGATGTTCAGCCTGCGGGGGCGGCGCTGCGGCAACCCGCGCTTCAGCCTGGACCTGCTCAGCCGCAAGGTGTGCAACGAATTCATTTCCCTGCAGCAACGAATGTGAGAGTTCAGTGGTGCAACGAATCAGGACCCTACAGTTGAGAGTAGACCTGTGGACGGAGTTCAAATCCAGTGAAAGCGTATGCTTGCTGCTGCGATCCGCACTTCGACCCAGACAGCCGCAGCAAGCCTGACATGTCTGTACATGTGTCTTTGTTGCTCTGGTTGTGCTGCTCGCTAGGACAGCCTCTAGCAGCCTTGCTTCAAAGTTGTGTCTGGGCTGACACCCGTCTACATCTGCAGCTGGGGCTGGAGGCGCGGCTGGCGGCGCGGGCTCGGCGGTCGCCGGCAGAGTTCCACGCTGCGGCGGAGGCCGCAGAAAAGCGCTGGGGCGCCGCCGACTGGATGCCGAACAGCAGGCAAGCAGGCATTCTAGGTTTCGAGTGCTTGCCGCGCGCGCATGCTGTGACAGTGCTGACATTGTAAACCTGCTTTCACTGCCGTGGAGGAAAGCGTGCCACTGTGTCGCCCCGCAGAGGCGGCTTCTGCACAATCAGGCTGCACCCGTGATCGGACCTGCCAGACGCCAGGTTGCATCTTCTGCTGTGGGTCAAAGAGAACGCACACCCCTGCTATCTGTCGCATGCTAGTCAACAATGGTGTGCATCCCCTGCTGGGTGCGCTGCAGGGGGGAGCACATGCGGCCAGGCTCCTACCGGCTGGCACGCGTGGACGTGGCCTTCCGGCGCACATACGAGCAGGTGAAGGCATGACGAGCGGCGGCAGCGTTTTTGCGCAGTTTTATGTGGTGAGCGGGGCGACTGGGGAGAGATGTGCAGCAGGGCGGTCTGGGAAGGCGCAAGGGCCTGAGGCCTTGTGAATACTCTGGGGAGAGAAGCAAGTCCGGTGGGATATCCGGCGGTATGAGAGGAACGGCAAAAGCAAATCCACCGTGGAGAACCATGTTCGGACAAACACGATGGCAGCATGAATTCGGCGGGGATACCAGGAGAACATGCGCCTGAGATATCGCGAGGCACGAGGGGTCTGCTGCAGCAGGCAGCAGGCAGCGTTACGTCCACCACACCCCAGGCAGCGGCGCAGCGGACGGGACAGCACCCTGGCGACAGCAAGGAACGGAATGCGAACCGAGATGGTCGTGCGTCAACTGCTACTCTTAGAACTGCCGTGTCTATGGTGGGTCACCATGTGGGATGTGAGTGCCAATGTGGCTGGGGCGTCCTGGCGAGCGGCATTCGAATTCCGGAGTTGAATGTGGTGCTCGCCGTGCGAGCATGCCTCAGGTTGAGCCACCGTGTTCTGACGCCCGCGATTAATTCTGCGGCCGCGAACCCTCTTCATCTGTGTGGGTCCGCAACCTCGAAGTTTTGGTTTGTGCCAATTGTTGGTCTGTGCTAAGACGTTCAGGATTTGCAACAGTGACCACATGCCTGCAATTCGCAAATTCTAGGGAAGCTGCGACCTGCGCCAAAGTCACTCTGGCACTGTACGAGTACCACCCTTGCCACTGACCTTGCAGTGTGCTGCCGCAAGGTTGCTCTCTGCAAGACTGCTAGACTACACCTGCACGAGTGCAAATCACCAGCCTAATAAGTTGCTCATCCACCGCGACTCTTGTCACCAAGACCCGTGACAGGCTGCACCACAATGTGCCGCGGCCGTCAATCCGACCGGGGGGATATTTTCCCTGCGCTGGCGGTGCGCCTCGCCTGCTGTTGCATGATCCAAATCAGAAGCCACGCCTTGCAAGTCCGAGCTGCTGCCTGTCCCCGCCGAGCTGCCTGCATGAGCTGCTGCCTGCTATTGAGACCCTGGCCGCTCTGCCGACGTCAGCCAGACGGCCGATCTTCCTGCGCCAACTGATTTTCCTGCTGGTTTCCGCGCTGATTTTCCGGTGCGAGCTGGTCTTCCGGCGGCAACTGCCGCACACACCAGGCTGGGTAGTCGGGCCAGCAGGCGACAAAGCGGGCATCCTTCGCTTCAAGCACCTGAAACATCGCATGTAGATGAGTCTGTGAACAAGTGAAATGTCATTTGTTTCTGATTCGGCCGATCATCGGCTTTTCATCGACAAAGCGGGCCTCCGGCGCATCGAGCACATGAATGAGCATCGCAATTCTGACTTTTCAGTTGAAACACCCGACTGTTGAAGAACCAATTTACGTTGGCTTTTTGCTTGCGGTAGCGAAGCAGGCCAAACAGCTGTCTTGCGATGCGTTCTTGAGTAGCTGTTGAGCGGGATGGTCATGTCCCCCACTTTTTTCCGTCTTGCTCGTATGCACCCTTGTCCAGACTGGAGCAAGAAACCTACCGCCGTCGCCGGCTTTGCCAGTGCCTCAGGGCGGCCTGCCTCCGCATGCGCCGCCAGGAACCGCAGCCGCAGGAAGCTCAGCCGTGCCTGCATCGCAGCACAAGGCGTCAAATCTCTGCCACGGAAGGCCGCATGTGGCTCATCCGCGCCGCCACGCAGCACGGCAGCGTCAGGCGAGCCAAATGTAAAAAGAGAAAGAGACATAGCCGGTGGAGATTCGCCTTGCTGAGCCAGCTGGGCCACTATTGCGCTTTCGGCGGCGGTGTCGAAGCAAAGGACAGCATATCGAGAAACAGAAAATAGCACGCCTTGGTCATCGCATTGCTGAGCCAGCTGGGCCATTTCTGCGCTCTTGGCGGCGGCTGCCCCGCCGCCGCGCGCAGATCCTCGAACATCTTCAGCTCTCCCAGCTTCATCGCCGCCGTCTCTGTGACACAGGTCAAAGTCCACCGTCAAATATGTGCGTCCCACCCGCAGCTGCGCACAGATCCTCCATACTTCTTCAGCTCTCCCGGCTAAAACGCCGTGCCGTCTGTGAATCCACATCAACAGTCTCTGAGAAAGCACAAAAAATTCATCCAGATATCTTCCGTCCTGCCGCCGCGTGCAGGTGGTCGAAACACTTTCCTCGAACCTCAACTTTGCCATCCGAAAGCCGCCGTCTGTGCACAAATTGTCGAACACTCGTTATTTTGTGCGGTAGTCCCTTGCGTGGTTTGTCAAATCTGCAGTTCTGAATGCGCAGGTGCACCCAGCACCCCAAAGGTCACCGACTCGTTATGACCGTCTCTGCAAGATATAAAAACCACGCGCAAGCTCAAATCGATGGCGCAGCTCCTCGAATGCCGCCAAATCCCACAGAATGCCAGCATCTCTGTACAGATGCACACATTCATATGCTTCAGCATCTACTCGATTGCGCAACGGCTTACGCTTGACGAGGCTGCCGTGTCCGATGAGCTCCTGCATTCTGCCTGAACTTGATCCTTAAGTTTTGAGGTTTACAGTTGAATTTTGGAGTCTATGTCCATTGCGCGCCTGGCTAACGTTTGAGGAGGCCGCCATCGATCAGCTCCCGCAACTCATTGGCGCCGATTGGCCCTAATTTCAACTTAACTATCGTATTTCCGAGTCCACATATACTCGATTCGCATCTGGATTGCGCTTGAGCAGGCCGCCATCATATTCGATGAAATCCCGCATCTCGTCGGCGCCGATTACCCCTGATTTCAACTTTAACCGAGTCCAAATACCCAATTTGCACCTGGCTTGCGCTTGAGCAGGCCGCCGTCATATTCGACGAGCTCCCGCATTTGGTCGGCGCTGAGCCCCATCGCTGCCTGCAGTCTCTGCCACTGCAGCGTGATGACCTCCGACCGCATCTGCATTGTGAAGGACAAAACAATTGTCCGATATTCGTTTTGTGAAGACAGCAATGAGTCTGTCGGCGCCGAGCCCCGCCGCCGCCTCCAGATGCTTCCACCAGAGCGTGATGAGCTCCGACAGCATCTGCAATTGAGACTTTCGTCTATGTGACCGGGATCCAAACTGCATCTGGTCAGCGGTCAGTCCTGCCGCTGCATCCAGCAGGTGCCGCTGCAGCGTAACGACCTCCGACCGCATCTGCAAAACCAGAACATAACTTCTCCTTTCTGTAACAACACAGATTCGGAATCAGCATTTGCGCGCGCGCCTTGAAGGAGCTCCAGCATCAAGAGACTCATGGCCAAACGAGAGCCGGTTGCTGCCTGTGCCACTCGGGTGGCAACTACGTTCCTTTCCCCAACCGTGACACGGCAAATCAATGGGGGCGTTCGTGAACAAAACCTCAAGTTGCACCTTGAGCATGCCGGGCTGGCGCCACAGCACGCGCTCGACTTTCAGCTCCGGCGAATTTTACAGTGGTTTCGCGGTTCCTCAGAGAAGCAAATTCGGAAAAGACACACCTTGAGCACGCCGGGCTGACGCCACAGCACGCGCTCGACTTTCAGCTCCGGGTGCAGCCGCTGCAGGGTGGCCACGCGCTCCGTGTATATCTCAAAGTCCCTGGCCTGCGCGCGCAAATTATAACACCATTGTGGAATCTTCACTGCTCTATTAAGGCTGTTTTCTTTCAAAAACAATGGGCGTCAATGAACACATATGGTCGTGAGAGGCTCCGATGACCGCCTCAGAATGTGCGCCGAGTCGCAGGCCGCGAGCGGTGGTGATTTCGTGACGATTCTGGACTCGTGCCTTGCCATCCTTTCTGACGACGAACCTGCAGCAGCTCCGGCGAGCGCCTCAGAATGTGCGCCGGGTCGCAGGGCAGCTGCCACGACTCCACCGTTGCCAGGAAGCGCGGCAGCTGCGCCTCTAGGGTCTCCGTCCGGAACGACAGCAGCGGCATGACCGCCGTCACCGCCGGCTGCGATGACAGTCACAAAATGCTTTCACATGTGAATATATGTGGTTGCACAAGAAGCCAGTGGGATCCGCGCCTGCAGCGTCTCCTTTCAAAATGACGGCAGCGGCATGACCGCCGTCACCGCCGGCTGCGGCACATATGCACTCGAAATGTATAGGAGGCGTGTGTTTGCTTTGGTAACTGCGGCAACTGTGTAACTGTGTGTAACTGCGGCAGCTGTCTGTCCAGAACGACGCAGCGGCATCACCACCGTCACTGCCAACTGCGACGACAGTCACTAGGAACTTCCACATCCACTTCCACGGCTATTGCTGATGCACAGGAACCAGTGGGAGCCGTGCCTCTGGGGCTTTTCTTCTTAACGACTGTCGACCCCGGTGTGTTGCAACATCCTCTGCCTCTGTACTGAGAGAAGGAGTGCTTTATACTCATCTCGCACCGTTATGCCGTGGCGTTCGAGCAGCTGCAGCAGCAGCGGCAGCTTGGAGAGCATGAGGTACGGATCCCGCTTCAGAGCGTCCACATCCGCCAGAGCCGTGCGATTCACGTCACCGCCCCACCTGCAGTTGCGAGAAAAAGATCAACGTTTGGAAAATATGTGTTTGCAAAGCAGCGCGTACCATTCAAAATGGCTCTTGTTTTGTGTCAGAGCTAACCGGCGGCAGCCTTCACAGCGTCCCACCGCGCCATGCGCTGTATGCGCAGGTTCAGAAAGATCTCTGTTTGAGCATCAGACGCACCCGGCAGCGGCCTTTGCAGCGTCCCACCGCGCCATGCGCTGCGCCATCTGCGCCACATTGCGGTGCATGTGCTTGGCCCTGGCGTAGCGCAGGATCTTGCGCCGCTGCCGCTGCTGGTCCACAGCCACCTGTGCAGAAAGCAGGCCATGCAAGTGTTGTCAACTACCAATGCCGCAACGTAGTCGGCCGTGACATGATGTTGTCGCTGTCATTCTTGGGCGCAGGGTTTTGCGCTGCCATCATTCTGAGCACAGGGTGTCATTGCTGTTGCCGCCGTTGGTCGACGGCGACCTGGCAGCGAGTTTCACAGGATCTTTGGATGACGCACGACCAGTGCTACAGGTGAAGGTCAGTGCCAGAGCTCCTAAAGAGCCTAGGCACGGCAGCCGCAAGGACAGAAGAGGGAAACATATACAAGAAAGAAGCTAACACGGCCTCAGAGGCGCTTGCCACATATACAAGCCGAGTGTGCACGCGCTCACTTCGGCAGCGTGAACTCCTAAACGCACCGTCGCACTGTCGATCTGATCCTCGTTCAGCAGCAGCCCGCGGTCCGTCCAAAAGCGCAGCACCGCTTCCTCTACTTCCGGGCTCCGCGGCAGCGCCGTGGCTCGTTGAATCGCCTGCCTCATCGGCAGCACCTCCGGAGGCTCGTCCCCATATTGTGTGTCCACCGCCGGCGCTGATACTGCCACATCGTTTCGCGATGCAGCGCCAGCCGCGGCGCTGCCGTGTATTGTGGCGGCTGCAGCGCCCGCTGCTCGCGCCGCCGCCGGCGCTGCTGCCGCCGCAGTGGCGACGGCCCGCATGAAGACCGATGCGGAGACGCTCCGAGCTGCCACCGACACCGCCGCGGCTGCCGCCGGCGCAGCCGACCTGGCCATGCATCTGCCGGCTACTGGAAGTGCGTCTGAACCTCTCGCAGCCGGGATCAGTGCTGCCAGGCTGTGCAGCGTTGCCGACCTGCGACCAATGAAGACACAATAAGGACGCGGCCGCTTGGCAATGGAACATTCCGACGCACGGCGCAATGGCAGGATGCACATCGCATTGACTGTTGATCGACTGGTAGCACATGTTGGCGAAGGGGGAAGGAGAAACGAACCGGGTCTGACGGCCTGCCGCAAAGTGCAGCATGTCTGTGGCGTCATAGCTGCAGCTGCTGGCAGGGCTGGCGGCGAGCTGTGGCGCTGCTGTCGGAGCACCGCCGAGCCGGCCGAAGACGTCCTGGCTCACCAGCCGCCTGCATGCATTTGCATTACCGGCATCGGTCCGGTGAAAAGCGTATTGGCTTGCGGCACGGACTGCGGCACGGTGTGCAGCATGGCAAGTCCAGCAACTGGTTGTGGAACCGTGAAAATAGACTGGTAAGTCTCCATTGATTTGTCAATGAGGCCTCTGGTGCAGCACATGACAGTGAGCCTCCGCACCTGGCTTGGCGCATCCCGGTGCCTATTCGAGCCATGCAGAGCCTCCGTTGTGTGCTTTGATCCCACCTATCAGTTGGGACTTTCATAGGCACATCAGGTGCGAGATGAACGTGCAGTCGAGCTCAGCACAGGATGGGCAGCACTGGGACAGCAGCCGGATGAGCTGCGATCGCATGGTGAGCTGAAGCTTGCACAGCGCACTTGATATCTTGTTACGGGCACTTGATGTTACGGGCACTTGATGTCTTGTTACATCCTGCTAGAAGCTATAATTTTGAGAGAGAGAGAGACAGGTAAATGTAACATCGTGTCGCAAAGCCCTGAGGGGCTAACAGGGTGCCCCTTGAGGGGTAGGAACCCCTCTCACTGCAGCTGATCTGTCTGAACGAAACTGTCGAAACAAGCAACGATGAAGTCCGTGACAGCAACCTGGTCTGCCTGGTTGACGAACTCACGCATGGATTGACCGTCCCAGAATAAGTCCGGATTCTGATCGCGAATGTGCTGTACTGCTGGGCACTCAAAAATCATGTGCCGCTCGTCGCCCACCACCACGGCGTCGCACTGCTGGCAGTGCCGCCGGTGCCTGGGCGTGTGGTCCCGCCTGCCCATCACCACTGGCAGTGTGCTGCCGCAAAGTCGAAACAGTAGACAGCTGCCGATGCGCCGCGCCGACTGCCGCTGCCGGAAGATCCGCAAGTGCACCTGCTGCCGCGGCGTGCGGGAAAACCATCGCCAGGACGTGCACTTAGCTGCACCCTCGGTCCGGCACGTCCGAGGGCACACGCTGAGGCCCTCCATGCCCGCTGCTGCTGCGTTGCCTAGCATGTGGACAGCGTTGACGGCGTCTGCGCCGAAGGGCGTCAGGTGTGAATAAGCGACAAGATTCCCAATCCCCTATTTGCTGACAGAAACCCCGCAGGTGGTTGCATTGCATGGGACCTGCAAGACGCCCTATGAAGCCGGCTGTCTGTCTGTGAAGACCTGTGTATGGACAAAGGCTTGCAAGTGGATTGCGGCCGCAGCCGCCGCCGTCACTGCCGCCGCTGAAGTTGCACAAAATTCTTGCGCCGCTAGACGACTCTGTTCACTTATGAACTAGCTGCGGGAAGGCAAGATGATCGCTCATGGACACGCTGCTGTGATACTCCTGGCGCACATTTCGTCCCTCAAGAATCCTGCTCATAAACCAATGCTGACGTCCCGCCAAAACTCCATGATGAACACCACTGCCGCTGCTTAATGCCTGCACACCTCCTTACGACCGAGGCTTAGAGTATCCTGTCAGTCTCCGAGACCGATTGCCGTCACTCAGACGGCCGATGAAGCCGCTCATCAACTCGAAAGGGGTCCAGCCGCCACCGCTGCATAGTAGATGACCCTTCTGCCTCCTCAAGATCGCGCCAAAATCCGCCTCCAGCCGAGGGGGCGCTGCTCCACTGATACTGCCGCTCGGATGTTGCTCCAGCCGCTGCGGCCTGCCTGGGCTTCTTTCGACTGGCCCACTTGACGGGCCTCAGTGCAGCCCGCCGCCATATCCAGCTGCCAGACACTGCTCGTCCATGTCGAACCCCCAAAATGTGCAGCCGCCGCAGGGCGCCTGCTAAGGCTGCGTAGCCACGCCGCCTCCGCCGTCCTGCCCGGCGTGCAGAGGCACAGGCGGCGGCGGCGCGGGCGGCGGCGGCCGCCCACATGCGCCCCGCTGCGCGCTGCAGCTCAGTGTCGCAGCAGCAGCCGTGAGAGCACATAGTGCCGCAGCTCGTCCTTCACCTGTTGCGCACAGAACTTGCAATTCGAAATATTCCAAACACCACCTGACATGTGGCTGCGATTTTGCTCATGACGTGTCAAAGCTTGTGGCACGTTGACGGGTGCGAGCAATGGCGCCGCTGCATGGCCGTGAGACGCAGGGATGGCCTGGGCAGGCCGCATTCCGACATTGACAACACGCCCGCAAAGACCAAGTCCCGTTGCGAAAGTGGCACGCCTGAACATGACGCAACCTTGCCAAGCAGTCAGCAACGGAACTGGGATTGAAGCAGATGCTGCTGTGGAACGCACCGCAAAAGTGAAGTCCAGGTGGCCGAAGTCGAACTCCTTGTAGGTGACGCGCGCGCCCTCCCGCCGGAAAGCCTCGTAATGCAGCAGCACCTGCACAGCACGGCAGTTTTCGTGGCATGACCCAGTGTTGGCGAGGCTGACTGACCAAATTTAGGCGCGCCCTCCCGCCAGAAAGCCTCGTGGTGCAGCAGCACCTGCCGGAGCCAGAGGGAAGACATGTCGCATGCCGGGTGCCAGTGATATTGTGCCATTTCAGTCTTCGCCCATCACCCGGGTGAAAGGACCTATCTGCCTGAAAATGAAACTGATGCTTGGCTGGTCCCTGTCTTTCGGTCGAGGGCCTCTGCCGCTGGAAATTGCGGTTGTGGCGCCTGACGCGAGCCAAGGCTGCTGCGTCATACTAAAGCCTTGTGTTGGTTCGAGATTTGTGGCACGTCTGCAACAGGACTTGCGCACACCCTTGGCGGGTCAGTGAGTGTTCTTGGGAGCTCCTAGCCTGACCTCAACCCTTGCGTCGCCGAGGAAGCGGCCTCAACCCAGGTGAGCATTCATGCACCCGCTCTGGAGGCGCTTTTGCGTGCTCGGCGTGGACGCAGGTTATTCTTAGCAATGACACCGTTGGGGCGGCTGGCGCAGATCTTTGATTATTCAATCAGGGTTCTGGTCTGCAGTCATCATGGACTCTGTTTTGTCAGGGACTAACGTTCTCTTTTGGCGATGACGCCAGAAGCTGACGGCGCCGACGGCGTCGTCAGCTTCTGTTGAGATAGGGTCATCAATTCAGGGTCTTGGTTTCTTGTTTAGGACTTTCATTTCTGGTGCAGACTCACGTTCTCCTTGGCAACACAGCCGGCCGGCTGTTACACCAAAGCTTCAGTTAGGGTTCTGAATTGCAGTCACTACGATTTCCATTCCCGCCGTGGACTCACGTTCTCCTTGGCAATGACGCCGTCGGCGCGGCCGGCGCAGATGTCCACCGGACAGTCCAGCAGCCCGTAGTAGCCCGCCACATCCGGCGGCTCGCTCTCGCCGTAGTGCTCCCTGTGAGTCGCAACAACATCTGTGAAAATACGAAAAAGAAAAGAAAGAAATCTTTCAGCAGTCCAGCAGCCTGCAGTAGCCCGCTAGCCGGCCATATTGCCCCCTGCAGCAAAGCGGAAGACCAAGTCATTGCTTGCAACTTCTGTAACAGCTTCCTCCAATCTCAGTGTGTACTATGTGTCCTCGAGCTCACAGGCTTCTTAGCGATGCCGCACAGAGATGAATGCGGAAAGCGGCGCTTGCGGCTGACGTGGCTGGCGGAATAGAAGGCGTGTCAGGAGAATTCACAAGCACAATAGACACCACAGGCTGATAGAGCAGCAGACAAATGGAGGCCCACCGGTTTTTGGCGGGGGAGCCGTAGTCGAAGAGGGTGAAGGCGCCGGAGCGCGCCCACTGGATGAGGTGCACGCCGGTGTGGAAGCTGATGGCGGGCATCGCGCGAGCGTTGTAGTGCGGCATCTGCAGCGCCCTGTCCCATTGGCTCGCGTCCCCGTTGAGCAGCATCCTGCGCAGCAAAATGACAGTGGACTGATGCGGGTTGGCGCGCATTGTGATGTCGCTGTCCCGCTGGCTCGCGTCCCTGTTCAGCAGCATCCTGCGCAGTGAATGTCATCATCTCTGTCATCATGCTAGACATTTACTCGCATGCAGCACAGCCACAGTTTCAGCACACTGTGCCGACCAACGACAACCACACGCCCACATGTCGATTTGCAATCAAGGCGCCAGGTCAGTGCCAGGAAAGAATGGAGCGTGTCGGGATGTGCTGCGGCCAGTGAGCATTGAGGTGCAGACTTCCTTCATATCTGTGCATCAGCCAAACCAACACCCACGGGTAGCTTCGACACTGTCAAAAGGCAGACTTGGGCCATGATGGGTCCTGGTCATCAGTCGAGACCCATAATTTCAGTAGTGCACAGCATGTCCGCCAGCGTGGCCTCGTTGAGCGTGGGAAAGCTGCAGGTCTGCAGAATTTGTTTGCTGTGAACCCAGTATCTCGTGTTGCCATCAAAGAAAGGAGAATGACAAGCACACGCACCGCATGCCGGCGAGCGTGAGCTCGTTGAGCGCGGGGATCTGCTGCAGGTCCACGAAGACTTTGAAGGTGAGGTAGCGCAGCAGGCTGGACGGCACGTAGGCCGCCGCGCCCGCGCCCGGCCACTTCCAGTCCACCAGCCGCGCCAGCGGCGGGATGACCTTGGTGAACGGCCACAGCGCCTGCGGTACACAGCTAACATTTACTTGCTATGAAACAACATCGTACATCAAGTCCGGCTGTTTCCAGTCCACCTGCCGCAAGCACCGGGATGACCTTCGTGAACAGCCACAGCGCCTGCGGCACACTTCCAAAACAGGTACGAGAGACAACAAGAGACAACAGACAACATAAGTCTGCCCGCCCCGGCAACTTGTAGTCGACCCGCCGCGCCAGCAACGGATGACCTTGGCACCTGCAGCGGGAGACGGTAAACAGTGAAACAAGATGGAAGGGAGTCTTGAGTCACGGTGTACCTGCTGCGACTCCCGGCGAATGCAGAGGCTGTCGCAGGAAAGGCCGCAGCGGGCACCGAGGTACTGCAGTTTACACAGATGGCAAACCATGCTGCTGTAATGACAAGCACGACGCAATGCATGGGCGAGCGTAGCACCATGGGGGTCTTCTCAGGAAGCGGGCGTGAGCATGAACAGGCATGTTGCAATTGTGCTTGAATGAATATTGCAAGGCTCAGAGTTAGAGTATGGTACGGTAGATTATAACACATTGGGGACGTCGCACCATGGGCGTCTTCTTGAGGAAGCCGGCGGGCGTGAGCAGTATGAGGCGGTACAGGTGGTGTGGCCGCCCCGTCTTGCCGCACATCGCCGCGTAGACCTGTGATCAGAAATAAGTGGCAAGTAAAGCACTGCGGGATGAGGCGGCACAAGTGGTGCGGTCGGCTCAACTTGCCACACATCGCTGCGTACAGCTGGCACGCCGTCATGTGAACAGTCAGAAACGGGGACAAGGGCGGCAAGGTATCGTGCCAGTAACACCGACTGTTAGGAACAGGCAGAAGACGCAGTATCCATAACTCACAATCGCAGTCCCAAGGCATGCGCTCCAGAACGTGGCAAGCTGACAGAGGTGGGCTTTGCACGGAATCCTGAGCTGGACAAAAATCGCACCAGCAGCGAGGCGCCGCCGAGGCTGTGGCCCACCGCCCGCAGCCGGTAGGGCAGCTTCTCCGGGCGGAGGCCGCTGCCGGGCGCAGAGGGTCGCGCCGTCGAGGCGCTCTTCGCCTCTCGCGCCCACGCCGCTCGCCGCTGGTCTCGCTCGTGCCCTGCGACACGTGTCAGGAGGTACTTGATGCAACAAATCTGGGACGAGATGGCGGTAGCGATTGCCGCGGAGGTGCTGCCACCGTGACGCTCTTTGACTGGCGCGCCCACGCCGCTTGCCGCTGGTGCCCTGCAACAAATACGAACAGGGGTCAAGGGCTGCTGTGATGTCACGATGCCTTGCAGGCACATCCTGTCCGCGATGGACCTGTTGGCGCTGCCGCGCAGCCTTCCCCCCTGCCGTCGGCCGCGCTGGTCTCCTGCAAGGAGGTTGCAGCATGAGTGAGCAGCACGCGCCTGTGCTCGAAAACAAGGTGAAATGTGGGTTCAAGACCAACTGCCAGAAACACTAAGGGCAAGCAAGCGTACTATAACATATCAAAGTGGCTTGCAGGCCGCCGAAAGACGTGCGCTGCTGGGGCTGACAACAGGCCTCGTCTGCACATCATGTTGCAGGCTCTCAAAGCGACGTTTAACATAAGCAAGGCCAACTGGCGACAATCGCCAACATGGCGGCAGACGGCAGAGTTGATGGCGAATTCCTACTGGCCTCGTGTGAGGGCGCGTCTCGACACCGCCGGCAGACTGCAGCAGGGCGTCAGTCGCGTGGCGCTGAACTTACAACTCCCAGAGGAGGGGCACAGGAAGGGGCAAGCAGCCTCACTGGTCTCGCGCAAGGGCGTCTCCACACCGCCGGCAGACTCCCGGTCCGGCGTTAACCGTTTGGCGGACTCCGCCGGGCCAAGTGCCTCCAGCTGTGGGTGCCGCGCCGGCAGGCTGACGGGGCGCTTGCTGAATTCTGGGTTCGGCGCCGCCCCTAGGCTCGGCTCCGCCCCATCCGCGTCCACTGCCGCGACTGCCGCAGCGGCCTCTGCTTGCAAGGAGGTTGGCTGCTGCACAACTGCGGACGTGTTGCCGGGTGGGGCGACGCCGTTGGAGGGAGCTGGTTCAGTCGATGCCGCGCCGTCCGCCGACGCACTGCCCGCGTGGTCGTTGCCGGCGGCGTGCTGGCTCAGCTTTGTCGCGGGGCCGCTGCCGGCGCGTCCGGCTGCGGGCGACTTCGCCGGCGGCGTCTGGAACGGCGACCCCTTCGCCTCTGCGGGTGCGTCGCCGCTGCGGCCGCCGCCGCTGCTGAGAGACCTGCGGTGGGGACTGCCGCTGCCGGCGCTGTCCAGGCTGCAGCGGGGCCGCACCGCCGGGATGCGCGGGCTGCTGCTGCTGGCCGAGTCGGGACTGCTGAGCCTGCATCAGAGAGTTTGGCCTGTTGGGGTGACCAGCTGATGGAGAAGGCCGGCAATATTAGGGGAATGAGCGCTAGCAGATAAGTCGACAATGCTGCCGCCATGGGCTCGCTGACTGCAGTCGAGCCTTACACAGCTGCAAAAATGGGGATGGCATGTTATGCATCTCTTACCGGCCGTTGGTCGGGCTGCTGGCAATTATGGCGTGGCCGCCATCCGACTGGGCAGCCTCCGCCGCCGGTTCCTCCGGCAGCGCATGGCTGCTTAGCGGCTGCCGGCGCGCCACGCCGTGGCCAGAGCCGTTGGTCAGCACCTGTGTGGCACCGGGGTCCTGCTGTGAGAAGCGGGTCTGCCAAGTTGGGCTTTGACATGTAGCCGTGCATGTCTTGCCGTCCCTTTCACCTGATTACAGATGTGCACACAGCACAACGCTGACACGTCCACAGACCCCGATGCCAGCAGATTGCAGCATGGACTCGCCTCCAGTGGACCCCAGTTGCCGCCCTCGCCCGCCAAAGCAGATGTCAGCCTCGTGCACAGCGACAAGCTACCCGGCAGACACAACGTGTGTCTCACATGCGAGACAGGCATGTATGGTTTTGTCAAGTGACATTTGTGGAGTGTAAAGTTGCTGACCGGGCCGACAGACGTGGTGCCGAGCTGCGGGCGGCGGGCGGGGGCATGCGCCAGGCCGTTGCCGTGCGCCCCGCCGCCGCCGCCGCCTGGCTGCTTGACGGGCGAAGCCCACTGCGAAGCCCGCTTCGACTCCTGCGCATCGCATGGCTTGGGTCTGGGTTCATTGGCAGGCACAGCTGAAACTGCAGACACAGATGGAAATTGCTGGTTGCGACCAGGATGCTAGGGTCCCATGTGCACCCTGTGACGTCAAGTGCTCCTGCAGGCGGTTTGCAAATCTGGTGTAGCACTGCACTGCTCCAGCCTGCTGCGACAGCGAATTTGGATGCGAGCCGCGTATGACGACGGCAGCAAAGCTGTGCAGAAAACTATTGGAGATACAAGTGGGAATCCAATCTTACCCGCGCGCTGTTGGGCGGCGTCTTCAGGTCTGCGTCCTCGCGCTTCGACTTGCGGCGCTTTAGGAAGCCGGCAAAGAATGGCTTCTTGCTTCCACCGCCGCCCTTGCCCTGCTGCCTGCTCTGCTGCTCCTGCTGCTCCTGCTGCTGCTGCCGTTGCTGCCCGTTCTCCTGCCTGTTCTGTCGCCGCTGCCGCCCATTCTGCTGCCTCGGCATCGGAGACGCCGCCTCCGCCGCTGCGCGGACAGACGCCTCGTTGGGCGGCTGCACATCCGGGTTGGCGTACGGCTCCGAGGCCGTGGTGCCCTCCAAGTGCCGCTGGTCCAGCGCTGTGTCGCTGTTCGACCGCCGCATCCTGCCCACAGACGAGAAATTTCAACAACGCGCATGCGACTTCACTGGGACCTCTAGACATGCTGCTCTCGTAGTGCCAACAAGTTGAGCAAACCCTACAGGAACTTCATATCCGGGATATGCCACAGTGGAATGTGCTCGAGCCGCACAGGCAGACAGCAGACACCGGCTGCATCAGGGCAGATTCGTGTATGGACAAGCATGCAGCAGACAAAAGCCTTGTGCTGTGTGGCCATTGGCCGCAGGTGCTGCACTCGGCACAATTGGGACACACTTGCGGCTGCCGCGGTCCAGGGAGGGGCGGCGCTGCGTGGTGTGGAACAGCGCCTCAGCGGCCGCACGCGATTGGAGCACGCCGTCGGGCCCCAGCGCTGCCGCCGTCAGCTCCGTTGTCTTGATGAGGTGGATGTGGTCGATCTGCGGGGCACATGATCAGTGACCACCAGGTCAGATAAGGTCAAGCTAGCGCGACTGCAGCATGCCGTCGGGTCCCAGCACAGCCGCCGTCAGCTCCGTCATCTTGATGATGTGGGTGTGGTTGATCTGAGGACGGCGCAAGGGGCAATGACGGGTTCACTGCAAGGGGACAGGGTTGTGTTTGGATCTCAGCAGTGCTTGGCAAGGCGATGAGCAGCAGACTGCTCGGCAGGAACCGACGAACCAGATGGTGCGCGGTAGTTCGGCAGTGATCCGTCTCCCTTGGCGGCTGCTGTCCCGTCTTTTTTACTGCAGCCTTCAGCACGAAGCTCATAATGTGGAATGCAAAGCACCTGGGCGGCGACGTCCTCCATGCCCAACTCGTTGACGGAATAGTGCCAGTAGCGCGCCCCCTGCCGACTCGGGTCTGCAAGAGAGTGGATGAGCGCGTCAAGCGTCGCGCGTGCCTGTGGTCTTTGCATGTTCTCAGGCAAGACGCACCGGCAGTCAGAAATCGACACTGTCGCGACAGGACGCCGCCCCTTGACGCAGCATGTGAGCCTGCCGTTATTGCAGCCAACATCTGCTCGTCTGCAACCCTACAAGCAGCTCTTCAGGAATGAGCTATTCGGCTCCGGCAGAGTTAATCCGTCGTCTGACTCACTGCAGGCCGACTCACCCATGTGCAGGCGCGGCGGGTTGGCGCGGGAGTTGCCCAGCCACAAGTCAAAACCGGCGTCGTAGGCGGCGAAGGCGTTGCTGCCGGTGACGCCATTGCACACCCAGCCCATGGACGTGTCCAGGATGCCATGCATGAAGAACACGACGTCGCGCGCGCCTGCGATGGGAAGCACCAAGGGTCCAGGAATTCTTTGCTAGCCACATGCATCGACGATGCACCTTGCAGATGCAGGGCACGTCTGACAAGCCTTTCATGTGCATGCTCGTGTTTTGTCAAGCACGTGTTCCAGGCTCAGTTCCCAGGTTGTACAACCCGAAGAACATGACCTAAATTCAGCTTTCTTACAAGGGGCGTCACTGGACGCTTTTTAATTTCAGCTTTCTTACAAGCGGCGCACTCTCTGGTAAGAAAGCTATCGATAGGAAAGTTGCGGTGACGACTCTCATACAGGGGCGTCACTGGACCCATTTCATATTGAAGGTGCGCACTCACTGGTAAGAAAGCTATCGATAAAAAGGGTCCGCTGAAATTAAAAAGGTTCCAGTGACGCCGCT
>JAABUM010001353.1_pt1 | contig 36968 bp, 29 predicted proteins | sample 5559161 | NCBI WGS metagenome assembly JAABUM01 (sample SAMN10711868, study PRJNA513369) | rock metagenome | isolation source: Antarctica rocks | place: Antarctica: Victoria Land, Siegfried Peak nord
CTTCTTCTGCGCCTTGAAACAATACCGCGCGATTGCCACCCGCTACGACAAGACCAAGCGCAACTTCCTCGCCGCCATCCACCTCGCCGCCTCCGTCATTCTCCTCAACTGAGGACACGCCCTAGTTGGTCGGAGAACGCGCACCCGCAATTCGGATACGCCCTGTCGCTTCACGTCGATCGCAGCGATGCGCTACAGCGCTGGCAGCGGGCAGCGCGCACCGCCCTTGCCCCGCTCGCGTTGCGCCCGAACTTCGGCTGGGAGGCGCAGGAGCCGCACATGCATGCGATCGGCCATCTCGCCGAGCCGCCCGCCGCGACCATCTCGCTCCTGACCGATCGGGCACTTCCGCTCACCTTCACCGCGACTCGTCTGGTAGTCTCGCAACAAGTCGGGGTTGGGTTCGTGACGTGGCTCGATCGGCGATTGCACAATGGAGCCTGTAGCGATTAACCGCTGGAACAACGTTGGCAAGGCGGGGTGCGTACCCTTCGCGTCGCTCAACCGCCCGCGCTATGCTCGTGTCCCCATGATCACCCCGACAGCTTGAGGCGACTATATCAGGGGGCGACAGTGACGAGGATCGTCGCGGTTGTTTTTCTTACGCTGGCGGGCGGGATAGGGATCGTGGCGGTGCCGGGGCCAACGGGTAGGGGAGTGAAGGTCGGTTGCGGCTCCAGGCTGACGATTTGGATGACATATCCCTTGTAGGCCATATGTGTCTTGGGATTGTCACCACGTTCGGTCGTGTCCTTGGTGAGTCCGGGCATGGTCAACACTATCGTGTGGCTTTCCGTGCCGCTGGTCGCCTCGAAGCTTACCGTCGCTTCACCGGCCCAGGCGCAGACAACCATCGGGCTGACCGGGCAGCGCGAGTCGTTGGCGACGCCCTTGAAGCGGATCGTCAGGTCGCTATCGGGGATAGTCACGGCTTCGCTGAGCAATAAGGAATAGCGCGGCCCTCGCGCGGTGCGCGTCGCAGTCGCCGAGGCGCGCGGGGTGCCGGGACGATCGGGTGAAGGGGTTGTGGCGGGCGTGCCCGGTGCGGTCGCGCGTGCGGTTGGCGTGCCGCTGCTCGGTCGTGTGGCGGTCGCGGCGACCGTTGTGGACCCGGCAGGTGATGTGGTGGGGATGTTCGTGGAGTTGGGCGCGGCAGGATCCTTCGTGGCCGGAGCCTGAGTGGCGACCCCACAGGCGACGAGCAAGGAGGCGGATACACAGATCGCGAAGATGGTGCCGGAGATCGAGCGCTTCATCGGGTGGCCCTTGTTCCGTATGCGCGTGGTGCTTCGTCCGGCACGGTTGCTTGACGAGCGGCACCGCAGGGGTAGACTGCGCGCAGTATCGCGAACAATGCGCGGCGCTGGCGAAAAGTTTTATGGTATGGGAAGGGTGTTGGGGAGGGGTGGGGGCGATGGCTGAGCGGATCAACCGCGCGATCGAACTGCTGATGCAGGATCAGGCGCTCTATTACGTGGGTGGGCACACCGGCCACATCCTGACGCGCGAGCAGGGGCGGCGGGACGCGCGCACCTGGGCCGACTACATCAATGTCGGCATGGAACACGGCTCGTTCGATCCGGCGGGGCTCGATGCGTACATGCTGGGGCTGACCGAGGGGGGGCCGACCGCCTCCGGCCATCGGACGCCGCCGGTGATCGTCGAGGCACCGGTCAACGGCACCGACGAGACGAATGTGCGCTTCAACGCCTGGCAGTTCCGGCAGATTCTGTCGCGCGGCGTCCACGGCATCCTGCTCTGTCAGGCGGAGACCTCCGCCGCCGTCCGCGCGTTCGTGGAGTCATGCCGCTACCCGCACAACACCGTCGGCCTCGATCCGGCCCTGCCGACGCCGATGGCGCGCATGGCGGGCGCGGAACGGCAGCCGATCGCCGAGGGAAGTTCAGGGTTGGGGGTCGGGACGCGCGGGCGCGGCGGCGAGCCGACCGCCGCCCCGCTCTGGGGGCTTGATGGACCCGACTACATGGCCCGCTGCGATCCGTGGCCCCTGAATCCGGCGGGGGAATTGCTGCTCGGGGTGAAGTTGGAGAGCCCGGAAGGGATCGCGAACTGCGAGGCGATCCTGGCCGTGCCGGGGATCGGCTTCGCCGAACTTGGCCCCGGCGATCTGAGCCTTGCGCTGGGCTATCCGTCGGTATCGCGCGCGGCCTATCCGCCGGAACTGACTGCGGCGCGTGACCGCGTCTTCGCCGCTTGCCGGGCCAACGGCGTGCCGTTCCTCGATACCGGCACGCCGGGGACGGTGGTCGCGCTGATCGATGAGGGGGTGCGGGTCTTCGCAGGGCACGATGAGGAGGCCGCGCGGGTGGGACGAGCGCATCAGCGCCGCACTATGCCGGTGTAGCGTGACAGGGGGGACGTGCCCGGCCCCTATGGCGGGCCGGGCACGTCGTCTCGCCGCAGGATGTAGAGGTAAGTCGGCTCGGGGTTCAGCCAGGTCGAGTATTCGATCTGGCCGATCGACTGGTAGCGATCGGAGAAGTCGTCGCGCGGGGCACCGGCGATGATGTAGTCGGCGGTGTCGGCGGGGGCGAAGAGGCCGATCCACCAGGGGGCCGCGACCGAGGTGGTAATATTGTTTGCCACCGAGTAGTCGTAGAGCTGATAACCATCCCAGCCCGCCCCCGCGTCGATCATCGTGTTCGGCACCCCCTCGCGGTTCAGTTGCCGCGCGAGATCCCAGACGGCGGTGTGGAAGACGAGGAAGTCGCGCGTCCCGACGATCGAGAAGATGGCCATGCCGAGCGCCAAGATCCAGGCGGCGGGGAGGATCACGCGGACCTCACGGATCGCCCAGAGCAGCAGGATAACCGCCAGGGGCAAGAGGGGCAGCAGGTAGCGATCGAGCGAGGGGGCGTTGTAGCCCCGGAAGGTCCAGTTCTGGAAGGTGAAGGACTGCGGGAGGACGCCGATAATCTGCCAGAAGGCGAGCGCCAGCGTGAGCCCCGCCCCGGCGCGCGCGGTGATCGCTTCATTGTCGCTCCGCTGCTCGATCGCATTCTGTACGGGAAGCGCCCGCCGTCGCCAGAGGGTGCTCAGGCCGACGCAGAGGAGCAGTCCCACCAGCAGTGCGCCGAGCGCGGTGACGATCGTGGCGATGTCCATGCCGCGCTGCTCGATCAGCCACGGGCGCCCGCCGCGCAGATCGTAGGAACCGAGGCCGTAGGGGGCGAGATAGTGCGGGATGTACGGCATCCGGCGTCCGCTCTGCCAGAAGACGATGCCGCTGCCGACGATGAAGGCCGTCCAGAGGGCGAACGCCGCCCACCCGAGGGGCCGCATGGCGCGCAGGAGGTGCGGGAGGGCGAGGGACACCGCGAGCGTTAAGGGGAGCAGGAAAAGCCCGATGTAGGCGACCTCGATCACCGCGAGACGGCCGGCGAGCAGGAGCGCCCCGCCGACGCCGGTATCGATCACCTTCTGGAGGAAGTCGCCCTGCGCCTTGGGGATGCCGTGAATGAAACGGAACCAGAGGTAGTAGAGGATCGTCATCGCGGCGGGCACGGCGACAACCTGCGCGAAGAGATCGAGGCCCGCGCGACTCAAGCGCATACGCCCGCTGAGGAGCAGATAGGTGACGACGGCCAGGGGGATCAGCGCGCCCTGCTGACGTTCCAGAAAAGCCAACCCGGCGACGAACGCACCCAGGAGCGTGAAGGGGATGCTGGGATGGTCGGGGCGCAGGCCGCGCAGGTAGAAGAAGGTGCTGATCGTGAGCAGCCCGACGAAATGGGCATCGCTCATGAACGAGTAACTGATCGAGAAGAGGAGCGGGTTGAAAAGGTAAAGGGCCGCGCCGAGCGCCGCACGCCCCCGGTTCGCGCCGATCTGGCGGCACGCACCATAGCAGGCGATCCCCGCGATGCCGGTGATCACGACGGTGGAGAGGCGCATCGCGCCGAAGGTCGGGCCGAGGATGGCGGCGAAGAGTCCGCCCCAGAGGACTTGCCAGACCAGGGTGACCACCGAGAGATCGAGGATGCGGACGCGCCCTTCGTTGATCAGTATCTCGACCGAGCGCGCATAAACCCAGTCGTCGCCGATCGCCACCGGCGTCATCACGGGGATGATCAGCAGCGCGAGGAGATAGAGCACGCCGACGCCGAGCAGCGGCAAACGGCCGCGCAAGCTCGCCGCGAGCGCGGCCGGTTCCGCCTTGGTATTGGCCGCCGGTCTCGTCTCGCCCACGAGGGGCTGCGAAGGATACGCCCGACTCATCGGCGTACCGTCGCGCGCTTTCCTCGTACCAACCTCGAGCTCACCGCTCGGCCCCTTCGAGCGTGCGGTGGAAGGCCGGCTTGCGCGCACGACCGATGGAAGTGAGGCGGAAGCGCAGGATGAAAGCGATCATCGTCATGCCGAGGATGAACGCCTTCTTGATGTCGCCGGTGACCGACGAGTGCCCGACGCGCGGCAGATAGTTGACCGGGATCTCGACGAAGCGCGAGCCGGACGTGATCGCCAGCAGCATCAATTCGGGGCCGAAGTGGCTGCCACCGATGCGGAAGCGATCCCGGACCCGCTCGTAGGCACTGCGCGTGAGGAGCCGGTAGGTGCAGCCGACATCGCTGAGGTGACTTGTGTTGAAGGTGGCCTCGACCATCTTCGCGACGGCCCAGTTCCCCCACTTCAGGAACCAGCCCATGTTCGCGCCGCGCCAGATCAGCTCCCGCGTGGTGCGCGTGCCGAAGACGACGTCGCAGTCGTCGCTATAGACGAGTAGCTTGAAGATGTCGCTCGGCAGGAATGTGCCGTCCGGCTCGGCGATCACCAGCAGTTCACCCTTCGCCTCAGCGAGTCCCCGGCGCGTGGCCCAGCCATAGCCCTGCTTGCGCTCGAAGACCTGGCGCGCAGTTGTCTGCGCGACCTCTTCGGCGGTCCCTTCCTGGGCGTTGTTATTGACGACGATGATCTCGTCGACCACCCCCGTCGCCTCGAACCCTTCGATCACCCGCCGAATCGAATCTTTCTCGGCGTAGGTCATCAGGATGACCGACACCATCCGGCCATTCCACATGCCGCAGTCTCCTCAGCCGTGTCCATCCGCCCGGCGTTATGGGGCTCCGCACGTACAGCGGCGTCGGCACAGGGCCGACACCATGCTCCAGGAGCCATGAACTCACACTAAAGACGCCCGGCGCGGGAGCAATGTTCCGCGCCGCGCGAGGACGGATGGAATTGTCGCACACGGGAGCGCCTTCGTGCCGCCGCCGCTTCTGCCCACGAGAGCATCGACCGGCAAGAGCGCGCCGGTGCTCCGGGAAGCCTCGTTGGAGACGAGGTCGGTCGGCTCGCCTACGGCGCGTGGTGCGATGATAGCGGTGCGTCGTGGGAAAACCGGAGCGACGGCCCTAAACGCGCGTGCCCCCGCGCCATTCGGCGCGGGGGCACGCTTGTCTCCGTCTGTCGGGAGTGGTGGTTACTTCTGCAGGGCGGCGATCACCCGTGCGGGGGTCATCGGGGCCTGGGTGAGGCGCGCACCGGTCGCGGCCTTGATCGCGTTCCCGATCGTCGCCGCGCCGGGGATGATCGGTGGCTCGCCGACGATGCGCGCGCCGAACGGGCCATCGACGGTCGGCACCTCGACCATGATCGTCTCGATGTGGGGCATCTGATCGGCGCGCGGGAGGACGTAGTCCATGAACGAGCCGGTCAGCAACTGGCCGTTCTCGTCGTGGATGATCTCCTCGTAGAGGGCGAAGCCGAGCCCCTGCACCGCGCCGCCGAGGATTTGGCCCTCGACGAGCGGCGGATTCAGCGCGTGGCCGACGTCCTGCACCGCCACGTAGTCCAACACTTTCACCTCGCCGGTGTCGGGATCGACGTGGACGCGCGCCATGTGGGCCGCGAAGCCGGCGGCGATCACTTCCTGCGCGCTCGTGCCGCGCGTGTAGATCGGCGCGTATTTGCTGGTGCTGAGGCGATAGACCTGATCCAGCGTGACTTTGCTCTCCGGCGCACCCTTGACCCGGATCTCGCCATCGACGATCTCCATGTCATCGGGGGAGGCTTCCAGGTGGGTCGCGGCGATCCCGATCGCTTGCTTGCGTGCCTCGCGCGCCGCTTCCAGCACCGCCTTGCCGACGGTGTAGGTGATCTGGCTGCCGCCGCTGCCCGGCGAGTGCGGGGCGCTCTCGGTGTCGCCCGCGACGATCCGCACCTTGGACGGGTCCATGCCGAACGCCTCGGCGGCGATCATCGCGAAGGTGGTGGACTGCCCGGTCAGGTCGGCCACGCCGGTCGTGATCGTCAGATCGCCACCGGGATCCATCCGACAGGCGGCGGCGGCGGGGCCACGTCCGCCCGGCCAACCACCGACCCCGACGCCGATCCCCTCGTTCGGGCCGAGGTTGTTGCGCGTCTGCCAGAGGGGGTGCTTATAAAGTTCTTCGAGGCACTCCTTGAGGCCGATGCGCGGCCAGGGATTGCCATCCGGCCAGAGGTCGCCTTCCTGCACCGCGTTCTGGCGGCGGATATCGAGCGGGTCCGCGCCGAGCGCGGCGGCGAGTTCGTCCATCGCCGATTCGATCGCGAACGAGGCCTGCGGCGCGCCCGGCGCGCGATACGCCCCGACGCCAGGCCGATTCGTCATCACCTCGTACCCGTGGATGTCGAGGTTCTGGAAGTTGTAGTAGCCGCCGAAGAGGAGGCAGCCGATCGACAGCGCCGAGCCGGAGTAGGAGCCGGTGTCGAAGATCACGCGTCCCTCGAGGGCGGTCAGCGTGCCGTCCTTCTTGCCGCCGAGCTTCACCTCGAAGATCGCCAGCGGCGAGGGATTTGCCGCGTGGAACTCTTCGGAGCGGGTGTAGACCAGCTTGACCGGACGACCCGTCTTGGCGACGAGCGAGGCGACGAAGGTGTCCAGGAGGACGTACTTCGCGCCGAATGCGCCGCCCGGCTGAAGCGGAAGAACCTTCACCTGTGAGGTGGAGAGGCCGAGCGATCGGGCGATCTCATCGCGCACCTGGAAATACGCCTGGGTGCTCGGGTAGACCGTCACGCCGCCGGAGATTGGGTCCGGGATGATGGCGCAGGTCTGCGGCTCGATGTAGCCCTGGTGGACGTAGTTAACCTTGTAGGTGTTCTCGACGATCGCGTCGGCCTCTGCGAAGCCCTTGGCGACATCGCCGCGATGGAGGTGGATCGTGCTGGTGACGTTGTCCGGCAGCTTCTCGGTGCTGGCCTCTTCGCCGCCCGCGACCGCCGCGTGGACATTGGCCTCCTCGGCACCGGAAGCGGGGGTCGCGCGCACCGTCGGTGCGTCGAAGCGCATCCCCATGATCGGGTCCATCACGACCGGCAGTTCCTCGTACTGCACGGTCACGACCTCGGCGGCGTCGGCGGCCTGCTCGATCGTATCGGCCAGGACGACCGCGACCGGCTGCCCATCGAAGACCACGAGGTCGCGTGCCAGGAAGTTGAGGCGGCGCGAGCCGGATTCCATCCCGACCAGGGAGAGATCGGCACCGGTGTAGACCGCGTGGACGCCGGGCAGCTTCGCCGCTGCGGTGGTGTCGATGCCGACGATCCGGGCTGCGGCATAGGGGCTGGTGACGAGACGCGCGTGCAGCATCCCCGGATACTGCGTGTCGCTCGCATACTTCGTCGCGCCGGTAAGCTTCTGAGGCGCATCGCGCCGGGCGATCGGGCCGCCCGCCGTCGGTGTTGCTATGGCCATCCCACGCTCCTTCTTCGCCAATTCGTCGGTAGTCGCTGCCTCGACGGCTCCATAGGAGTCGTTGGGGTACGTCTGGGATTGTATCCCATCGGCCCAGATCGCGCGACCCGATACTGGCGTGATATTCAGTAACCTGATACAGATTGCGGCTCGATCTACCTCGATGGGGCATCTGCCCCATCCTTGACAGTCGCTCACCAATGGCGGACAACAGCCGAAGTAGATGGACGATGAATAGCGCAGAGCACTACAAGGAGGCAACAGCTGTGGCGATCGATGCGGCTGACTTACGGGCGGCGCTGCCCAACCTCACGGGCGATCTCTCGCTGGCGGGCCTCGATGGCCCGGTGGAGATTCTGCGGGACAGCCTCGGTGTGCCGCACATACGGGCCAACTCGACGCACGATGCCTTCTTCGGCCAGGGCTTTGCCCACGCACAGGATCGCCTCTGGCAGATGGATTACGATCGGCGGCGGGCGGCGGGGCGCTGGGCGGAGTGGGCCGGACCGGCCTGGGTCGATATGGACATCCTGATGCGCCGCCTCGGCCTCGCGCCGAGCGCGGAGGTCGACTACGCCGCGTTCGACGACGAGACGCGGGCGATGTTCGACGCCTACGCCGCTGGCGTCAACGCCTTCATCGGCAGCACCGCCACCTTGCCGATCGAGTACGGGCTGGTGGGGGCGACGCCGGAACCGTGGCAGCCGTGGGACGGCTGCGCGGTCTATAAGGTGCGCCACGTCCTGATGGGGGCGTTCGGCACGAAGCTCTGGCGCGCGCGGATATTGCAAACGCTCGGGCCGGAGATGGTCGTCAAGCTGCGCGACGGGGGCGGGACGGCGGGGCCGGTGGTAACGCTGCCGGGGGTCGAGTACGCGGCACTCCCCGACGCGGCGGAGTCGGTCTTCGGGACGGAGGCGCTGGAAGGCACCTGGGATTGGGCCGCCGGGAGCAACAATTGGGCGCTGACCGGCGAGAGGACCGCGTCCGGGTTGCCGCTGCTGGCAGGCGACCCGCACCGTCCGCTCGAAGTGCCGAATGTCTATTATCAGAACCATGTCACCTGCCCGGAATTCGACGTGATCGGCTACTCCTTCGCCGGCGTCCCCGGCTTCCCGCACTTCGGCCACAACGCCGAGGTGGCGTGGTGCATCACCCACACCGGGGCCGACTACCACGACCTCTTCATCGAGCGCTTCGCGCCGGACGACCCGACCCGCTACGAGTTCCGGGGTGAGTGGCGCGAGGCCGAACGTCGCCGCGAGACGATCGCGGTGCGCGGCGGCGCGGCGCGGGAGATCGACGTCACCGTGACGCACCACGGGCCGATCGTGGTCGGCGACCCGGTGGGCGGCCTCGCGCTGGCGCTGCGCTACAACGCGACCGCCAGGCCGAATCTCGGCTTCACCACGTTCGTGCCGATGCTCCGCTCGCGGACCGTGGCCGAACTCGACGCGACGATGCCGCAGTGGGTCGACCCGGCCAACAACTTCCTGATGGCCGATCGGCAGGGGACGGTCGGATACCTGATGCGCGGCCAAATCCCGCTCCGCGCGCGCGCCAACGCCTGGCTGCCGGTGCCGGGCTGGACCGGCGAGCACGAGTGGGAAGGGCAGATCCCGTTCGAGGCGCTGCCGCGCCTGCGCGATCCGCAGAGCGGCTACGTCGTAACCGCCAACAATCGGATCGTGGCCGACGACTATCCGTATTACGTCGCGCTCGACTGGGCACCGGGGCACCGCGCGGCGCGGATCACCACGCGGCTCACCGCACTGGAAGGGGGCGCGACGGTCGCCGATATGGCCGCGATCCACGCCGAGCGGCAATCGTTGCCGAGCTACCATTTCACCGCGCGCCTGGAAGGGCTAGGTCACGCCTCGCCGCGATTGCACGTGATGCGACATATCCTCTCAGACTGGAACCACGAACTCCAACCAGACAGTAATGGGGCAATAGTTTACATAATTTGGCGCGAGCAGCTCACGGCACTTCTGATCGAGATTCCTGATAGTCGCGCTCGAACCATCCCGCACCCAGACCCAGGATCAGCCGACCCTCGGTCACATGATCGAGGGTCTTCGCCATCTGCGAGAGGTGGGCTGGATTGCGATAGCTCATGCAGAGGACGAGGCAGCCGACCGTGGCCCGCTTCGTCTGCGCGCCGAGCGCGGTCAGCGTCGTCCAGCCCTCGAAGTGCGCGCCATCGGGATCGCCCGAGAGGGGGAAGAAGTGGTCCCAGTTGAAGATCGAATCCACGCCCAATTCGTCGGCGTGCAGCCACGCCTTCGCATAATCGGCGTAGCTCGTATGCTGCGGCTTAACCTGTACCCCGACTTTGATCGCTGGCATCATCCCTCCATTCGCTATTCGCACGTCGATTCTGCACGATTGCTCGTGCCACGGCATCCGTGTGGCAAGAAACACACCAGCAGCTATCGGCGTAGTGGGGGTGGGGGCGCTAGGAAGCGGCCTCAAGGAGGAAGCGGACCAGCACTTCGTTGGCGACGAGCCGCCCACGCGGTGTCAGACGCAGACGCGCTCCATCGTCGTGCAGGACGCCGAGCGGTGCGAGTCCGGCCAACTGCGGGCCATAGGCCGCGTCGAGGGTTAAACCGTGCCGCCGCTGGAAGGCGTGGCGATCGATCCCCTCGAGGAGACGCAGGCCGAGCATCATCGTCTCGGCCATCGCGGTCGGCGCGTCGATCGTCTCGCTGAACGAGGGGACGACGAGCGCATCTCGCGCGGACTCGATGTAACGCCGTACGAGACGCCCGTTGCCGAAACGCTCCCCGCGATAGTGTGAGTGCGCGCCGACACCGAAGCCGAGATACTCGCCATTGCGCCAGTAGAGGCTGTTGTGGCGCGAACGGTGCAGGCCGGATGGATCGCCAGGGGCACGACGCGCCCAGTTGGAAATCTCGTACCCTTCGTAACCCGCCGCGCCGAGCAGCGCGACCGCACGCTCGTAGAAGTCGGCCTGCCGGTCGTCGTCCGGTGCCCCCACGCGACCGCGCGCGATATCCGCCGCGAGTGCGCTCCCATCCTCGATCGTCAGCGCGTAGAGGGAGAGGTGCTGCGGCGTGAACGCCAGCGCCGCAGCGAGGTCGGCCTGCCAGGCGGCGTCGGTCTGGCCGTCCCAGCCGAAGATCAGGTCGAGGCTGACAGCATCGATCCCGGCAGAGCGCGTCGCGGCGACCGCGCGCGCGATCGTCACGGCGTCGTGATCGCGATCGAGCGCGCGCAGCCCGGCTTCCTGGAAGCTCTGCACCCCGAGGCTGATCCGATTGACCCCACCCGCGTACACCGTCCGCAGATATGCCTCGTCAACGGTGTCGGGATTCGCCTCGATCGTGATCTCGACCGCCGCGCGCGCGAACTGCCAGCCGAAGGTCCGCTCGATCGCATCGTGAATACGTCCGAACGACTCGGCGGGGAGGAGGGACGGCGTACCGCCCCCCCAGAAGACCGAGCTGACGCGAGGCAGTTCGCCGGGCCAACGACGCGGCGCGGACTCGATATCGGCGATCAGCGCCGCGACGTAGTCAGGTATCAGGGCGTTGCGCCCGGCATAGGTAACGAAATCGCAGTAGCGACACTTGCGAACGCAGAAGGGGACGTGCAGATAGATGCCGAACGGCGCGTCGGGCGCAGCCAGATCGGGGATCGGCGCGGTATCGGTCGTGGACGCGGTGGCGAGGAGGTCACGCTCTCTTATCATCTTAACGTAAGTATAGTGCCGCACGCCGCCCGACGCTACAGCGCCGCCACGACCGTGCCGGCGATCGGCAGCACAACCCAGGCGAGCGGCACAGCCCACCAGCCGACCTGGAGCATCAGGAGGATTCCCAGGAGCGCGAGGAGAGGCGTGAGGAAGAATGGTGGGGTGATCCGCTGCGGCACGAGCAATACCGGGACGAGCATGACCGGCAAGAGATAGAGGGGCAGGAGGAATTCCAGCCCACCGGATTGCGGCGTCACCCAGACGAAGCCGATCAACGCGAGGAGGAGGTGCGCCGCCACGACCAGCAGCACCCCGCGCCGCCAGGAGGCGCACAAGGCCCACCCGATCATCGCCGCACCGGGCAAGGTTGCGGCGAGGAGCAGGAAGAACTGGGTACGTGGCGTGGCCGGTTCCGCCGTGGTGATGGGCGGGGGCGAGGTCGCTGCCCCGCTGTCGGCCACGACTGTCGCCGTGCTCACCATCGACGGGTCGCTCGACGGATCGATGATCACGGCACCGCCCCCGGTGAGGCTCGGATCGCCCTGGAGCGCGCCGAGTTGACCGAATAAGGGCAGGATGACTTGCAGGTAGAAGAGGAAGGCGGCGACGAGAAAGCCGAGCGCGGCCAGCGCCCCCCCGTAGAGGGCCAGCGTGAGCCGCTCCTGCCGCGCGTCGAGGTCGTTCCCCATCACGCGCCGCCCGTCGCCCCCCGTCCGCTACAGGCCATGTCGCCGCAAGAAGCCGTGTACCGCCGCATTCCAGGCGACCGGCTGCTCGCGCGCCGCGCCGTGATAGGCATCGGGCAGGATGGCGTACTCGCTCCCTTTGATCTGCTGGTGCCATTCGTAGGAGAGCTCGATCGTCTTCTGCGGCTCGTGGCCGCCGACGATCACGAGCGTCGGCACGTCCAGGCGGTTCAGTTCGGGATAGCGCGGGCGCATATCCCACGAGGCCAGCACCTTCAGGCCCTGCACCGCCGCCTCCGGCGTGCCGCCGAGTCCCGATTGCAGGGTCGCGGCGAAGGCAGCCGCCGGGGTGCCACGAAAGGCGGGGTCGCTCGTCGGTGGCCCGTCCTCTTCCCATTCGTAGGAACGTGGCTGGCCGACGACCGCCGGTTCGCTGCGCGAGGCGGCGGTGACCTGATCGTTGAGCCAGCTCGCGCCGAGCGGCCAGAGGTAGGGGACGGTGTGCCCGATGATCAGCGCCAGGGCGCGCTCGGGATAATCGAGGCCGAACTGGCAGCTGATCACCCCGCCGAGCGATGCCCCACCGACGATCGCGCGCTCGACCCCGAGGGCATCGAGCAAGTTCTTCGCGTCGCGGGCGCAATCGGCGGCGGTCCACTCGCCCGGTGGCGTGGCCGAGCGCCCGGTACCACGCCGATCGAAGGTGATCACCCGGTAGAACTGCGAGAAGTAGGGGATCTGGTAGGGCATCCAGGCGATGTGGTGGTGCGCTTGCAAGACCAGCACCGGACCAGCACCGACCGACTCGTAGAAGAGTTCGACCCCGCCCGCATCGATCCGCGGCATTCGTCCCGCCTCCTATCAACATCCGTTCGCACGGTCTTCGTGCATCGTGCTCTGTTAGGATAACATGGCGACGCGGGCCGGCGATCTCGCCCAGCGAGCGATACGAAGAGGGAGTAAACGGGTATGGCAAACGAGGTTGAAGCCGAGGTCATCGCAACGGAGGAAGCATTCTACGCGACTCTCCGGCGTCTGCATCTGGATGAAGCTGCCTTACCAATCCTGCTGGGCCATTGGTCGCAAGGGGCGGACGCGAGCACGATGAACGCCCGTGGCGGCGTCGAACAGGGACCCGAGGCGGTACGCGAGCGCTGGCGCTGGTGGGCCGCGCAGGGAATTGCGATGGAGGCGGCACCGATCGAGCGTCTATCCTGCACGATGGGCACGGATCTCGCTTGCACCGTCCTCCTCGAATATCACAGCAACCGGACCTTGCGCGTCACGCACCTCTATCGCCGCGAGGGGGAGGCGTGGTTACTCGTCCATCGACACGCCGATCCGCTGGCCGGGCGGCAGGGCTGAGAGCGACGGGGTCGGAATAGGAACGAGCGATGCAGCGACGCGATGAGCGATGAGGAGGCGACGATGACGACGGCACCGGCGGCGGGGTTCACGCGCTATCTCCGCCCGCAGGAGATGGAAGCGGAGTTACAAGCGCTCGTCGCGGCGCATCCCGGCTACGCCACCCTGGAGAGCATCGGTAGCAGTTTCGAGGGGCGACCGCTCTGGGTGATGACGCTGACCGACCGGACGACCGGCGCGCCCGAGACGAAGCCCGCCATCTACATCGATGGCAACCACCATGCCGGGGAAGTGACTGGGGCGATGGTCTGCCTCTACACGATCTGGCACCTGCTGACCGGGCGGGCGGACGATGCGGCGCTGGCCGAGCTACTGGCGCGCTACAGCTTCTATATCCGCCCGATCTGCGCGAGATTTGCGAGCGCCACGCCCCCTGGACCTTCTACCTGGCGCGCACTATGCCGCGCCTGATCATCGCGGAGACGCGGATCGAGTTGATCGCTGGCGAGCCGGGGTTGCGGCGGATCGTCGCGCGCGTCGCCAACGACGGCTTCTTACCGACCAACATCAGCGAGCAGGCGATCGTGACCCAGATCGCGCGCCCGGTCGAGGTGACTTTGCGGCTTTCGGACGGCGCGATCGTGGCGGGGCCGGAGCGACAAACGATCGGGCATCTGCCGGGGCGCAGCGTGCGCGTGACGCCGAGCTGGCAAGCGCCGTCGCCGACGAACGGCAGCCGCGAGGTCGTTTGGGTCGTGCGCCTCACCGCCGCCGACGCGCGGGCGACCGTCGTGGCCGCGAGTCCGCGCGCGGGTGTGGCGCGGGCGACGCTCGAGTCACTCTTGAGTGACTGATACGCCACGTCGGCTCGCAGCCGCGTAGTGCAGAACCCGGACGGACGTCGGCGCGGGATAGCGCTCGGCGACCCAGCGACACCAGCAGCGTCAGGCGTGTCCCGCCCCCTCGGAGAGCGGTTGGTGCAGGCGAGCGTCGAGGGGGAGCAGTTCGCCGAGGGCGACGCCGAACGCCGCCCAGCGCACGACCTCGATGGCGACCAGATAGGCACCGTCGCGCGTCGCGAGCGGGACAAGCCCACGCCCGGCCAGCAGTGCCAGGACGAGGGTTATGGCGAGTGGGAACGCCGCCAGTGTGACGCTGCGAACGACCCACGGCAACTGCTCGGTGCCCAGGTGCTCGTCGATGACCCCGAGGATGCTCGCCACGAGCAGGAAAACCGGCCCCCCGAGGAGCAGCCGCAGCCCTGTCCCCACTTCTTCCGCGCCGAGGGGCAAATCGATCCCGAATGGCCGTGCCGCGAAGCCGACGACGCCCACGATGCCATTGGTCGCCAGGAGCGCGATCAACCCGGCGAGCAAGCCGTCGAGGCGGGAGGCCACGGCGGCGGCGTCGCCGCCGCGCGCCAGCGTCGGCAACTCGCGCTTGGCGTTGCGGATGAGGAAAACGATCAGGGCGACGCATACCAGCGACAGGAGGGCACCGGTCGGCAGGGCCACCCGCTCGAAGAGGGTGATCGCTGCGGGTCCCACCGCGAAGCCGAGGAGGTTGAAAGCGAGGATATACAGCAGTGCCCCGACCGCGACGGCGGGAAAGAACTGGCGAAAGGGGACGCCGCAAACCCCCGCCGCGAGGGGGGTAACGATCCGGAGACCCGGCACCAGCCGCCCGAGCAGGATCGCGCGCCAGCCGGAGCGCTGGAGGACCTCTTCGGCGCGCGCCAGACTGGTCGGTCCGAGGTGGAGGAGCCAGCCATACTGCTCCACCGCCGACCGACCGACCCGACGCGTGAAGAGGTAGAGCCCGGTCGTACCGAGCAATGTCGCGGCCTCCTCCGCCAGGAGTACGAGCCAGAAGGGGTACGTGCCCTGTCGGACCCCGATGCCAGCCAGCAGCATCAGCAGATCGCTCGGCACCGGACTGGGAATGCCCAGTTCCTCCACGAACATGATCGTCGCGATTGCCCACAGCGGGTGAGCCGCGAGGAGTTCCCGTACCCCCTGACCGAGCGCTTCCCCGATTCCTCCCATCGCCCCTCTCCGCATGATGTCGATGGCCCGAAGTCCGTGCCAGGGTGTCGATCGAGCAGCTCGACCATTGCCGATCGTAAAGGCGAGGGCGGCATTGTCAAGTCCAGGGCCGACAGGGGCGGCCACAAGATGACGCGCCGGTGCCGGGCACGGTAGCGTAGCGCGGCCTCAGCGTTGCCCGGCACCGGCGACGATGCGGCCCGGTGTCGCCCCGGTGTGCGTGCCGGTGCGCAGGACGCGCGCGCCGTTGACCCAGACGTCGCGCACCCCGACCGAGAGTTGATGGGAATCGGCGAAGGTCGCGCGGTCGCCGATCGTCGCCGGGTCGAAAAGGATCACGTCGGCGTAGTGTCCCTCGCGCAGCACGCCGCGATCGCGAAGGCCGAGCCGGGCCGCCACCGCGCCGGTCATCTTCCGCACGGCATCCTCCAGCGCGAGGACACCTTCCTCGCGCACGTACTTGCCGAGGACGCGTGGGAAGGTGCCGTAGGCGCGCGGATGGGTGGGGCCGACCGCCCAGGCCGGATCGATGCCGCCCGCATCGGTCGCCACCTTGATCCACGGCTGGCGGAGTTGGGTCGCCAGATTCTCCTCGGACATCGAGAAGTACATCGTGCTGATCCGCTGCCCCTCGGCGGCGAGGAGATCGATCGCCGCCTCGTGCCATTCCTGGCCGCGTGCCGCCGCGATCTGCGCGAGGCGCTGCCCGACGTAGCCCTGGTGTTCGGGGAGTTGGAAGCCGACCGGCATGATCTCCGCCGGGTCGCGCCGCAACCCCGGCGCATTGTCGGACCCGACGGGCGCGACCATCGCCGCCGCGATCCGGGCGCGCATGGCCGGATCGCGCAGATTGTCGAAGAGCTTGCCGTCGGCGGAGGCCCAGGCGGGGAGGACCGCCGAGAGGCCGGTACCGGAGGCGACATAGGGGTACATGTCGGCGGTCACGTCGATGCCCGCCGCGCGTGCGGCGTCGATCCGGGCGATCACCCCGGCCATCTTCGGCCAGTTGTGCCGCCCGGTCGCCTTGAGATGGTAGATCTCCAGTGGGATGTCGGCCCCCTGGCCGATCGCCAACGCCTCCTCGACCGCTTCGGCGAAGCGATCGCCCTCCGAGCGCAGGTGCGTGATGTAGATACCGCCGTAGCGCGCCGCGACCGTGCAGATCTCGACGATCTCCGCCGTCTCGACGTAGGCTTCAGGGGGGTAGATCAGCGCGTAGGAGACGCCGAACGCGCCGTCCACCATCGCCTCGGCGACGACGCGGCGCATCGTCGCCAACTCGTCGGCGTTGGCCAGTCCCATCTCCAGGCCGCGTGCGTACTGTCGTAGCGTGCCGCCGGCCAGGAACGAGCCGATGTTGGGCGACACCCCGGCGGACTGCATCGTCTCCAGCCAGTCGCGGAAGCGCCGCCACTCGCGCGCCTGGGCACGCCACTCGTCCGGCGGCGGGCTGACCGGCGCGCCTTCGAATGGGTCCGTGATCCGCCCGCCGAAGGGTGCCGGGGTCCAGACTTCGCCCATGATCTCCGTGGTGACACCCTGGGTGATCTTCGAGAGGCAGCGACCATCGCGCATCAGCGAGACGATCGAGTGGCTCTGGATGTCGATGATCCCCGGGGCGACGACCAGGCCGGTCGCATCGATGACCTCGGTCGCGGCCTCGGCGGCGAGCCGACCGGGTGGTGCGAGCGCCACGATCCGGTCACCGGCGAGCGCGACATCGCCGTAGCGCCACGGGTCGCCGCTACCATCGACGATCCGCGCGCCACGGATCAGCGTCGTAGACCCGGTCCCCATCACCACTCCCTCAGAGTACGGGCGATCACGCGCCAGCCGCGCCAGTTTTCCGTATCGCCGCATCGCCTTCGCTACCGCGCACCATAGCACACCCCGCCCGATCCGGCGCGGCGGATAGCGCCCCAGGTCGGTGTCGCCCGGCAACCCTTCAAGATACGCCAACCCCTCTTGGCGTGCCTTGAGAAAGCGCCCCCTTGCTCGGCCTGCCCGCTCGTCGCACCAGTCCCCTCAGACCAATGGCTGTCGCGCGCGGGACTCCTTGGTGATGACGGCACCTGGTGGAGTCGGCAACAATGCAATGAGTATTCGCTAGGTTCATGTGCGGAGTGTGCGACACGCGATGATAGTCACGACCTTGCGACGTTCCCTCAGCTGGTTGGCGGTGGTCGGCTTGCCTGCGCTTGTGCAACTCGCGCTGCTCAATGGCATCGTGCCCGATCTCGTCTTCGGAGCGCCGCGTAGCCATGTCTACGTCGTTGCCACCACCGCCGCGCTGTTGGGCATCCTCGCCGCAGTGATGGCCTACGCCGCGCTCCAGGTGCGGGACACGCGCGTCTTCGCCCTCGCCCTCGCCTTTCTCAGCATCGCCGGTTTCTTCCTCGCGCACGCCCTCACCACACCCGGCATCATCGTCCCCTATCCCAACCCGTGGGTAGGCTTCTCCGCCTCGTTCAGCCTCGCGATCGGGGGCGTTTGTCTCGCGCTCAGTACCTGGGAATGGCCGCAGCGAATCGCCACGCGCATCATCGCGCGGCAAGGGTACATTTTTGCCGTTGTTGTCTCCGCGCTCCTGTTGTACAACACCCTGGCTATCGTGACTTCCCTTATTCCTCCCATCGCGGCGTCCCGGACGCCCGCACCAGGTGCGGCCTTGCCACACCTCACCCACCTCCCCGGCGCGATACCATCGGCGACGGGTGGTCTGCTCGGCCTGCTCGGCAATCCACTGCTCGCCAAGCTCTGCGCCGTCGGCGCGATCGGGCTCTACTGCGCCGCGATCTGGCGGCATGCGCGCCGGTATCGCCTGGCACCCTCGGCCCTCGTCGCCGGACTGTTGGTGGCCAGTATCTTCCTGATCCAGGCGCAGATCATCCAGGTCACCACCATCGCCTGGCACACCAGTTGGTGGGAGTACCATGTGCTGATCCTCGCGGCCTTCTTCGCCGCCGCCATCGCCCTGACGCGCGAATACGCCCGTAGCGGGAGCCTGACCGGAGTGGTCGAGGGGTTACTCTTGCGAGACACGCTGCAGCAACTGGAGCACGGGTACACCGAGGTGATCGTCGCGCTTGTCGCTGCGGTGGAGGCGAAGGATCCTTACACCCGCGGCCACACCCAGCGGGTCGCGGAACTCGCGGTGCATCTCGGCGAGGAACTGCGCCTCTCGCCCGAGCATCTGCGGACTCTGGGGCGGGCGGCGATGCTCCACGACATCGGGAAGATCGGCGTGCCCGATGCGATCCTCAACAAGCCGGGCAAACTGACCTCGGAAGAGTTCGCGGCGATCCAGGAACACCCGGTGCGCGGCTGCCAGATCATCAGCGGCATCCGCTCGTTGCGGCGCGAACTGGGCGGCGTGCGCTCGCACCACGAGCGACTCGATGGTTCCGGTTACCCCGACGGGCTGCGCGGCGACGCCATCCCGCAAGAGGCTCGCATCATCGCCGTGGCCGATGTGTACGATGCTCTCACCTCACGACGCGCTTATCGTGACGCATTACCGGCTGCAATTGCGCTGGCGCTCATCGAGGCCGACGCTGGCCTCGATGCACGATGCGTCGCGGCGCTCCCCGCCGTGCTCGTCCGTGTGGAAGCACTCGCCGACGCGCGACGATTCGACATCGCGCCCATCGCGCGTCCTGTTGCACCCCGAGCGGTGGGCGCCGACTGACGAGTGAACACCGCCTCACCGGGGTTATAGTAATTTTCGCACAAACGATGCGGCTCGATCGCTACAAAATAGCGCTCTGCACAAAAAACGCCCCGCCGATTAGGCATGATCGCTATGGCTCTTCCGCACAGCAGACGCCTAAAATTGCCTCGCGTCTCGGAGCGGTAATGATGAAACATGCGTGTATTGGGAGGTACCGACGTGAGCGGCAGCCTGCGCGAGTTCCTGGAAATCTCCTATGATGAACTCGAAGAGCTGAATCTGAACGCGAAGACGCAACGCCTCGACCGCGTTGCGCCGGACCAGATTCAGGAAGAGCGGATGCGCTACCTGGCCGACGAGAAGCGCCTCAAGGCGGTCACCGTCTGCTTCACCGATCTCGAAGGCCGCCTGCACATGCTTGACTACGATAAGAAGTTCCTCCTGAAGTCGGCGGACAATCTGACGTTCGACGGCTCCTCGGTGCGCGGCTTCACGGCGCAGTCGGAGTCCGACCTGCGGCTCGCCATCGACTGGTCGGCCTTCTACTGGCTCCCCGCCGATATCTTCACCCCCGGCAAGGTGCTGGTCTTCGGGGAAGTCTTGGAGCGCGACGGCTCCCCCTACCCCGCCGACATGCGCGCGCGCCTGAAAGCGTTCACCAAGCAGAAATTCGAGCAGGAAGGGTTGGTCTGCAACGCCTCGAACGAGATCGAGGGTTTCATCTTCCAGGGTCGCTACGCCGAGCAGGCCTATGCGCAGAAGGGCGCGTTCGACTTCATCGGCACCAGCGGCTACTACCATTCCTTGCCCAGTGACCCGCTGCGAAGCTTCATCGATACCGCCGCCGAGGTGCAGCGCGCGATGGGCTTCGTGAACGAGAAGGACCACCCGGAGGTCGCGCCCGCCCAGTTCGAGATGAACTACTCATACACCGAGGCGACCATCGCCGCCGATCAGATCGCCCTCTACAAGCTGATCTGCCGCCAGACGGCCTATCGCCTGGATCAAACCGCCAGCTTCTTGCCGAAGCCGGTGACGGGCATCAATGGCAACGGCATGCACACCAACATGTCGATCGGCAAGGGCGATACGAACATCTTCTTCGAGGAAGCCGGCGAGGAAGGGATCTCCGGCGCGGCATGGAACTACGTCGAGCGGATCCTCAGCAGCGCGCTCGACATCTGCCTGATCCTCAATCCGAGCGTGAACGCCTATCGCCGTCTCGATCCGCACTTCGAAGCCCCAAACCAGATCAAGGCGTCGGCGATCGACCGTGGCTCGATGGTCCGTATCCCGATCGGCAACAGCAAGTCGGCCCGCGTCGAGGTGCGCTCGATCGCGCCGGACGCCAACCCCTACCTCGCGCTATACACCCTCTTCCGCACCGGCCTGGAAGGCCCGCACGATACCGCGATCCGCACCAACGAGAGCATCCTACCGGACAACATCCAGGATGCCATCGAGTCGTTCCGCGGCAGCAGCTACGTCGCCGATCTGCTCGGAGCGGACATCCGCGACAAGTTCGCCGAACTGAAGCAAGCGGCGGCGGATCGCTCGCCACGCAAGCTCGGCACCTTGATTAAGCCGTCCGAGATCCAGTTCCACCACGAGGTCACGAACCAGTTCCTCTGGAACGAGTTCTAGGCAGCGGTACCAGCACGCCCCGGCTCGCTGTCGCGAGCCGGGGCGCTTTGCGTATCCATTACTTGCGGTTTTTCAGCGCCATCGGGACAAGAGGTGGGGCCAACGCCTGTGCGTCGGCCCCACCCCGGAGCGCTACCGAAAGCGTCTTACTCCGCGTTCTCGCGCAGCCAGCGCAGGGCGCTCTCGACCATTACCTCCACGCCGATACTCAGCGCGCGCTCGTCGATGTCGAAGCGCGGATGGTGGTGACCCCAGACCTTCCCGCTCGCCTCATCGGCGGAGCCGACGTGGAAGAAGACCGAGGGGACACGCTGGGTGAACTCCGAGAAGTCCTCGGAGCCCATGATCTGCACGCCCGGCGTCGCGTTCGTCACCCCCTCGATTCCCGCCGCGACCTCGCGCACCAGGGCCGCCATCCCCGGCTCATTCACCGTCGGCGGCACCCCGCGCGAGTATTCCACCTCCGCCGTCGCACGCAGCGCCGCCGCGATCCCTTCGATCAGCGCCGGAACCCGCTCGGCGAGCTGATCGCCGACCGCGAGATCGAAGGTCCGTACGGAGCCGGACAGGGTCGCGCTGTCGGCGATGATGTTGCTCGCCGTGCCGCCGGCGTGGAGGGTCGCGGTCGTCACCACCGCCGACATCAGCGGATCGACCTCGCGGCTGATCAGGCTCTGTAGCGTCGTCACGATCGTCGCGGCGACGAGCACCGCATCGACCGTCCGGTGCGGCGAGGCGGCGTGCCCACCCACCCCTTGCACCTTCACCCGGAAGCTATCGGCGGCGGCCATCCCCGCGCCGGGATAGGCGACGATCGTGCCGAGCGGCGCGTCCTGCGCGAGGTGGAGGCCCATCGCAGCATCGACGTGCGGGTTCTCCAAGACCCCCTCCGCCACCATCCGCTTCGCGCCGCCGCGCCCTTCCTCGGCGGGCTGGAAGCAGAGAACCACGGTGCCCGCGATCTCATCACGCCGACCCATCAGCACGCGCGCGGTCGCCAGGAGCATCGCCGTATGGCCGTCGTGGCCGCACGCATGCATCGTACCGCTCGTCTGGGAGCGATACTCGACTTCGTTCTCTTCCTCGATCGGCAGGGCGTCCATGTCGCCGCGTAGTAACAGGACCCTGCCCGGTCGTTCGCCCCTGATGATCGCCTTGACGCCGGTGACGGCGATCCCTGTCTGAATCTCGGTAATCCCGAGCAATCGCAGCCGCTCGACGACGATGCCGCTGGTCCGAAACTCTTCCAGACCGAGTTCCGGGTGCATATGCAGATCGCGCCGCGTGGCGATCAGTTCCGGCTCCCATTCCCCGACCGCGTCGTGAACCGACATCTTAACCGTCATGCACTCGTTCCTTTCCTGCCCTGTCGCCAGTACTCCACTCTCGCTCGCATCCCTCGGCCACGCTCGAACGAATACAACCCACATGCGGGCCGATTTGTGCCGATAACTGCGCCGCAGCCTGTTGGAACGTGCGCATCATACCATCGCACGGGTCGTCTCAACCGTGGCGAGTCTGTCATCGACTATCTTCGGAAGCCCCCACGGGTCCAGCGTTCATCCGTCACCGACCAGCGCCAGCTCAAAGGAGATACCGCAGGATGGTCTCGGCCACGCACGCCGGGCGCGATTCGCCCTCGATCTCGATGGTGCAGCGCTGTGTCGTCTGCACCGCCGTAGCCTCGATCGCCTCGACCGCGAGGAGTTCCACGCGCAACCGCACACGCGCCCCGACCCGCACCGGCGTGATGAACCGGACCCGGTTCAACCCGTAGTTGATCGTCATCTGTGCCTCGAGCGCGATCGTCGTGTTATCGAGTTCCGCGCTCAGCAACGGGATCAGCGACAGCGTGAGGAACCCGTGGGCGATCGTCCCACCGAACAGGGTCGCCGCCGCGCGACGGGGGGCGACATGGATGTACTGCTGATCCCCGGTTGCCGCCGCGAAGCGATCGACGCGCTCCTGATCGATCCTGAGCCAGGGCGAGTGGCCGAGGGTCGTCCCGACCGCCGCACGGAGGGCGGCCACATCACCGATGGTCTTATGCGCCAGGTGTGGCTTGTCGGCCCGATCGAGTCGAGCCTGCTCTTCGCCCATCGCTCACCGCTCCGTCGTCGTGACCGGCTCGGCCAAAGCCGGGAATGCCGCGTCGCGGACGAGGTCGTTGAAGCGCGGGATCTCGCGGTCGAGTAGCGCGGCGAGCTCCGCCAGTTGTGCATCGACGCGCGCGCCGACCGATGCGAAGACCTCGCGCGCCTGCGTGGTCGGTGCGGCGTCCGCGCCACCGACCACGCCGAGCAACGTGGCGATCTTGACGTTGAGCTTCGAGGGCGCGGTCAGCGCATCGCGCGACGACTTCCAGCGTGTCTGGATGAGCCCCTCTTCCACCGCGCCGAGCGCCTTCTTCAATTCTTCCGCCGCGGCGATGAGCTCCTCGTGGTCCCCTTCCCGTCGCGCCCGCGCTTCCCAGAGACCGACCTGTTCGCGGATCGTCCGCAGACGCACGATGGCGTCATTCGCCTCCGACAGCTTGTCCCGGATCTCCAATAGGAACGCGAATTGTTCCTGCAGCTCGGCGTCGGTCGCGCTGCTGCGCGGATCTTTCTGCAAGGTGAAGGCCTGTGTCCAGCTCTCCTCGCCGCAGCTGAGTCGCACCCGATACTCGCCGGGAGGGGCGAGCGGTCCCGCAACACCTGACGAGCGGTAGATCGCACCCGGCACATCCCGCGCATTGGGATAGCGCCCCTCCCAGACGAAGCGGTTGAGGCCCCCCTCGGTCGGCAGATAGCGCACCTTCGGCTGTGGCTCTTCGTTCGCCCGCTTGCCGCGGTAGGTGGCGATCTCATCCCCGGCGCTATCGAGGAAGGTGAGCGCCAGATCGTCCGTATGCGCCTCATCGAGTTGGTAGTAGATGATCACGCCATCGGGCGGATTCTTCCCGGCATCGAGGAGGATCGCATCCTTGTCGCCATTGGGGAGGGTCTGCCAGCGCGCCGCGAACCCGGTCGTCCCGGCGAGTTGGTAGGTTTTTCCGGGGCCGGTGCCCCCACCGAAGCCACGCACGGTGCGATAGCGGATGGTGGGGCGCGGCGGGAAGAGCCTCGCCGCCTCGGTCAGCGTCTCCGCGTTGCTCTCGCGTAGCGGCGTCAGATCGTCCAGGATCCAGAAGCCGCGTCCGTGCGTGGCCGCGACGAGATCGCCGTTCTTGACGACGAGATCATGGATCGGCACGACCGGCAGATTGTGGCGCAGCGACTGCCAGGAAGCGCCGTCGTCGCGCGAGACCCACACCCCGGCCTCGGTCCCGGCGTAGAGGAGGCCGGGGCGCATTGGATCTGCGCGGAGCACGCGCGTGAAGTCGTCCCCTGGAAGCCCGGTGACGATCTTCTCCCAACTTTGCCCGTAATCGTGCGTCTTGTAGAGATACGGGGCGAAGTCGTCGTGGCGGTGCCGCTCGATCGCCAGATAGGCGGTCGCGGGGTCGTGCGGCGACGGATCGATGCTGCTCACCAGCGACCATGTCGGCAGATCGGGCGGGGTCACCGCTGTCCAGTTCGCACCGCCATCGCGCGAGAGGTGGATCAGGCCGTCGTCCGAACCGGCCCAGAGGAGCCCGCGCACGAGCGGCGACTCGGCGAAGGCGAAGATGGTGCAGTAGTAGTCCATGCCGTTGCTATCGACGGTGATCGGGCCGCCGGAAGGGCCGAGTTTGCTCGGATCGTTGCGCGTCAGGTCGGGGCTGACGATCGTCCAGCTCCGCCCTTCGTCCCCCGAGCGGTGGACGAACTGCGAGGTGATGTAGAGGACCGTGGGATCGTGCGGGGAGAGGACGATCGGGAAGGTCCAGTTAAAGCGGTACGTGATATCGACCGCGCCCCACCCGGCCCCCTCCTCCGACCACACGGCGATATTCTGTCGCTGGCCACTCCGCCGATCGTAACGGGTGATCACCCCCGCGAAACTCCCGGCGTAGATGATGTTCGGGTCATCCGGGCGCACCGCGATGTAGCCGCTCTCCCCGCCGCCGATCTCGTAGGTGTCCGCCTGGGTGATCACCGAATTGTCGGAGCGGCTCGCCACGCTGATCGTCGTATTGTCCTGCTGCGCGCCGTAGAGGCGATACGGGGTCTGCGTGTCGGTCGTGACGTGGTAGAACTCGGTCGTCGGCTGGTTGTAGATTGTGGACCAGGATGCGCCGCCGTTAAAGGAGACGCACGCCCCGCCGTCGTTCGCCTCGATCATCCGCTGCGGGTTGCGTGGATCGATCCAGATGTCGTGGTGATCCTCGTGCGGGAAGAAGACCTGGGTGAAGGTACGCCCGCCGTCGATCGAGCGCCAGGCAGCGAGGTTCATCACCCAGACCGTCTCCGGCTCGGTCGGGTGCGCGATGATGTGCATATAGTACCAGGGACGCTGGCGCACCTCGCCCCCCTCGTTGACGCGCTCCCAGGTCTCGCCCCAGTCGTCCGAGCGAATCACCGCTCCAGCGCGTGCCTCCACGATCGCCCAGACGCGGCCCGCTCGCGTCGGCGACGCGCTGATGCCGATCCGCCCGAGCGGTCCGTGGGGGACACCGGGCTTCTCACTCAGCTCGTCCCAGGTATCGCCGCCGTCGAACGAGCGGAAGATGCCACTCCCCGGGCCGCCGCTCACCAGCTCATGCGCACGGTGGACCCCCTCCCAGAAGGCGGCGTAGAGGATCCGGGGGTTCGTCGCATCGATCGAGAGATCGACCGCGCCCGCCTCGTCGCCGCGCCCGAGCAGATGCTCCCAGGTCTTGCCGCCATCGGCGGAGCGGTAGACGCCGCGCTCCGGGTTGGGGCCGTGCGCGTGCCCGAGCGCGGCGACGTAGACGAGGTCGGGGTTCGTGGGGTGGATGCGCACCTTGCCGATGTTCCGTGTTGCAGCCAGCCCGCAATGCGCCCAGGTGCGCCCACCATCGAGCGACTTGTAGACACCGTCGCCGTGCGAGACACTGCTACGGATCGTCGTCTCGCCCATCCCGACGTAGATGATGTTCGGGTCGCTCTCCGCGATCGCCAGCGCCCCGACCGAGGCCCGCGCGAAGAAGCCGTCGGAGATGTTCTCCCAGTACGTGCCACCATCGGTCGTGCGCCAGATACCCCCGCCGGTCGAGCCCATGTAGAAGGTCGCCTGCTCGGTCGGGTGTCCGGCGACCGCGACGACCCGACCGCCCCGGAATGGGCCGACGTGGCGCCAGGTGAGTCCCCCAAGTATCGGATCGTGTGGTGCAATCATCGTCAGTTCTCCCGGTCATATTCTGCTGCGGCAGCGGCTTGCGGCCACAGTTGTACTCGATCGTGCTATCCCTATCCTACCGTAGGTTGATTCGCGATGGAATTTCGACCTGCTCTTTTGTGATCGATTTGAGGAAGACCAGCGTATAGACTAAAGGGATATGTCGTGTAACCTGGTCGGCAGTCATGCGTCGCAATGGTATACTCGGTCCTGTCGCGCCAAATAGCTGTCCTCGTCCTCGGTCGCGCGTTGTTGCCCGCCTTGCCAATACGGAGAATGACACTATGTTCGGCATCGGTGCCCAGGAAATCATCATTATCCTCATCGTCGCCCTCATCGTTGTCGGTCCGCAACGACTCCCCGAAGTGGCCGGGCAGGTCGCCAAAGCGATCCGCGATTTCCGCCGCATGTCCGATGATTTGACCGGCGAATTCACGCGCAGCCTCTCGCTCGATGACGACAAGAAGCCGAATCCGCTGCTAACCGACGAGGTGATCACCGCCTCCTCGACGCCGGAGCAGGTCGGCTCGTCGATCGCGCAGTCCCTCCGCATCGAGACGATCCCGAACGAAACCGTCATGCCCGCCCTCGCGGCGCAGAGCGAGTCGACCGCTCCCTCAACTGTGGACGAGCAACCGGCACACAGCGTGCTCAACGAGGATACGGTGATCAGCCTCGCGCCGGTCGCCACGAAGAGCGCACCGTTGATCGGCGTTTCCGCCCTCGACGGTGATGCGACGTACGTCGGCACGACCTATCCGGCGAAAATAGCACCCGCGTCGATAGATTATGTCTACGAGCCAAGCGCACTGCCCGAGCACGCCCCACTGGCGCTCGATGCAGAGCCTGTACCAACCGGCGAGGCCGATGCGGTACGGGCGCAGAACGGCATCTCCGACGCCTGGGATGCCGTGATCAGTACCGAGGCGACCGTCAGCCCGATCGTCGCCGAAGTGGCCGCTGTGGACGAAAGCGCGCCCGATGTCATCGGGACACTCGCCCACGTCCCCCCTGCCCGTGAGCAAATCAACCCGGAGACCGAGCCGACGATCCGCGAGAAGATCGAGGCGCAGGTGGCGGCGGAAGCCTTCCGCGAACGTCGTCGGCTCGCCAGCTACCAGCGCAGTCGTAAGCGCGCCTGAGCGCGGCACATGGCGGCGCGAGGCCGACGGGCGGCACCAAACCTTCGGCGCTGGATCGCGCTCGGACTGCTCCCGCTTGCCCTCGGTGGCTGCCTCGCGCGAGCGCCGGAACAGGCGCAGTCCGAGTCGGGCGCGGTCGCGACGGTTCCCGCACGTTTGTTCACCGCCACCGTCGCGGCCCTCCCGCCATCATCGCCGCCGTCGGGGCGCTACACGCTCGGTCCGCTGGCTACCCTCGAACCCGGCGATCCGGCCAGTCTCTATGCAGCCGCTCTCCTCCAACCCGAAACGAAGGGATTAAGCCTGACCTTGCAGGTGGAAGGGTTGAGCACGCCCGCGCCACCGGCGGTGAGCTACGAACTGGTGACGTCAAGTGGTGTTTTCCGTCCGCTGGCCGATGGGGAGTGGGACCGTGCCAAAGCGCAAGGCGGCGGCTGGACCGCGTCCGGCACGCTGATCTTCGTCGTCCCACGTGATCTGCACACGGGCCAGCTCGCGATCGTCGATTACTACTATCCGCAGTTACGCGCCGAACTCCAGGCGACGCCCAGCCCGCTCGCGCCGCTGATCCGGCGGATACTGGCAACCTTCGCCCTCGATCCGATCCCCTGAGAATACGTGGTTCTGCCAATTGACGCCATTCCCTCCCGCCTGTACCATACATCCAATCAGCGTCGCGCTTGCATGGGCTGGCGATCTGCGTGTACTTGTGGGAAGGGAGAAGCCCATGTCGATCAAACTGTCGCGGCGGCAGTTCGTCAAAGCGAGCGGCGGCACCGCCGCAGGGCTGGCGGCGGCGAGCGTAGTCTCGGTCGCCACACCACACGGCGCGGCGGCGAAGATTACCCAGGATTGGAAGATTCGCGATACCAAGGCCGCGCCGAGCATCTGCCCGTACTGCGCGGTCGGCTGCGGCACCCTGGTCCATTCGCGCGAGCGCACGCCCGGCAAGAAAGACTGGCGAATCATCAATATCGAGGGCAACCCCGATAGTCCGATCAGCGGCGGCACGCTCTGCCCCAAGGGCGCGGCGACCTATCAACTCGCGGTCAACCCCGACCGGCAGACGAAGGTGAAGTACCGCGCGCCGGGTGCGAGCGAATGGCAGGAGATCCCGCTCGATCAGGCGATGAACATGGTCGCCGACCGCGTCAAGAAAACGCGCGACGCGACCTTTAAGGTGCGGGACACCTTCACCATCGGCGGTCAACAAGTCGAGAAGATTGTCAATCGCACGACCGCGATCGGCACCCTCGGCGGCGCGACGATGGATAATGAGTGGAACTACATCCACGCCAAGCTCTTCCGCACCCTCGGCATCGTCTACGTCGAAAATCAAGCCCGGATATGACACTCTAGCACGGTCCCCGGTCTGGGGGTCTCCTACGGTCGCGGCGGCGCAACCAACTTCCTGATGGACTTGCAGCGTACCGACTGCATGGTCGTGATGGGGTCGAACTTTGCCGAGAACCACCCGGTCGGCTTCCGCTTCGTGCTGAAGGCGAAGGAACTGGGCGGCAAGATCATCCATGTCGATCCGCGCTTCACGCGTACGTCGGCGCTCTCCGACATCTACGCACCGCTGCGCGCGGGGTCGGACATCGTCTTCCTCGGCGCGCTGATCAACTACGTCCTCAACTCGCCGCGCTGGCAGAACGAAGCGTTCTTCCAGGAGTATGTCCGCACCTATACCAATGCGGCAACGCTGGTCAACCCCGATTTCCGCAAGAACAATCGCATGGATGAGACTGGCTTCTTCGCCGGCTGGAATGAGCAGACGAAGAGCTACGACACGCGCCTCTGGGCGTACGAGACCGAGGCGGCGGCGGCGGGCGGCTCCGCCCCCGCGCAACCGACAACGGACACGGACGCGCAATCGTTCTCGCAGCGTGTCGGGCAGTTGCTCGGCCCGCAGCCGCGCAGCGATCCGTCGATGCAAGATCCGAATTGTGTCTTACAGCTCCTGAAGGCGCATTACACGCGCTACACCCCGGAGATGGTCGAGCAAGTGTGCGGCACCCCCAAGGAGACGTTCCTGCAAGTCGCCGAGACCATCCTCGCCTCGTCCGGGGCGGATCGCACGACCGCGTTCGCCTACGCCGTCGCCTGGACACAGCACACCACCGGCGTGCAGATGATCCGCACCGCCTCGATCCTGCAATTGTTGCTCGGCAACACCGGCCGACCGGGCGGCGGGATCATGGCGCTGCGCGGCCATGCCACCATCCAGGGCAGCACCGACATCCCGACCCTCTACAACCTCCTCCCCGGCTATCTCAACATGAAGACGGTCGCCGGGGGGAAGAAGCACGACACCCTGACCGATTACATCACCACGGAGACGGCCCCGACCAGTTTCTGGGTCAACGAGCCGAAGTTCATGGTCAGCCTGCTCAAGGCGTGGTACGGCGCGGGCGCGAACAAGGACAACGACTGGGGCTATGGCTACCTCCCCTGGAATAGCGGCGACCATTCGCATCTCCCGATGTTCGTCGACATGTACAACGGTGCCATCAAGGGCTTCTTCGCGATGGGACAGAACCCGGCGGTCGGGGGGCAGAACGCCGGGATGCAACGCCAGGCGTTGGCGAAACTCGATTGGCTCGTCGTCAAGGATCTCTTCTTGACCGAGACGGCGCAGTTCTGGAAAGCCGCGCCGGAGATCGCCGCGGGTACCCTGAAGACGGCGGACATCAAGACCGAGGTCTTCTTCTTCCCCGCCGGGGCGGTGCCGGAGATGGATGGCTCCTTCACGAATACGATGCGCCTGATGCAATGGCACGATAAAGCCGCCGACCCGCCCGACGACGCCCGTTCGGACATCCACTTCACCTACCATCTCGGCGCGCGCCTGAAGCGCCTCTACGCCGATAGCGCCGCCGCGCAAGATGCGGGGATCAAGGCGATGACCTGGGATTATCTGCCGCTCGTGCAGGATGAGAACTTCGCGCTCACCGACGAGCCGTCCGCCGAGCTGATCTTGCAGGAGGTCAACGGCTACAAGATCGGCCAGGACGGGACCGCCCGTTATACCGATCTCGCCGGGAACGCCACCAGCCGCGAGAAAGGGACGCTGGATCTGGTCAACAGTTTCAACGACCTGAAGGACGATGGTACAACCGCCTGCGGCGCGTGGATCTATTCCGGAGTCGCGCCACTGGCCCGCACACCCGACGCCAAGCTGGTCGACGACGGGAGTGGTCGTCCGCAATTCGTGAATCGCGCGCGTAACCGCAAGCCGGACGAGTATGCCTCGCTCGGCTGGGGCTATGCGTGGCCCGCGAATCGCCGTATTCTCTATAATCGCGCATCCGCCAAGCCCGATGGGACCCCCTGGTCGGAGCGGAAGAAATATGTCTGGTGGGATGCCGGGGCGAAGCAGTGGACCGGCTACGATATCCCCGATTTCCCCGCGACCAAGGCACCAACCACGGCGGCGCAGTGGGACAAGGGCGGCCTGGATGCCCATTCGGGAACGGACCCATTCATCATGAAGGGGGATGGCAAGGGCTGGCTCTTCGCGCCGAGCGGCCTGGTAGACGGCCCGCTGCCCGCCCACTACGAGCCATACGAATCGCCGCTCCAGAATCCGGTCTACACGCAGCATGCCAATCCGCTGACCAAGGTCTACAGCGTGAAGTCCGGCGCGAACGAGCTTAACCCATACGCCACCTCCAGCGATCCGCTCAAGGCGGCGGCGGTGGACACGGCGAAGTACCCCTACGTCGTGACGACCTATCGCCTGACCGAGCACCATCTCAGCGGCGCGATGACCCGCTGGCTCCCCTGGCTGGCGGAGTTGCAGCCGGAGATGTTCGTCGAGATCAGCCCCGAACTCGCCGGGGAGCTGGGCATTCAAAACACCGAGATGGTGACCATCGAGAGCCCGCGCGGCAGTATCGAGTGCAAGGCGCTCGTCACCCGCCGCGTCCGACCGCTGACGATGAACGGCAAGACGATGCACCAGATCGGTCTGCCGATCCACTGGGGCTATGAAGGTGTGGTCACCGGGGCGAGCGCCAACGATCTCGCCGCGCTCGTCGCCGAACCCAACGTCACGATCCATGAGGGGAAGGCGTTCGTCTGTAACGTCCGCAAGAAGGCGTAACACAGGAGCCACGGCGGGTACGAAACGCGCGGGCGATGATTCGCTCCCCGATGCGTTTCGGCCCGGCCATGAGGCATTCCCTTGGAGGGTGGCGATGGCACAGGGATTCTTCACCGACTCGACACTCTGCATCGGCTGCAAAGCCTGCGAGGTCGCCTGCAAGCAATGGAACGCCTTGCCAGCCGATGGCTACGCGCTGACTGGCGATAGCTACGACAATACCGTTTCCCTATCGGGGACGACCTGGCGGCATGTGCAATTCATCGAGCAGTTCGACGACACGCAATCGCGCTGGCTGATGAATAGCGATGTCTGTCACCATTGTGTGCAGGCGGCCTGCCTGGAGGTTTGCCCGACCGGCGCGATCATTCGCACCGAGTTCGATTCGGTCTACATCCAACCGGACGTCTGCAACGGCTGCCGCGATTGCATCGCCGCCTGCCCCTTCGGCGTGATCGAGACAAACGGGCAAGGCGTCGCGCAGAAATGCACCCTCTGCTACGACCGGCAACAGAACGGGCTCGAACCGGCCTGCGCCAAGGCCTGCCCCACGAAATCGATCCAATTCGGCGATGTCGATGAATTACTCGCCCGCGCCGAGACCCGTGTGCAGCAGCTCCACGCCAGCGGTGTCAGGGACGCCTACATCTACGGTAAGGCCGGCGACGGCTATACCGACGACATCGGCGGACTCAACGCCTTCCATCTGCTCCTCGACAAACCATCAACCTATGGGCTGCCAGAACGCCCGCAACTCGGTTCGCGCGCCACGGCCCCCTCGCAACTCGGCGGGATACTCACCGGGGCGATCCTCGCACTCGGCGCGGCGCTCACCTTCCGCAACCGTCGCACGAAAGACACCCCCGAAGCTTGAGCGATCATCGCCGGCAACGTACCCGCCCGGTAATGTCCGGTGACACCAAGGAGGCTACCGATGCTACCGCTCGCAGTGATCACCGGGCGCGTCGCCGACCCGCACTGGTACTGGTGGATCATCGCCTATTTCTTCCTCGGCGGGATCGCCGCCGGAGCCTTCCTCATCGCCTCGGTGGTCGATCTCTTCGCCGGGGCGGAGAATCGCCCGGTCGTGCGCGTCGGCTATCTCCTTGCCGCGCCGCTCGCCGCCCTCTGCGGCCTCTTCCTCGCCGTCGATCTCGGTCAGCCGCTCCGCTTCTGGCATATGCTGGTCAACGTCACAACCGCTCAACCGGCCTTCAAGTACTGGTCGCCGATGTCCTATGGCTCGTGGATCTTGACCGGCTTCGGACTCTGCGCCGGTGCGGCGTTCCTGCTGGTCGCCGCCGAGTGGCGCGGTTTCGGGTGGGCGCGGCGACTGAGCAAAATCCCGGCGGCGTTCGGCTTGGCCTTCGCGATCCTCCTCGTCTCCTATACCGGCGTCCTGCTCAACGCGACCAATCAACGCGTGTGGGGCGACAATGTCATCCTCGGTGCCCTCTTCGCGGCATCCGGGACATCCACCGGGATCGCGACGATTGTGCTGATCATCAGCCTCTGGCGCGGGCGCAGTGAGCTGATCCTCAGCCGCCTTGAACGCGCCGATCTTTTCACTATTCTGGTCGAACTCGTCTTACTGCTCGCTCTCATCACCATCCTCGCCGCCGCCGGAACGGGCGGCGTGCTGATCGCCGGAAAACTCGCGCCGCTCCTCTACGGCGGTGTCCTGGTGGCGGGATTATTGATTCCCCTCGGACTCTATTTCCGCCCACAGTTCCTTGGCCACGCGACGCCGATCGTCGCCTCGCTCCTGGCATTGGTCGGCGGCTTCATCCTCCGCGCCGTGATCGTCTTCTCCGCCCATGCCTGAGCGCGCTACCGAATCGCTCACCGGGGACCGTGCGGACGCGTCATGGTGATCCCCGTGCTGCCGCGCGACGCGCGTGCGCGTGAGAAGCTCCATCGCGAGGCCGATCGCCGCTGGCTGCGGCTCGAACGCCATCACCCGGAACTCGCCGACACGATTCGGTACGGGCGACGGCTCGTCGCGCTCTTCATCGATGAACGCCCCGCGACATCGCCCTTCGTGCTGACAGCGGGCCAGGCGAGTGCGAAGCTCGCCACAGGGCTGCCGCTCCTCGACGACGAGACGCTCGATTTCGATCTGCCGCGCCTCCACCATTTCGCCGCGCTTTTGTGCGATTGGGCGGGCGATCAACCACTCCTGGCCCCCGCCGCAGCGGCGATAGCCCAGGCCCTCTCGGCTGGCACACTCACGATCGAGGGGCTCCTCGCCAGTACCGCCAGCGGTGAAGACGAGGCGGTGCGCGTCCTCGCCACGCGACTGACACTCGATCCGGCGCTACTCCGAACGCTGGCCGAGTTGACGCTGAGCGCGGGATTGATGGATCTGGCACAATTCCTGACGCCACTCCTGCGCGAGGCCGCGATACCCTGGAATGCGCCGCTCTGCCCGATCTGCGGCGGCGAACCACTCCTCGCCGAGTTGCAGGGGTCAGGAGGCGAGCGGATGCTCCGTTGCGCGACCTGTGGCGGTGGCTGGCGGACCCTGGTCAGTCAATGCGCCTATTGCGGCACCGGCGATAGCACGATGCTGCACTACCTGGCTGCCGAGGGCGAGGAAGGAAAGTACCGCATCGACCTCTGCGATCGGTGCCGAGGTGCGATGAAAGGAGTCACAACCTTCGCCGCGACCCCGCCGGAACTCCTGTTGATCGAGGATACCGCTCTCATGCATCTGCTGCATGAGGCGCAGGCACGGGGCTATACGACCAATCCGGCCATCGAGCACACCGGTCCGCTCGACGAGCCAGCGGCTACGTGACCGCTTGAATGATGACTTTGATGCGTTCGGTCCTGCCCGGCTTGGTGAAGCACGCCCTGCACACGCCCCAGGACGCGTCATCACCAGCCTCCGAGCGACCGCGCAGAGACATTATCGCAGAGCGAGCGAACGGTGCTGCGTGGAATGAAGACGTGACTGCCCGGCCTGAGTTCGGAGCACATGCCATCCATCGCGAAGGTAGAGGTGCTTTCGAGGAGGAGGGGCGACCCATGCGCTTCCGGCTGCTGCTAGGCAGGCATCACGCAGTCGGCGAGCATCTGCATCTCGAAGACGATCTTCGTCTCCCCGCCGCCGCCCGCGCGCTTCTTCATCACCACCCGATGCGCGGCGCGGCGATGGGTCAGGCGATCCCCGCCCGTCATGATTCATTGGGTCGCAGTAACGTTCGCCATGCCATAACTCCTACCGGACCGCCTATCCGTGTCGCCTGCTGCATCGCTACCCGTATAGAGCGCCGCGACCGATCGCTCTACCACTCACAGTAGCCTCACTCGTTATGAGGAGGTCTTTCGTTGAGGCCTGCGCCATCGAGGCGTACACTCTCATTGCACAAGAACCACTGGCACGCGAGGGGGCAACAAACGATGACCGCGACAGAACCATTGTCCGCACCGACCATCGCCACAACGACACGCGCTGATTTGCCAGTCTGCGACGAGTATCCTGTCAGTCTCGACCTGAACGATCAGCGCGTCGTCACCCTCCTCTGTACCCCGCGTGATCTCTGCGAACTCGCCGTCGGCTGGCTCTACTGTGAGGGGCTGATCGAGGGTGTGGGTGAATTGGCGGCGGTCGGTGCGTGCGATGAATTGAGCCGGGTGCGTATATTCACCGACACGACCCGCCCGCTCGTACAATCGGAATGGCGGCGGGTAATCACCAGCGGCTGCGGTTCGGGCCACGCGATCGACCCGGAAGAGCTCGCGACGCTGCCGAAGGTGGAGAGCGCGTTCAGCTTCCCCTTGCCGCGCCTCGAAGCCCTGATGCGCGAGATCGCGCTCGGTGGAGCGATCAAGCGCGCGGTCGGCGGCGTCCATTCGGCGGCGTTGATCGACGAGGGCGGCATCCTGGCGCATTACGAGGATGTCGGGCGACACAACGCTGTCGACAAGTGTATCGGTCGCGCGCTGCTCACCGGCCTCGATCTGCGCCAGGTCGTCCTCTGCGCCACCGGACGCGTCTCCTCGGAGATGGCCTTTAAGGCGTCACGTTGCGGCATCCCGATCATCGCCTCACTGAATAGTACGACGAGCCTCGCGGTCGAACTCGCTCGCCACGTCGGCGTCACGATCGTGGCGAAAGCGATCGGGCGCAAGCGCCTGATCTACACGCGCCCGGACCGTATCACCGGAGCCTCGCAGGACGATCGCGCGGGGCTGTAGAGCACCGTAGCGGATAACAACCGCCCGCTTTTCAGGCTATACTCCCGCCAGTCGGGATAAAGCCGACGCAAGGGAGGGAACATGTTGCACAGCATCGACCATATCGTTGTGCTGGTGGACGATCTAGCAGCGGCCTCGGAGGATTGGACCCGCGCTGGCTTCACCGTCACCCCTGGAGGCACACACGCGGCGGGTCTCACGCACAATGCACTCGTCACCTTCGCAAATGGCAGTTACTTCGAGCTGATCGCCTTCTTCCATCCCGAGGCACGGCAGGAACATCGCTGGTGGCCGCGCGTCGCCGATGGCGAGGGCCTGATCGATTATGCGCTCCTCTCGGACGACCTGACAAACGATGCCAGCACGGCGCGCGGCCACGGCCTGGAGATAACCGGCCCTGAGGACGGCGGACGACAACGTCCCGATGGGCAGCGTGTCGAATGGAAATCGATGATGCTGGGGCGCGGCATCGGCGAGCCAACGCTTCCGTTTGTTATCGAAGATATCACCCCGCGGGAGCTACGCGTACCGGGCGGCGACGCGACGCGACATTCGCTCGGCATCGCCGGCATCGCCGGGCTGACCCTCGTGACCAACAACGTTGAAGAAGCGGCTACAGCCATGACCTCCCTACTCGGAGCACCAGGCGAAGATGTGGTCGTCGATGAAGGGGCGATGCTCCGGTTCACGCTAGGCGAGCAATGGATCGCCCTCCTCCAACCCGGCGACGACCAGAGCGATGCAGGGCAATATCTCCGCAGACGCGGCGAAGGTCCGTATGAAGTGACGATACGCGGATCTGCACATGCGGACGAGGCGTCGTCCGACTTGCTCCCTCTCGATCGCATGCACGGGGTACGCTTGCGCGTAGCAGGATAACGCCCCGGCACTACGACACGCGCTGCTATCCGATACAACGAAGAGCGGAAGCCCGCTGAGTATTGTTCGCCGGACCTTTCCTGTTATCATCGTAGCGCTGCGCAAAGCCGTCTGCTTTCATACCCTCGCCAGCCCCCTTGACACACTCTCATATCGGGCGATATACTCCGCAACGTTGTCGCCGACGGGACGCCGCAAGGCGGGTCGGGCGGGCCAGGGGACTGGAGCGCGAGGTTGACAGCGCGACGATGAGGCGGTATGCTTCATCGGCCCCGGAGACGGGGCGAACGGTTCGGTCCTTCGGGGCGGATCGCTCACAACGGAGGGATACCAAACGCGGGCCGCGAGCGGACAATTTGGTTGTCAACGCAAGCTAAAGTTCGTGCGCCGCTCGCGAGGGCGGTGTTGTCGTCTCTCCGGTGGTTCTTTGACAAGGTGCAGCGTGGCAGGTGCGCCGCCCCTCCGGGGGTGGGCACGGATCGCGCGGCGGGTCGCGGCGGTCGCCCCTCGGGGCGGCGTGTCGGCGGATCGCGTCGCGAAGAAG
>JAABUM010001354.1_pt1 | contig 36963 bp, 40 predicted proteins | sample 5559161 | NCBI WGS metagenome assembly JAABUM01 (sample SAMN10711868, study PRJNA513369) | rock metagenome | isolation source: Antarctica rocks | place: Antarctica: Victoria Land, Siegfried Peak nord
TGATAGCCGCCGCTGCGCGGCGTCTCCGCTTCAACTTTGTGAGCACCCAACGCCTCTTTGCCGTATTTTGTTGCAGTTACCATGCCTAAAATACAATAGGCGGGTGCGCTTCGCGCATACGACCGTAAAGTAGCGCGCTGACAATGCATAAATGCGAGCGAATGACGCGCACGAGCCCCCCGCGAGGGTGCGACTGCACCCAGCATCCCCTCTATGAAGGCCGTCGCCCTGGCCGTTAGACGGGCTACGCGGCCCCGAACCGCTCAGCGCGCGATGGCGGCCGCCAACCGGGCGGCTTACACCCGCATCCTATGCTGTCATGGTAGGGCGAATCCTTCAACGAACACGACTGAGGGGGGACTTTTGTAGGGCTGGTACTTTCAGCGCGCCACGCTGGCGGCTCTGGCGGCGCCGCGTTGTCACTTCTGAGCCCCAGGCGCTCAAGGAGCGCAACCAGTGAGCGCACCGGCAGCAGACGGTACAGGTTGCTCTTGCCCAGCCCGCGCCGCTTGATGCCCACGAGGCCCATCTTGGCGAGCCATTGCGCCCAGCGGATCACTGAGCGCGTCGAGGAGGCCGTCGCGGCCGCCAGCGTCTCCTGTGAGGCGAAGGTCTCCCCGTCGTGCTGGTAGCTGAACAGCGCCAGCAAGAGGAGTTTCGGGCCACGCGGCAAGCGGGCACAGCGCAGCACGTCATGGCCGAAGGCGGTCCAGTTGCCCTTCTTCAAGTCCGGCATGTAGGGCGTATAGCTCATGAGCACACCGCCTTGTCTACGTCACCCTCGCCCATCTGGTACACGCTCACACGGCCCATGCGCGCATCGCGGGCCACGTCGGCGGCATGCGCGGGGCACACCCACGCGCCGTTGATGAAGCGCCAGCCCTCGCGGCGTAAGGCGGCTATAAAGTTCGCTTTGCTCCCGTCGAAGGGATACTCCCCACCGCTCCCACACGACTCACGGCGATCGTTGTAGCCGCCGATGCAGCCGCAGGGAACGGTGTAGGACACAGGGCGTCCGATGGCGGCGAGCGCCGCCGCGCGCTGCTCTGTGGCACTCATATCCGCACCCCCTCACGGAGAGAGCACAGCCGCCAGTAACGGTACTCCGCCAACTCCGCCGGCGTGGCCCCCGCGAAGGTGTACGGGTGGGACCGCGCGCGTCGCGCCATGCTCCCCAGCGAGGAGTCGGCGAGCATGGCGCGCGCGCACGTTAGTGTCGCGGCGAGCGCGGCGTCGTGGCCCATCGTCGCGGCGACCCGTGCACGGCTGTTTAGGACCGTGGTGTGATCCGTGCGCCCGAGGGCCTGCGCGGCGGCCTGGTTAGTGAGCTTGCCGTCCTCGACGAGCAGGTAGGCGCACACATGGCGCGCCTGGGAAACGTCAGACTGTCGGCCCCTGCCGAGGATCGCGTCGGGCATGACCTCGACGGCCGCCTCCGGGTGCTCCTCGTTATAGGCCCGCGCCACGGCGGCGATGACTTTTTGTGCCCCCGACCCATCGGCCGGGACGGCGGCACTTTGACAGGCACGCGCGACGTTGCTATGCTCTGTAATGAGCATAGGGGTGTTTTCGAGCATAAAGCCCTCCTACTCCGCTCAAAACCCGGTTTGGGAGCTGGTAACTCCTTCGGGCGGCGAGCTTCGTTTGGTGGCTCTGGTGAGTGCTTCTGAGGGCGGTTACACCAGCGCCGGTTCTATTAAAAATGGTTGGCGGTAAGGGGCTCATCGGCTAATAGCCGGTGGGCCTCTTATTTTATGGCTGCTACAGCCACGCTTTTGTGTTAAATGGCGGACTCCTTCATGGTGGGTAGTGTAGCCCACGCCTGCCGCCGCCGCAATGTTGCTGTACAATTCGTTTCAATCCTAACCCGGCACGCTGGCCGGGTGCAACCGGCGCGTTCCTGATACTCGAGCTTTCGTTAGCACTGCTAGTGTCTCTGCAGAATGGCGTGTCAGCGTGCGCGCCTCGGAGTCTGCGGCCGCCCGCGCCACCGCCTCAGTTTGGTCTATCCTCGCATCGTGAGCGTGCCCCTTGCGAGTGTCCCGCCGATGTCCTCTCCGAGGAAAACGGAGTGGAGCGCGTGGGCCTCCACGACGTACGTCCCCGGCTTCGTCTGCAACACGAGGCGCCCGGACCACCGCACGGTGCCTCGCGTGTCCGTCCGGGGACTGTTTCCGGGAGTGGCTAGCGACGCGTTGGGCGACAGGCCGCTACCAACAATCGTGATCGAGGGGGTATCATTCCCGGCGGCCAGCGTCACCTGGGCAGGCGTCACTGTCAGAGTGCTCAGGTGCGTTGCCGGCACCGGTGGGTGCCACGGGCTAACCGCAGCCCTTAGTGTCAGCGCCAGTACGAAGGCGCCCACTATGGCTTCTCCGCCCCACAATAGCGTTTTGTTAATCGTTATTCTCCTCATAGTGACTCCGCGCGCGCCTCTGCGGCCGTGCGGTTCTCCTTAACCACCTTTAGCGCCACATTGAGCCGTTGCGCTTGGAGTCGCGCCGCACCCTCGTCGGGTGTCGTCGTGAACAGGGCCGGCTTGCGCTGATCATAAATACCCCAGCCGCCCACGCCCCACACAGACAGGCGCATCGCCACGAACGGCCCGTCGCCGGCGTGGCGCAGCCGCCAGCGCAGCCACAGACACTCACGATCCCGCACGGCGAACACCAAGCCACCCAGAGCGCCCAACGCCGCCACGAGCGGACCCGCCAACGCTCCAAGGTCCAGCGCCGTCAGCGCATAGCCACCTCCCAGCGCCACGGCTAGCAGGAAGATCACCAGGTCGGCATCGCCTCGATGCAGGCCCAGGCGACGCCCCGACTCGCGCAGGGCGTCGCCGCCGTCGATCAGGCTATCCCGCAGCATCACCGGCAGCACCCAACGCCGGAAGGGCCGGGGCTGCCCACTCGCGCGCGTCCATCGCGCGCGTGCGATCCGGGTTCGCTTGAACCTCCGCCTCATGTCCTACTCCCTCTATCTATAGCCAGCTAGGAGCGAGTGAGCGCACCTTGGACTGCGCCTTGGTTGCCGCTGCCAGGGCTGGGTTGCGCGCGATATTCAGGGCGCGGCCGGCGCCCCCGCCGATCCGGCTGACCGCCTCCGTCGTCAGTTCGGGGGCGGCGAGCAGCACGGCCACGAGCGCCACGCCGGCCGCCACATGGACCAGCGGGCTATTGAACACATCGTGCGGGTCTGTGCTCCCCGTCAAGGCGAACACGAACGCCACGCCCGCGCTTATTTCGATCACGTACACCACCGGCAGCGCTGACAGCGCCACGATGGATTTGAACCACCAGAAGAAGATGGGCCGCGTCGCGCTGAGGAGCACCAGGGGGATGCACAGCGGCGCGATGATGAACAGGGCCACCAGCAGCACGAGCGTTCCAATGCGCGTGAGCACGATAATCCCGAACATCACCACCATGACCACGAGCAGCGCCAGCGACACCAGCACTCCGACGGTGAACTTGACCAGGCTCGCCATGTCACTCTTGTTGATGGTGGTGAGCTTCGTCAGGGCGTCGTTGAGGGGCTTCAAGGCGTCTTTGCCGATGTACACCACCGCATCCTGTACCCATGTCCAGACAGCATGCTCCACGGTGGTTAGGATCGAGGCGTACCAGTAGACGAGTACGATTTCCCCCATTAGGATCAACGCGGCGCGCATCGGCTTCAAGCGGAACAGGTCCACCACGTAGGCTACGACGCGCATGGAGATGAGCACGGACAGCGCCGCCTTCCCGAACAGGATGAAGTAGTGTAGGAAGGTCCCGAGCGGGCTGTACTGCTTGCTGGTTAGGTCCGGTTGTTGGAGGATCGCGGGCACGATCCCGCCCGCCAGCGCCGCCCGCCCGCCCGCCTGGAAGCCATTCCACCACGACAGCGAGCCCATCAGCAGTGAGCCCATCATCGCGCCCATGTCGATACACCCATTGTTACCGGGCAGGAAACAAAACTCACCTGGTTTAGCGCCCGGCGCGGGCGGATCGGATACCAGTAGCGTTGCCTTGGCGAGCGTCGGTCCGTAGGTCTCCCAAATGACGGCAACGTAGCCATGCGTGACGACCGCGACGATGTACGTCCCTGGCTGGATGTTTCCGAGCGGGCCGTTCCATGTGAACGATCCACCGTGGTCCGTCTTCAAGGGCGGTAGAGCGCCATTAAGCGGTCTAGGGTTATTCCCATTGGCATCTTCCAGCATGATCGACATCTCCGTATCGCGCGGTAATCCACTACCGATCACGGTAATGGGTGGTCCCTGCCCTAACGCGTCTATTGAGTGCAGTTCGATCTGATTAGGCGTGATGGAGAGCGTGCCGGTGCGCGATGCCGGCGTCGCCGTCGGCTGGGGGGTGTAGGTCGGCCGCTCTGTCGCCGTCGCTTGGGGCGTGTACGTCGGCAGCGGCGCCAGCGTGGGCGGTGGCACGATGGTCGGCACGGGCGGGGCGGATGCGCCGCACGCAAGCGCGGGGAGCAGGGCCGCCACGAGGCCCACGGCCACGAGGGTCAGGCGGCGCGTCGTCGGGGGTATCGTTCTCATGACGCCTCCATAAGGCTTACGTGGTCCGCGTCCGGATCATCGCCGGCTGCCGGCGCGTTGGCAGCGGTGGCGTCGGCGCTGGCCCAGCCGCGCACGGCCCGCCGCGCGTGGATCGCCGCCACCACACCGGGCCACAAGCCGCCGTGCGCGGCTGTCCAGGCGTCGCGCTCGTCGCGCTCGGCCGGCTGCGTCTTGAACAGCGCCAGGTCCACGTCCGGTATCTCTAAGTTTACTTTCCCGCGCTTGGCGATGCTGGCGCGCTGCGAGCGCACGATCACGTACGCCTGCGCATAGCCATCCGAGGACGCGTCGGGGGGAACGACGTGCAGGCCGGGCAACTCCCCCGCCTCGCGCTCGGTGATGCCCAGCGTCTTGGCGAGCCACGCGCTGCCCGCCTCGACGCCCACCTGCTCGTTGCGCGTGTTGCACACGATGAGCACGGGCAGCGTGTTGAGCATGTCCAGGGCGCGCGGGCTGGCCTTCATGTGGGTGATGTACTGCGTCCCGAATAAGACGCGCCGCCGCTTGTGGCGACTCTGTAACGTGATCTGGCCGATGTGCTCGGCGGCCACGTCGATGATGTTGTGCCCCTCGTCGATCACCTCCGCTTCCATGGCCGGCCGGCCGTCCACCCGTTTGAGGTGCGCCCGCGCGGCCGTGCGCAGTTCCATGAGCCCTTCCATGATGCGGAAGGCCGCCACGGCGATCTTGCCTTTGCAGTGGCGCACGTCGAGCACCACCATCTGCGCCAGCACGTCGGCTTCCATCTCGCGGTCGGCCAGCGAGGCGTAGATGCCGTCGCCGACGTACTCGGAGAAGCCCAGCATCATGTTTTCCAGTTCCACCTTGCGTGCGACCGCCACCTTGAGCCCTTTGAGGTGCGCGATCAGCTCGCGTTCCAATGGATAGGGGTGCTCATCGGGGCCGCGATCGCGGGCATACACGGCGCGGATCGCCTGGGCCAGTGTAGCGTACTGCCAACTTGTCAGCCGCTCCACGTTCTCCCCACGGCCGAAAAACGTCTCGTGCAGGGTCAGCATCTCGCTGACGCGCGCCTCGGGGTTGAGCCGTGCGCAAATCTGCCAGGGGTTGAGCGCCGGCGGCGTCGCCCCGGTCTCCGTGTCCAGGAGCGTCAGGTAGGTCCCTTTCCACACCTCGCACAAGGGGCGGTAGCTGCCGGTGGAGTCGAACACCACGGCCCCGTTGCCCTCGGCTAACGTCTGCTTGGTCAGCTCGTTCATAATGACCGACTTGCCCGAGTTGGGCACACCGAAGATGCCCACCTGTTGCGTCGCTATGTCGGACGCGTCGAGGTCGAGGTAGACCGGCTCGTGGGTGTCCGCCGTGACGCCCAGCGGCATCCCGGAGGTATGCCCCGGATTGTCCGTGTGGTAGGGGAATGTCGTGGCGACAGCGGCCGTCATGTCCCGCAGCAGATGCAGGTTGCCGCCGTCCGCCGTGGGCAGCGTGGCGCGGTACAGCTCCAATTGGTCGAACCAGCCCTGCCCGATGCCGCACTTGGCCCCACGCAGCGCCGCCTTGGCCAGGGCGACGCGCCGCTGAAGTTGCGCCGGCGAGTCGGCCAGCACCGTCACGATCAGCGAGAAGCGGAAGATGTTGGTGTCCGGGTCTTCGGTCTCGTCCAGCGTGCGCCGGTGCTCCGCTTCGGCGCGGGATAGCTTGACCTTCTTGCCGCCGGTGCGGTCCTCGCGCACGTCGTTGAGCGCCAGCGCCTTGCCGGCCAGCCGCTCCACGCGCCCGGCCTCGCGGTTCTGATCGCGGCCCTCGATGGTGAGGGCGATGCGGGCATGGGGCAGGGCCAGCAGGGGCTTGATCCAGCCGGGGTAGGCCGTCTGCCGCAGGCGCGTAACGTAGAGGGAGCGGGCGTAGCGCACGCCCCATGGCCCGGTGATTGTGAGGTAGCCCGCGCGCTCGCGCAGGTCGAGCGCCGTCGCCGCCGCGTGCAACTCGGTCAACGCGGGCTTGCCGGGGACCGCCCGGCGCGGCTCCATCCCCTCGGGGGGGGCGCCGTCGTGGGTCGGCGCGGCGGCCATGGAGCGGACCAGGAGATCGTCCACCTCCGCGTGCGTCAAGCGCCGGTTGTCCAGGCCCATCGCCGTGTAGAAGCGCGTCACCTCGGTCAGGTAATGGCCGAACTCGGTGCGCCGCTCCTCGGCCAGCCCCGCCTTGTCGCGCTGGAAGCGCCCACGCACGGCCTCCAGGCCCACCGGCCGGCGCGCTTCAAGGGTCAGATAGGCGCGCCGGTCGGGGATGTCCGTCGCGTAGCGCCGGGCGTACCACTCCTTCTCTAGGGCCAGGAGCACGGCGGTCGGCAGGTGGCCGGGCATGCCCCGCTGCCGGCGGTCCAGCTCGGCCAGGGCCGCGTCCCCGCGCACGGCGCGGTTGTCGATGACCACGCGCGCCCGCTGCTCCGGCGCCAGCAGCGCGGCCGCGTCCGCGAACAACGAGAGGATGCGCGCCTGATCGTCGTCGTCGCGCCCCGAGAGGTTGAGCGCCTGCACAGCGCGCACCTCCACCAGCCGCCCGTCCGGCCGCGTCAGCAGGCCGTCGTCGTCGACGGACAGGCCGCCGCCGGCGATGTTCCCCCGCACGTCCTCTTTGCTGCCGAGGACCTTCCAGGACGGCGCGGGGGCCGTGAGCATGGCCCAGCGGCCCCCGAGGGCCACCAGGGAGCGGTGCAGCGGCATCGCGCTCGCCGTGGCTCCCCACACCGCCCACGCGGCCACCCCCGGCCCCCAGGCGCGCGGGACGCGGCCGAGGGCGGGGGGGCGTGCCGGCAGGGGCGCCGGCGCCCAGGACGCCAGCGGGTTGGCGGGCGGGTGCTGGGCGTAGCGGCGGCGGCGCTCCAGATACGCCTCCAACTGTTTCAGGTAGGGCTCGCGCGCCGTGGTGGACCAGTAGGCCAGCGTCACCCCGAGCACGACGCCCGGTATGGAGACATCGAGGGCGTCCCCGATGGCCGTGCCGATGACGAGGAACACGAGCACGACGCCGGCCGCGATGGAGAGCGCGAACCAGCCGAACTGATCCCAGGGGGCGCCCAGGTCCGCCAGGGGGCCTGGGGCGCGGTCGATGTACTGCTTGGTATGCACCCGCGCATAGGGTGTCTGCTCGTGCTCGCTCGCCGCCATGTTACCCCACCGCCCCGAACTTGCCTGTCAAATACGTGACCATCGGGCCGAGGATGAAGAAGATCAAAATCACCCCCATGACGACACGCCCGAGGATGGCGCGGCCGACCGACTGCCCCGCGATCATGAGCACGACGCCAATGATGGCGAGCGAGGCGACGACGCCGACGCCGCGCTTGATGAGCGCGGTCTTTAGGTCGTCGCCGATCCCGAAGAGTTGGTCGAAGATGTTGCCGCCGCCGGCGGGGGGATTGGGGTCGTTCGGCATCGCGACTATGTGGCTAACCAGGCCGTGCGCCGTGGTTAGGGCGTGCGACGCGTAGGGCGTCAGATGGGGGCCCATGGTGTGCAGTGCGTAGGTTGTCTCGATCATTGGTCCGGTCTCCTGTGGTAATTGCGTTGTCCCGGTGTCTCGTCGGTTGTCGTGTTCATGGGGTATGTGCCACGGTGAACGTTCCACCGTCCCCACCGCCAGGGGTGGCCCCCGTAGGCGTAAAATAGGCGTCGCTGCGTGTGGAACACCCGGCTGAACAGGGGTTGAACACGCGCTTGAACACCCCACTGAACGGAGGGGCAGCCCTGGCTTGAACGCCGCTTGAACGCCCATCACAGCCCCATCTCCTTGATGCGGGCGTTGACGGTGCCGACCGACTTCCCGACCCGGCGCGCTATGTCGCGCTGCGAAAGGCCCTCCGCGTGCAGCGCCCGGATGGCCTCTCGCACGTCGTCGGCACCCTCGGTGCCGGTGGCCGTTGCGATGGTGCCGGCGTCCTGGGCGTCGGCATTCTCATTCCGCGCGGAATAGTCGCCGGTGTCATCGGCCTGGTCGATCCCCGCCGGCGCGGTGATCTCGGTCATAGCTGTGGCTTTCCGCGCCGCCCTGGCTGCCCGGAACTCACCGATGGATACTGGCGCGGCCGTGTCGCCGGGCGCGGCCTCCGGTGACTCCATAAGGAGCGGGGTGTCGTACGTTCCCGCCGAGGGAGTTGGGGCGGCGTTCGGTGCCGGCTGCCCCTCGGTCTCTGCCGACGTTGGCTCCGTCGTGTCCTCGGTATCCTCGACGTGCGGCGGCTCCACCGTGGCAGCCGCCGTCGTGGGAAGGGGCTGCTGCTGCCGGAGTTGCCGCGCCAGTGCCAGCGCCTTGGTGAGCCGGCGCTTGCCGAGCCGCACACGCAGTTTCATGAGCGGGTCGCGCTGCCAGAAGCGGGTCGTGACGATGATGGGGGCCGCGGCCTCCTGGCTGATGATCGCCGTGCCCTTACGGGGCAGGTGGAGGCGCGTGGTCAGGCTGGCCTCGATGCGGGGCCAGTCCCCGGCGTACATGACCTTGATATCGCTCACGCCTTGCGACGCCACCGCCACCCCGATGTTGAGGTAGCGCACGGCGCTGATGAAGTCGTCGAACGCTTTGACGGGCGACATATTGGCGAACTCGTCGGCCAGGATGCGGACCCGCCGTTTCAAGGGGAGCCCGTTGGACGCGCGGGTGAACTCGTTGAACATCATGGGGAAGATCGTCGTGAAGAACGGCCGGGACGCCTTACGCTTGCCCATGGCAATAGGCACGTACACGATGGTTGGCACGGCCAGGAAGGCGTCGGTAGCCCAGTCGTTGCCGTCCATCGACGCGGCGACGTTGGGGTTGAGTAGCACGCGCGTCGCGTCCCGCGCGCCGTCCATCGCCGTGATTCCCTTGGCCTTTTCCTTGATCCCGGCCACGTCCAGGCACGCGGCGCCGTCCTCATCGTCCGCGACGAAGCGCGCCACATCGGCGAGGGACACCCGCGCCCCGTCGTCCCCGGCCTCTGTGCGCAAGTGGGTGGCGACGGCCGTCAGCACGCGCTTGGTCGGCTGGCCGATCGTGGGATGGTCGACCCCGATCACCCCGATCACCCAGGCGTCGATCAGGGCCTCGACCTCCTCGGCGTCGGCGCAGAGCCCGAGCACGTTGAGGCGCATCGAGCCGACGCTGAACGGGTCGTAGACCCACACGCGCCAGCCCGCCCGCTCCATGACGGCTATCGTCGTGTTGGTCAGTTCGGCGTCGGGTTTGGGGTCCATGAGGACCATAGACGCGCGCAGCCGCTTGGGGAGCTTGATCTCACTGAACGTCCAGGGCACGAGCTGCGTCTTGCTTTTGCCCGTCCCAGGGCTTCCGCTGACCATGACGTGCGCGCACTGCGTTTCATGGTTGATCGTGACCAGGCGCTTGTAGGCCGTACCCACCGGCCAGCCGTTCGACGTGAGCCAGCCGGCCTCTTTCAACTCGTGCAGCGACATGGCCCCTTTAGTTGTCCGTGTCGCCGGCGCCGACGCGGCGCCGTTCGCGCGCGTCACCATGCCGATCCCCGCGCCGCCCACCGCGCCCACGGTGCCACTGAGCAGGCCCACCGCGCCGCCGGCGGCTCCGAGCGCGCGTAGGACGGCCCCGAGCGGGACGCCCACGCCGCCGCCCTCGGACGGCTGACGTGGCCCCGTCGCCGGCGCGTGATAGCCCGGCTGGGGGTATGGGTAGGGCATCGGATAGCCCATGGCGGGGCCGGCAGTGGGGCGAGCTGCGGCGCGTTTCAAGGCGCGGCGCTTGCGGCGCACGACATGACCACGGACGGCCGCCGCCGCCAGCACGGCGACTTCCGCCAGGTGCTCGTCCCCAACATAGGAGCGCCCCCGCGCATCCAGGAGCCGATGCGCGCGCACGGGGGGGAGCGCGTCCCAGTGATCGTAGCTCATGGGCGTGTTGGTAACGAGCCGCTGGAGACCGTCCTGGGTCCAGTGGTTGTGTGGCGATACGGCGGTCAAGTTGTACGCGACCCAACGCAGGATTTGCTCGTGGGTCTGTATCGCCATTCCTGTGTAGGTCGGAACCTGGGACAGCGCGCGTAGCACCTCGGGCAGGATAGGCAGTGTACTCATGGCAGGCCTCGCTGGGCAGAGTGGATTGGCACGTAATTACATCCTACGGCTATCATGGGGGGACAACCCATCACTAACCCATCATTTCGTGCGTAGAGGTATCCGTAACCGCCACGCGGAGGATAGACTGGATGCATCCGCTACGAGAGGCGCGCGAACGGCGCAATTTGTCGCAGCAAGCCCTGGCCGATTTGTGCGAATTGGGGCTCGCCACCATCGAGCGCGCGGAACGGGGACGCACGCTGCGCCCGGACACCCGCCGCCGCCTGAGCGCGTTCTTTGGCCTGCCGGCGGACGCGTTGGGTCTGGTGTGCGACGGACAGAGAAGAGAGGCGGCCGATGCCGAGGCAACCGACGCGGGAGACAGGGGCATGAAGCGACGCGGTATGCTCGCCGCGCTCGGTGTCGCGGGCGCGGCCCTCGTCGCACCCCTGTCTCCCGCGTCGGAGACCCTCCTCGACGCGCTAGATCGTCCGTCCATCGACAACGCCATCCTGCCCTCACTCGACGCCATCACACAATCCTATTGGCAGCTCCGCGCCCACGTCGCGACGCCCGATCTGCGCCCGGTGGTTGGCGCGCACCTCGACACGCTGAGGCGGTTGCTCACGGGGTACAGCATGACCCCCTCCGTGCGGGCGCGGCTGTGTACCTTGACCGGCGAGGTGGCGCAGATTGCGGGGGCCATTGCCTACGATGACGACGCGCCGGCCGATGCGCTGGCCGCGTATCGCGTGGCCATCCAGGCCGCGCGCGAGTCGGGCGACGTGGCCGTGCATGTGGCCGCGTTGGGGCGGCTGACGCTGCTCTCCAATCATCTGCGCGATCATCGCGGCGCCCACGCGTCCATCACGGAAGCGGTGCTGCGTGCCGGAACGCGCGTGAATCCGACGATCCGTGCGTGGCTCGCGGTGGTAGAGGCCGAAACGTGCGCCCACCTCCGAGATGTGAGCGGACACCACCAGGCGAGTGAGCGGGCCGCGACGCTCGGGCGACAGGTTGACCCGGATGAGTACGCCTACTGGTGCGGGTTTGATAGCGCCCGTCTGACGAGCTATCAAGGGACGGGCCTCGTCCTCCTGCGCCGGCCAGGCGACGCCATTCCGGTGTTGCAGCAGGCGTTGGCGCTCACGGCCCCGCGCGCGCTGCGCCGTCGCGCGACCATCGGCGTCGCGCTCGCGACGGCCCACGCCCAGCGGCGTGAGTACGATGCGGCGGCGGCGGTCGTGCCCACGGCGCGCGCCTGGGCACAGCAGGCCCACTCGCGCGTCAACCTCCAACAACTCGATGCCCTGGGCGCGCGCCTCGCCCGCGTCAGGGAAGGTGGGTAGCGGATGAACGTGTATCTGGTTGCCTGCGGCGCCCCGCCCGCCGCGCGCCTGGCCGAGTTGATCGACCTCCTGCACGCCACCCGGCCAGCCTGGCAGGTCTACATTATCGCGACCCCGCAAGCGATGCAGTTTATCAACCGGCCGCAGCTCGAACGCCTCTCCGGCGCGCCGATTCGCAGCGAGTATAAAGCCCCAGGGACGCCCGATCCCTTCCCGAAGCCGGATAGGATTGTCGTCGCCCCCCTGACGTTCACGACGCTGAACAAATGGGCGCTCGGTATCGGGGACACCCTGGCGGCAAGCATCCTGTGCGAAGCCCTGGGGGCCGGCACGCCGACCGTCGCGGCCCCCTGCTTCAAGTGGGCACTCTACCAGCACCCGGCCGTGCCGGGCCACCTGCGCACGCTCATAGAGGCGGGCGTGCGGGTCTTGCATGAGCCAGATCGCTACCCGTCGCCCGCGATCGTGCCCTGGGCCGCGATTGTCGAAGCCCTGGGGTCGGGGGTGATCGACGTTGTAAACGTCGGGGCGTAGTCGGTTGCGTTGGGTCCAAGAGCGGTCCATACACGGCTCCCCTACTCGGCAAAGGCGCGGACGCCGCGTCTGATGCTGTGTACTCGGTACACTCGCCGCCGTCGCGCTATAGTCGGTAATCTATCCCAGCCATCGCTAGAGTGCTGCTGGCGTGTGCTCATACGATAACACTCAGAACGGGTGTCCGTCCCGGACTCACCACCCCCCTCTATCGCCGCCCTCCGTCGCTTCCCCGTATGCTGTGTGTAGATGAGCGCGTTTTCTGCCTCATCAACGCACGGTGACACCTCAAAGCTCACTTTAGCTTACACTTGCTTGTTTTAGCTTATCAGATGCACACTGGGGGAGGTGCTAATGCCTAGACAGAAGGGAGAAAGGCGTATGACGTGGCGCGCGGCGTTGAGTATGCCGCCCGAGGCGGGGGCGCAGTTGGAGCAGATCGGCAAGGAGATGGGTGTCGCGCCTGCGGTCGCGGCGCGCATCCTCCTCTTAGAGAAGCTGCGCGAGTGGGCGGTGCAAGATCGGCAGACGCAAAGGTTCAAGCCGTGGAATCTGGTGATTGATCCGCCCGAGACCGCGAGCGCCCCGAAGCAGAGCACGGGGACGGAAGCGGGAACGGAGGTAGGACAGTGAGCGTGCCGCCACGGGGGCCGATCCGTGACCGATCCCGTTGTCGGGAAGCCACGCCCTGGCTTGGGTGTCGCCGGAGGATTGGGAGCGCGTTTCGGCGTACCACTGGGCCGTGTCCCCGCTCGGCACGCGGCGGCCCTATGGCTACCGCTATCAGCGGCGCGGCCGACGACGGCGCTACGAAATGCTGCTCCATGACTTCATGCTTGCTGAGGAGGGGGCGTATGCCCGGCCGCGCGACGGCAACCTCCTGAACTGCACCCGCCCTAACCTGCTCGCCTACGCCGGGAGCGTGCCGGATACGGGCTACTACTTGGGCGTGCATCGGGACCCCATGAGTGAGGGCTATGCGACAAGGGTATCCCCACGGCGGGCACGCGTACGCGCTGGACGCGTGGCCCCTGTCCGAGGACGCTGCGCGAGCCTACAACGCGGCGTCCGTGGCCCTGTACGCGCAGCCTAAGCGCTTGAACCCTATCATAGGGCTGACCGAGAGCGAGGGGTGGATGCTGCGCTGGGGCGCATGCCGGCGCGTAGCCCCTGGCGTGTGGGAGGCGGGTGTGCTGTACGGCGGCTGTCGGCAGGAGGCGGGGCTGTACAACCAGCGGGCTAACGCGGTGCGAGCCTCGGATGAGGCGATCCGCGCTATGCTTACCGCTCTGATCCTGCATACAGGTTAAGGCGGGGAAAGGGACACGGCATGGCTGATTTAGGGGGCGAACTGCGGCAAGCCTTCATGCGCGAGGCGGGCACGGTGGAGCTAACGCCAGCGGCGATCCGGGGTGTGGTGCAACAGCTTGGCGGCGGCGAGGGGCGACGCCAGGTCGCGGAGGGCAACAAGCAACTGGCCGGCCAGCTCGGCGTCAGCGTCAGGACGGTGCAGCGGTGGCAGAAAGAAGGCGGGGAGGCGCGCAACGTCAGCCGTTCGACACCGGGGCTCAAGATCAGCGTGCAGGGGATCGCTAACGAGGCGAATCTACAAGCCACGATCCAGCGGTTACGGCCGCGGATACAGGAGCGGGGGCTGACCGTGGCGGCGGCGCGCGTGTTGGTGCAGGCGTACAATGAAAGCCGATCCCGGCCGCGCAACATCGGTGATCAACACATCGACGGCGCGAACGAGGGGCTTATCAACGCCCTCGACGCGCTCCAGGACGGCGACACGGCGGCAGCCGGGGAGGCGTTCGGGTCCGCGTGGCTTGAAACGTACGGCATGACTGTGGAGGCGGAAGTGACCGACGTACAAAGCGGGTTTGCGCTCATGCTGTAGGGAGAGGGAGGGTCGCGCGATGACACGCGAGGAAGCGGAACAGAAGGCGCGGGAAAAGGGGCCGGGATACGGGCCGTGTCGGTGCAGCCGATTAGGCGGCTCTAGCATCAGATCCATTTCAGTTGCTACCTGTGCATGCAAGTGGTGTTAGGACGTGTCGGTAAATCAACAAAATGGCAATACCCATCAATGCATATAGGCCAGATATCGCCCATGACGACACCAGGGTGCCGAGAGAGATGCAAAAGGATGCGATGAGCAGACCGAAGCGGCTGTTCAAGCCGTAAACAGCCATGTATTGGCTGCGCGCGTCATCACTTACTAAATCGGCGAGGACTTTCTGCTTGACTGGGACGTACATCAACTCTCCGAGAGTGTAAAACAGGGTCATGCTCATCAGGATCCAGGGCGAATTATCGACGGCCAATACCATGTACCCTATAGTAAAAATGAGTGTGCCGAGAGATAGTCGGTGAGTGTTGCGCATCCGACTGCACATCGAGTTGACGACAAATGCTAGGACTACCACCAGGATTGTGTTTTCGCTCCCCAGAATGCCGAACATTTCGACGCCGTTGATTGAAATGATCCCGCCATGCATGTGGAACAGTTGGTGCAGACCAAATTGGCGGGATAAACGTACACTAATGTAATTGGGTAACTGCATTTCGAGACCGCTGTTTAAGACGGCCAGCACGCAGAAAGACATGAAAAGCGTATCTCGCGCCACTACTTTATAGTCCTCGATAATACTTGGCGCCTTTACCCCTCCGGTGTAGTTGTCTCTCTTGTAGGACTCCATGATAAACACGCGGATAATGATGTACATTGCAAGCGATGCAGCGGAGCAAAACAGCAGCAAGCCGAAGAAATGGTTCTTGTATAGGAAGGCACCGATAGAGGTGCCGAGCGCAAGCGAAAGATTCGTGATCCAGTAGTTTGTAGTGTAGATATACTTGCGGGTTTCAGGCGTGCTAACATCAATAATCATGGCATCATTGGCGGGCAGGGATATGCTGGAGGAAACCAAAAGTATTATAAAAAGAAGGAATGTAAAAAAAGGAAGCTTAACCCATGGCGAGTTGCAGGCTGCCATCAGGGCTAGGGCGATCATACGACTGATTTCACTCTGTAACATGACTGTTTTGCGGCCAAACAAGTTAGCCCAATATCCGCCGTATAGGCCGGATAACATTGCCAAAACAACAGACAGCGCTATCATGACACCCGCCAAGCCGCCCCCGAAATGGGCATTCAAGTAGATAGCCATGAACGGCACAATCAGTTGGGTGATAAGCCGGTCCAGAAAACCTGTTACGAGACGCGTCTTGACATTCTTGTGCAGGTCGCGGAATTTCGTAGTATCGCGCATAACCATAGTGATTTATCAGCCTCTAGCTAGCAGTCTGTCGGAGAGAACGAAGCGATGGTTTGCATGACCGGGGGCCGCTGTCGAGGTGGGGCGTTCCACCCATGGTCACGCGTGATCGACGTGTGGTTGCGGGCCGGACACGGCCGCAGATAATCGCTGCGAACAGTGGACATAGGCTGACTCCTCCTTAATAGACCGGGGACAGGGTATGGAAACGCTTGAGATTGAAGGCCAAGCAGACCAGGAGCCACTCGCCAGCGGCGGTGGCCTCGCCACGCAACGAGAATTGGCGGAAGCCGAGTATCTCTGTGATGATGCCCAGAACGGGCTCAACGGTATGTTTGCGCGCGCCATAGATAGCTTTGCCCACCGCCGTTTTGAGCTTGTAGGCCATCTTGACCTGAGCGCTGGCGTCTTCCGGCGGCGGGTCGGGCGCTGGCGCGAAGCGCTCCTGCCAGCTCTGGTGATGGGGCTCCCGGCCGGTCGCGATGTAGGGTTCGATAGCCCGGTCGGCGCACGCCTCCAACGTGGCTGGCCCCCAGTAGCCATGATCCAACGCCGCCGCGTCGGGCACCCCGAGGGCGGGGGGGATAGCCGCGAGCGTGGGCGCGGCTTCGTGCGTGTCGTTGGGATGGTTGGAGAGCGACGTGCCCACGATGAGCAGACTCCTCTGATCCACCGCGACCTGGGCATTGTAATCCTGGTCAAAACCCTGGTCGGTCGGGTTCTTCATGATGCGCGAATCCGGGTCGGTAAAGTTGTACTGATCTTTAGGCCCGCGGACCGGGCAGGGGCGGCGTGGGTGCGCGTCCACGCGGACGGTGCCCCGTCGCGCGCTCCGTTTCTGCGCGTTGCGCCACCTTCTCCTCATACGCCGCCTGTTCCAGGGCCTCACGCTCCCGCGCGCGCTCCTCGATCACGGCCTTCGCCGCCGCCAGCCGTGCCAGGTGGTCTTCCCGCCGCGCGATTTCGTCGCGCACCACCAACCCATCCGGCCGTTCGCGCTCGTCCAGTCGCTCTGCCAGCGCGAACAACTCCTCCACCTCGGCCCGCAGGTGCGCTTCGAGTTCCACCAGTCGCTTGTAACTGACGGCTTTGCTCTTGGAGGCGTCGGCGTGGATCTTGGTCCCATCCAAGCTGATCGTGCCCAGCGTGAGCACCCCGGCCTCTTGTGCCAGCAGCAGCACCTGCACGAACAACCCTTTGAGGTCGGGCAAAAAGGTGCGGCGGAAGGTGGCGATGGTGTCGTGGTCGGGGTGCCGGTTGCCCGCGATGTACCGGAACGGGATCGCCTCGTAGGTCGCGCGCTCCATCTTGCGCGAACTGAACACGCCCGTCGCATAGCCATAGAGGAGCAAAGCGAGCAGCACCTCCGGCGCATACGGCTCGCCGCCACGGGACCCGTAGCGGGCGTACAGGGCCGAGAGGTCGAGCAGGGCCATGCTGTCCACCACGAAGCAGGCCAAGTGTTCGGGCGGCAGACAGTCGCCCAGGCGCACCGTCAGGTCAAGCGCCGCCTCATAATCCACCGTCTTGAATGTTCTACTCATACTGACCAGTCTATCACCACCCATGGACCGGAGAGCCCCGTTCTCTCCGACAACCTGCTAGCGCAGGATTAAGGAGCTTACTTTGCAGCGCCACCGCACATGCGACCGCAGTCGCAGGCTTCGTCACTGCAAACAAATCGCTTTAGACATGGTTCAGACGAGCTTGACAGTGTTGTTCCTGTCGGTGGCTCAACCTGTCAAGCTTGACTGAGCGTCGAGTGAACCATGTCTTAAGACGACACTTAGGTGCAACCGGATGCTCGGCGAACGGAAGTAGTGCGGCCTTCATTTCCGTCTATGATCTTTGAAAAGAAGCTCCTCCTCTCACAGGTTGGGATCCCTCTTGCACCGGCGCCATCACTCCCGGTTCGGTGGAGCGGCCGTCCTCACATGGGAGGTAGCCACGCGCGTCGAGGGCGGACAGGATAGGATCTTGGTGACACTCTCATCGACGGTTTCCTGCTCGGTATTCACGACCACATCCGGGTACTCCGGCTCCTCGTAGGGGTCGGATACACCCGTGAAGTGGGGGATTTCTCCTGCTAGCGCCTTGGCATACAGCCCCTTGACGTTGCGCCGGATCACTTCCTCCACCGATGTCTTGACATACACCTCAACGAACTCACCAATCATCACACGCGCCTGATGGCGCGTCTTCGCATACGGCGCAATGGGGCGCTGATCGCGACGACGCCGTGCTTGGTGAGCAGCGCACATACCCAGGCGATGCGTAGGATGTTGGTGTCACGGTCCGCTCGCGAGAAACCCAGCCCCTTGGATAGGTGCATACCCACCACGTCCCCGTCGAGGATCTCCACTGTGCAGCTGCGCGCACGCAAGTTCGGCTCCAAATGGTGGGCGATGGTCGTCTTGCCTGCGCCCGAGAGCCCCGTCATCCGGATCGTGAACGCTGTGTGTGCTATGCAGCCCTCTGATGTGTGGGTAGTGAGTAGACGAGGCGCGCAATGCTCGTGACCCATCTACTATCCCGTTCGCTATAGTCCAACGCCTCCATCGCTCACACATTAACTACAAAAGGCGACTCCCGGCGAAGACGAGCATGCCGGCGAGGGCCGGACGCAGGATTGTATCGGGGAGGTGGGCACAGAGCTTACTGCCGAGGTAGACACCAGGCAGGGACCCGATGAGCAGATTGGCTACAAGAACCGCGTCGACGTTGCCCATCCCGACCTGTCCAAGCGCGGCGGCTGGGATGAGCAGGGCGGCGAAGGCCACGTTCGAGCCGACGTTGCGGCGCAACGTCAGCCCTGGCATCAGGGCATACAGGACAGGTACCGCAATCGAGCCGCTTCCCAATGAGGTCAAGCCGACCAGAAAACCGACCAGCACTCCCAGCACCACAGTGCGTCGCTTCGTCGCCGTCGTCCATTCTTGCATATCCCTTATGGCACGCCCCCGTCCCTGTAAGAGCAAGGGAGTGAGCACGATGGACACGGCGACGATGAACAGGAGCACGCCGATGCTGTGCTTGAGGAACGCGTTGAGGTATTCCAGGCCGAGGTATGCGCGCAGGATGGTCAGGACAACAAGGCCCGCTACCATTGCCGGGACCCCCCCCAGCGCCAGAAACAGAACAATCTGCCAATCGACGGTCCCTTCCTTACAGTGAACGTAAGCGCCTAGTAGCTTCGTCGGCACATTATACGCCAAGTCGGTACCGATAGCGACGAGTGGATGGACCCGCAGCAACAGGATTATGAGCGGCGTCCCGAGGGAGCTACCGCCAACACCTGAGATCCCGACTAAGAACCCGACGAGCAGGCCAATCAGCGCAGGCAGCAGAGACATGATATCCTCCCGCACGAGTTAAGTCGTGTTCCCCTTCGCTAGCTCCTCAGCGATCAGGGTGAACGTGCCATACGATTGATCCACATTGGCTTCTGAAAGTCGAGAAGAACTACCTGGCGATCATGGAACGCAACAGCGCGTACCCCTGAGACTCCGCTTTTTACTGAACCAACTATGACCAACGATTTCACAATTTCCCTCCTCCCTATAATTCGCCGCTCTTATCGGCGAAGCGGCCGACAATCAGTCTGCAACTGCCTCGATGTCTAGATCCAGCTTGTCGACTAGGTCGTACGCCACTGAATGGACGACCGAAGGGCTTTGACCGGAACGCCATGGCATCCACACTGAAAGCAGTCCCGTCGTATCGAAGCCGCGAGGGGCACAAGCCACGGATGTGCCGGGTTCGGCTAATGGGTAGTACGCACGGAAGTATGGTGAGTAGATCGCGTCGCCGACGCTATTATGGAGAACACGACCATTGGCATAAATGACCTTCGCGCACGTCGCCATTCGGGCCGGTAACCGCCTATTCTCTTGAGCCAGAATGCTCTCCACCGGCTCCCTACACGCGGCGCGCACGAATAGTCTAACCAGGTCGATGGAGTATACATCCCTTATGTTCCGGTACACATGCCCACCCGAGATACGGGTTGAGAACTCGACGACTCGAAAGTTGCCGTTCGCGTCCTCTCGTAACTCGGCATTAAACAGGGTAGTGCTGACTCCGAGGTGGCGCGTAATGTCCCTCGCGATTCGCGCCAGCTCCTCCTCTCGTTCCGGCATGGTGAACGGGAGGGTATATAGATCCTCCTCGAAGAACGGTCCCGATGAACTGAGCTTGTTATGGATTCCCCCGAGGACGAATTGCCCATCTAGAACGACCGCGTCCAGCGTCACTTCCTGCCCTGGCAGGTACTCTTCTAACAGTGCCCAGTTCTCGGGAATCTCATCGTAATAATTGCCACGTCCGCTGCGCGCGAGATCTCGAATTGCCTGCAATGCGTCGCGCATCTGGTTCCGATCACCGACTAGCTCGACATTCGCGCTGGATGCGGCTCGCGTGGGTTTGACGATCAAGGGGAAGCCATGCACCTCCGCCACGTCTAGCGCCGTTGTACTATCCGCAACGGGATAATACCATACACTTGGTATGCCATTTTCTTGCATAAAAGATCGCTGTCGGAACTTGTCACGGCTTAGCCGGTCCACTTCCGCTATGGCCCATTTAACCCCTATCTTCTCGTTTGCCGCTCCCGCGATAGTAATATCCGTTTCATTAAAAGTGATTACGGCCGATGCCCCGCTGGCTTGCGCAACCCGCACTGTGGCTTCGATAATCTCGCGCTGGCTCAGATTCCGAGGGAGGCGCACGAAAGAGGCAAAGCGCGGGTCTCCCGCGACATCCTCTGGTTCCTGCGTTACGAGGTGAATCTCGACAGCTAAATCCAGCATCGCCTGGATGTGATCCACATGGGTGCGCAAACCCTTCCGCATCACCAACACCAAGCAACGCTTGGTCAACTCAGCAGCGTCCATCCGGGACCTCCCATCACACGCCATAAGGGCAAGGGCTGACCACTGGACATCCTGTAGCCCGAAAGGCCGCCGAGGATTGGTGAAGCGGGAGCAGGCACTCGCCGTCGCACCCTGTCTCAGTACGGCCATCTGATCGCTGTCTACTACGTCTCATGGCTCCGCTGCTCGCCCATCTCCAAACCTTTCGGGCAGCCGGCGCACCTCGCCCGGTGGGCTCTGAGTAGGTCATCTCGTGGTACCTGGACGGCTGCCCACGAACACATCGTAGCGCTCGCCGCGCACTGGTTCTTTGTGTACACCAACCAGACCGGCGTCTGTGAGAAGTGCCACCAACTGCTCATGCGGGAGATAGTGGGAGCGGCGCTCGAATTCATAGGTGGTGCTATCTACCCGCATCCAACTATGCCAGACGCGAATCCCTTGTTCCGGCTCAGCCGTGATTCGCTCTTCTAACTCAACCGTGTGCGAGCCAACGAGGAGGTGGGGATGCCGCGTCCATTGGGGTTCAAGGCGTGCCAGATCCTCGGCACGGGTGATATCCACGTAGAGCCGTCCGTCCGGGCGCAGACAAGCCACGAATTGCCGAATAGCATCGGTAAGGGCGTGCCAATCCGGCAGCACATCGCGGTCCCAAGTCCCCGCATAGAGGTATGAACCACCACCACGGCACATGACCACATCGAACGCTTCGCCGTAATAGCCAGCGAGTTCCTCCCAGGTGACCTGAGCGGACTCAATGGCGAGGCCCTCTAGTTGGGCGTTACGCCGGAAAGCCTTCAACATGAGCGGACTACCATCGGAGCAGGTGACATCGTAGCCACGGCGCACAAGGTCAAGTGCTGGAAGGCCGGTGCCGCAGGCGCAATCGAGAATACGGCACCCTTCTGGAGAACCAAGCCAGGAGGCAAGTCCGTCAATGAGTTCCGTGCGGTTGAACTCGAAGTACAAACAAAACTCCCACAATGCGTCGATATCCGGGGGGCCATCGTCCAGGCAAGCAGATAACCTCGCGTCTGACACCGATATGGCCGGCCCATGATGTACGTCTTTTGTTGTTCTTGCCATTGTTTGTTCCTCCTTTTTTCAACCCAATGGCTATTCGAGATATTTCACTCGCTTCCACCCCGCCTTCCACTTTCGCCTTCTTTCGTAAGACATGGTTCACTCGACGCTCAGTCAAGCTTGACAGTTTGAGCGGGCGACTGGCACAACACTGTCAAGCTCATTTGAACCATGTCTAAGATGTCGTGTTTGAGCACAGCCATGAGAGCGTTTGGCGTCATAGCCGATGCATTGAGCTATATTTCAGAGAGCGGATCGCCGTCAGCGGAACAACTACAGCATGGACAGTAGCGCCCACAGTGCCATGGATGGCATAGCTTCGCCGATAACTTCCATATGCGTCCGTGGACGGGAAATAATTCATGTATAACCATAGAGCGGCAACATCTCTCCGAATCGAATCGCGGCCAGCCGCCGATGATCAGGCGTGAAAACGCCGCGCCACGACCCAATCTGGCCTTTGAAGAAAGAAAAAGCATCCCGCCTGAATAGCCGATGCATTACACTCTCCGGGGTGATGTCCGCGCCTACAAAATCGATGATCCTGGCTACGGCCCGTCGCTGTAACTCGGTAGAGCCGCCGCCCTCTACGCCTACTATCTCTTCAAATGAGACCTTGCAGACATCTGGATGCTGAAGTAGCCAAAACGCGCGATCAAAGTCGTTGAGACAAGGGAACGAACGGTCTGTAAGCGCGTACGTCAGTTTCGCCTCTAAGCTCGGCTTAGAATCAAGGATGCGGCTGAACACCTGGAATTCGCTGAAGTTACCGATGCCCTGCGCTGTCTTTCCGGCGAGGAAGTTAACCATGGAGAGGACTACGTCTCTAGGATCACGATAGTTAAAGATAATCTTCGGCTTTCCACTTCTCGACCACTCTCGGAGAAAACGACCGTCGATTTTTTTGATGTCGAGTTCGGGCAGTATCCAACACACCCCACTCGGCGTATCGACGAAGTCGGATGAGGACGTGCGATGCAAGGCTTGCTGAATCAAGTCCGTGTTGGTCAACTCGATTCCGTAACGATTCTCCAGTGGCAGGCCAAACCTGAGTTGCCATGCCCATCCAAGAGCCTCCCAAGCTCGGTCGGCAGCCGCAGTAAATGGGGAATCGTCTGCCTTCTTCAAGGCGTCCAACGTATCCTTGTCGTATACCATGCTCATTATGCGCAATCTCGTATCCGCGTCGAGCACGGGACGGATTTCAGAAGGGATACGTGACTGCCCGTAGATACGGTAGCCGAGGGCGATCATCAACTCTTGAATGAGGTGCGTTCCAGATTTCATCAGTGAAATTACGATAACCCTCTCTTCGCGAGGACACATAGCCACAAATGCCGTAGGATTCATGTTCACCCCCCGGTTCCGTACCACGCGCAGTGATTGTGGAGATCACTCACTCTGTCACACGGTCCATGAAAAGTCAGATGATGGTAGACGTACTCAGCCCCTCTCCTCCAAGGTGAGGATGAGCGGACTCCGGTCGCCTTATAACCTCTAAGTAGACGCTGTTATGTTCGTACACGGAGCGTACCCCCTGGGACCGCTGGCGTCTCGCCGACAAGCGCTTGCCGGCGAGACGCCGGCGGTCCCAGGGGGCGCGTCACGCGCGTGGACTGCAAGAACTTACCACTGTTTACTTAGCTATCTTTCTTTGTAAGCCCGACCTCTATGTAAGATAAACCTCCGGCACACCAACTGTCATGAGGTTGAAGTCACATTTGAATTTTGGGGCTTTGAGCCCAGATGCCAGGACTATGGCCCTATAATGCGGTGCCTATTCAACCGGCCCCGCCCGTAAGGCCTTTCACGGGTAGGTGTCGGCGGGACGGGTGGTGATGGTTAGGACGAGGCAAGTCGGGTGGAGCAGATAAGGGATCGGGCAGGAGACGTCGGGGCAGCGGGGGCGGGCGATCGGCCACAGCGGCGGCGAGAATAGAGAGGAGGCCGAGCCGGAAGAAACGCGTGTGGCGGGGCTATGGGAGGCGTGCCTGGACGCGGGGAGAGATCGCGGATGATGGGCACATCCAGGTCTAGTTCGAGCGCATCGCCGGTGCTGATGACCCACAGGGTGGCGATGGCGAGCACGAGCCAGAGCCGCTCGGCACGGGCGGGATCGGTCATGGGGGTGTACTGCCGGTGCCAGCGGACGCCGTACCACGGCACCGGACAGTCCGCAGGCGAGAGGTCGATCAGGATGAATCAGGGGTCCTGATAGCCCGGCTCCCAGCAAGCGGCCAGCGTACACGCCAGACGACACGCTGCGGAGACAAAGGCGGTGTGGGGAATTGTCCCCACTCAAAATTACCCCACTCAAGGGGACGGACGGGGCACCTACGTCGCGCTAGGCTGACGCTCCTGTCAATTGTGCCTGATCCCGGCTCATCAACAGTGGAGGGACAATGTCCCGCCAAACTAGATTGGGGCTGCTCACCGGACTGGAATGGCATTGATCGGTTAGACTAGCAGATAGATACGCTGTCTGGCAGAAGTACAGGCGATATGGGATGGCTCGACGACGAGTTCGTAGTCAACTTCCCTTTGCTACGAGCATACTATCTTTGCACTTTTCGATTATGGTCAAGTAAAATAGCCTCTACGCTCTCTATATTGTGGTTTTTACGTTCGATGAACCGCAACATGGGTGTGCAAACGAAAAGTGCAAAGATAGAGGAGCACTACTCTGATAAAAAGGTTTGGAGAACACGCGTATGAACAAGCAGACTGAAGATGCTGGCGGATTTTTGCAAGATAAGCCCAGTGCCGCGCGCATGTACGATCACTTTCTCGGGGGCTCCCATAACTTCGAGATTGATCGCGTCGCTGCGGAGAGAATACTCGAAATCTACCCCGATAGCGCACGCGTCTTGCGAGCGAACCGGGCGTTCCTGCGGCGTGCTGTCGTATATCTCGTCACCCAAGGCGTGGCTCAATTCCTCGACATCGGCTCAGGCATCCCGACGGCCGGTAATGTCCATGAAATAGCCCAACGGTTGAATCCGGCCGCACGGGTTGTCTACGTCGACATCGATCCTGTTGCTGTAGCGCACAGTCAAGCCATCTTGAGGGATAACCCCAATGCTGCGGTCATCCAAGCTGATGCATGTGAGTCTGAGAGGCTCCTCACCCACCCAGATGTCCAGAAACTGCTCGACTTTCGCACGCCGATAGCCGTCTTGCTGGTGGCTCTTCTGCACTTTGTCACAGACGACGCGGATGCCTACAAATTGGTACAAACCTTGCGCGATGCCCTACTTCCAGGTAGTTATATCGTCATCACGCACAGTATGAATGAGAATGTACCTCGCGACGTGATTAGGCAGAGCGAAAGAGTATATGAAGGCTCAATGAACCCGGCTAAATTTCGTTCGCATGCGCAGATTGAACGGTTTTTTAACGGGTTTGAACTAATTGATCCCGGTCTCGTCTATGTTCCACTCTGGCACCCAGAAAACTCTGACGACATTTTCCTCGACCAGCCGGAACGGTCCGTTATCGTCGCCGGAGTTGGACGCAAGCCGTGAGGGCAGATCAATTTGTGGCCGGCTCGGCTTTCCAGCACCGCTATCTTGTCTACAAGGATGTTCATTGTCGCCTTCGATCATACCTGTGCCTATGCGCTGCGCCGCCATGAGGTGGAACATCAAGACCTATGAATCCAATAGAACGAATCCAGTTTCTCCAAACCTTGCGCGACCGACGCGACGCTATTGCGACAGAGTGGCGCCATGCCCTCGTCCGTAGCAGTTTCTTGTCGCTCAGCGCGGACGATGTGCATCAGCATCTTCTCACGTTGGTCGATCATGTGATAATGCTCTTGTTCTCCGAGTCGTTCGAGCGCGACAAGGCCCAAGCTGTTGGCAGCGCATTGGCGGATCTCCACTACCTTGACTCTGAGAGTTTGGGCCGAACGTTGGAAGTGCTGGCGCATCACCTCGTTGACGGTTTACGCCCCGATCAGATAGCTGCATTGCAGTCTCGGCTCGTCGCCCTCCTGAGCGAACTTGTGATTGGTTTCTCCAAACAGACGCGCGTCACGACCCTAGCTGAACAGGAAGAGATTCGCAGTGCGTTCTTGACCGAGCGTCAGCGGGTCGAGGACGCATTGCGAAACAGCGAGGTGCGGTTCCGGACTATATTTGAGGGGGCCGCTGTCGGGATCGCAGTCGTTGATATGAAGGGGCGCATGCTGGAGACTAATCCGGCTTTGAGCAAGATGATCGGGTATAGAACCGACGAATTACGCGACATGATATCCGCAGCTATCTTGCATCCTGACGATCACGACCTGGGGGTGTATGCCTACAATAGGCTGGTAGATGGGACAAGTGATCGATACGAGACAGAGCGACGGTATGTACGTAAGGACGGCGAGGTGTTGTGGGGGCGGGTCACGGTGTCCCTTGTCTGTAACCACGCGGGATATCCTCTATTTACTATTGGTATGCTAGAAGACATCACCGAGCGTAAGCAGGTGGAGCGCGAATTGGAGGAGACGCGCCACCGGCTCATAGATAACAGGGAAGCCGAACGCCTCCAGATTGCACAGGAGATGCATGATGGGCCCATGCAGGAACTGTATGGCGTGCGCTTTCGCCTAAAGGCGCTGATGGATAGCGTGCAGGACCCGACCGGCCAAATAGAACTAAAGACGGCGCGAGAGAGGCTGTACGCAGTAGCTATAGCGCTACGGTCGCTATGTCGGGATTTGCGGCCATCAACGCTCACGCCCTTCGGTGTGGAAGGAGCGATCCACTCGCACCTTGAGCATTTTCGGGAGGCGCATCCGGAAGTGGTAGTGAAGGCTGCTCTGATACCCGATGGACAGGCGCTGCCAGAGTCCGTTCGACTGGCTTTGTACCGCATCTATCAGCAAGCGATGTATAACATCATACAGCACGCAGGTCCGTGTACGGTGATGGTCCGGTTCGAGGTAGATGCGGAACGGATCCTGTTGGAGGTACGGGACAATGGCCATGGGTTTGTCCCGCCGAAGCGATGGGTTGATTTGGCGCGGCAGGGGCATCTGGGGTTGCTCGGGGCGGTGGAACGTGCCGAGGCCATCGGAGGAGGTTTGGAAATCGAATCCGTGCCAGGGAAAGGCACAGTGGTGCGGGTCGTTGCTCCAAGCGCGGAACAGGTGGACGATGAGATAGGCGATCTACCAATCGCCGCGCCGAGAGGCGTCACTTAGGTAGTATGATGCAATCGTGTGACACTGCTACTCATAGAAAGTGGATCCAAGCTTGCATGGGGGGCGAGTCGACGTGGAGAAAACATGGCCATACATATCGTATTAGCGGACGATCACCCAGTGGTGCGTAGCGGTATTCGTGCTTTGATCGGGCAAGCGCCCGATCTCGTCGTGGTCGGAGAGGCCGATAGCGGTGTCGAGGCATTGCGGCTAGTTGAGGAGTATGCGCCCGACGTTCTGCTGTTGGATATGGAGATGCCTGGCATCACAGGAATAGAGGTTGCACGGCACCTACACGAAGTAGGATCGCGGGTCCGGGTGCTAGGGCTTTCTGCCTACGACGACGAGCAATATATCTTTGCGCTGCTGGAAAGCAGGGCAGCCGGCTATCTCACGAAAGATGAAGCCGAGGAGCAAATCGTCGACGCCGTGCGAGGAGTGGCGCGCGGTGATGAAGGATGGTTCAGTCGGCGCGTGATGGCAAAGGTGGCGCGGCTGCGAACGGCACGGATGGATACGCCCGGCCCATTGAGCGAACGTGAGCAGCAGGTGTTGCAGTTAGTCGCGCGGGGAGACAAGAACGAGCAGATTGCTGAGGTCTTACGTATCACCGATAAGACCGTGAAAAACCACATAACCAACATCTTTCGGAAGCTAGGGGTGAGCACGCGAACCCAAGCCAGCGTCTGGGCTTGGCATCACGGGTTAGTGAACAAAGTCGCAGGCAGCGACGGATAGGTCGCTATGGCTACCCCGGCTTGCGGCCATCTTGACGCACATCTCCTCGGTATAGGGCCGTTGTAAGCGTCGGTTTTGACTCCGGCACTCACAGCCGTCATAGCAACTAGGCCCAAAGACACGGCTGAAACGCAGTCATGTGGACAGGTCCACACCTAGCGTGCAAGGGTGCCCATGATGCACCATCCTGTGTTGCCGGCTGACTACCAGCACCGCTCACACCCGCTTCCACTACGACGGCACCGGGCTCGACGACAGCGACGCGGGCGCCGCGCGAGCCGCCCCGCCAGCGCAGGTTGTCGCACAGCGCCGCGATCTCCAAGGCAATGCGCGCGGAGCCGAGGTCGCCGGCCCCGCCGCGTAAGACGTGGCCGGCGACCGGGGCGATGACGACGATATCCCCGCCGCCCCGGCGCTCCATCGGGGGCAAGGCGGCGGTGGCGACGTGCAGCAGGCCGCGCACGGCGGGATGAGGCTGACCGATGCGCGGCCGGGTAGTCGCCCCAGCGGTTGGGAGACCGGCCGTTGCATCATAGCCCCCGGCGACGACAAGGATGTCGAGGCGGCCCCATTCTTCAATGACGCGGCGGACCAGGGCGCGCGCCCGCGCCCGCGTCCCGAGGTCAGCGGGGAATGAAAGGATCTGGCCACCCGTCCCCTGGATCTGTGTGGCCAGGGCATCGAAGCGGGCGGACGCGGAGGGCGACGCCGTGAGCGCGACACGCGCCCCTTCGTCGGCAAGCAGCCGTGCGGTCGCGACGCTGATCGTGGAGGGCGTCCCTGTGATGAGAGCGACCCTTCCGGCGAGCGGCGTGCTGGCAGGCCGACCTCTCCCTCTCATACACCCTCTCCCCCGCTACGTGAGGTCCATAATGGGTTGTCCGCTCTCCCGATTGCCCATTCCATGGTCCTCTGTCTCTTGTATCGACGGCAGAGGCGCTCATCTTTAGACGTTGCACTCAGGCGATGACCATCAGAACAGGTAGCCTCCCTGTCATCGAAGCCACACCAGCGGTCGTGTGATCCAGGGTGCCGATCAAACCGGCGCATGAGTGGAGCAGTGCGCCGCACCTTGATGGCGAGGTCGCGCAAGGCAGCAGCCCGTGCCCACGCGGCCCCGGCGGCGCCTGCCCGATCCCGTGCCGACGCGGAAGGAGGTGAGCGTCATGGACACATGACGCGTGCCCGGTCCACGTAGGCCGGCACGAGCAAAGCCACATAGTCGGCCGATGATGGGTCATGGATTGTCGCACAGGAGGGCACGGTGACGCCCGACAAACCCGCGTTAGCCTCACGCCCTATTGTGACTGAGAGGAGAGGATTATGCCGCACTACATCGCCGAGGTACGCGGCAGGGTGGCGATTTGGTCGACCGTGGTGGATGCCCCGATCACGCCTTTCGTCGGCTCGCTGGACCGCCTGCGCGCGGTGGCGTACCACGACCGCGATCACCTCGATGAGTTGCTGCGGGCCGATCGCGCCGTTTGTGCAGCGGGTGGAGGACCGCCTGGACTTGCTCCCCTCGAATATCGGCCTTGGAGTCGCCGAGATGGAGCTGCAAAACACAGTGCGACGCGAATACGTGCTCGCGGAGGTGCTGACGCCCGCGCGACGCCTACGACGTGGTGCTGGTGGACTGCGCGCCGTCGCTCGGGCTTCTGACGATCAACGCCTTGACGGCCGCGAGCCAGGTGCTCATTCCCGTCGAGCCCGAGTATCCCGCCGCCTACGGCCTGGGCCTGCTCATGCAGTCGCTCCAGCGCATCCGCAAGACGCGCCTCAACCCGCACCTGGAGATCGCCGGCATTATCCTGACTATGGTCGATTATCGCACGTCGCATGGGCGCACGATCGCCGCGAGCGTCAAGGAGAGCGTGGCCGGCCAGGTGCCCGTGCTGGGCGAGGTCAAGAGGAGCATCAAGGTGAGCGAGGCGGCCGAGCGCGGCATGTCGATCACCCGGTACGCGCCGGGGAGCGAGACAGCGCGCGCGTATGAGGACATTGCCGAGCGTCTGTTGGGGGCCTGGGGCATCCGACCGGCGCCAGGGGCACGGGAGCCGCACGAGACACCCGCCGCTGTTGAGGGGGTGGCCCATGTCTAAACCGGCCTTGCCGCCACGCCGCGCGCCGCTCCACCCGGTCGATTGGGTTCTCAATATGATCCGAATCGTCTTTGTAGACGTGCCGGTTATCGTCCGCCCAATGACTCGATCCAGCGTGATGTCCGCGACATAGTCGGTACCTTCGATCCGGAAGGCGGAGATGCGATTCCCTTCGTTGAGCGCCTCGATGATCAACTGCCTCAATTCTCCTGAAGTCATACCAGCAAGGAATTGACCAGCCGGTTTTGATGTCGCTAAGTCCTTCGCGCTAACTTTACCGGCCGCAGCAAGCGCTTTGGCTAGCTCACCCGAATTGAGATGGCGGTAAATCACATGGATTAGATCCTTTGCCGTGAGCTTCAGTGATACTGGACAGGTTGCGTTATGCACCAAGACCTTGGCCGCGCCGACGAAGAAGGTGTGATCCTTCGCGACGGTGAGGCTGTACACCGCCACACGGCCAATGTCGTGCCGCAGTCTCACCACGACGGCCTCCGTCCCGTTCGCCGTGCGCAGCCTGTCGCCCACGCGCAGTTGCCCCGCGTGCAGCCAGCCCGGCGTCAGGAGCAGGTGGCCCGCATCGACCCAGAAGGGGTGGTCGGCCGTCACCGTGATCGCGCCGCCGTCGCTCAAATCAACGGCGAGCAGCGGTGAAACGGGGTCGGCGATGACCGCTTGCTGGCCCAGCGCCCCCTCGCCGCCTCACGCTGTTCGCATCGCGGCGATTGACTGCGGACTATACTTGTGGGAGGATAGACATATGAGCGTTGCATCAAGCACCATTCCCCGCGACCCGATCGCGCCGTGGGCCGAGATTGTCCCCAACGCGCCCCCGGCGACGGTGGACGACTTGCTCCGCCTGCCGGATGATGGGTGGCAATACGAGGTTGTACAGGGGGTCCTAGTCCGCATGGCGGGAAGTGGTCAGCAGGCGACAGCCCTTGGAGCAAAGCTCCTCGCGCGCCTCTTCGTCCATGTTGAGGCGCGCGGCCTTGGCGTCGTCACCGGGGCCGATGGGGTCTACAAGTTCCCCGGTGCCGAGACCGGGCTTCTGCCCGACGTTGGTTTCTACCATCAAGCTCGCCAATCCTTGATTAAAGACCCGACCAAACCTATTCCCTTTGCCCCCGACTTCGCTATCGAAGTGGCCTCCCCCTCGCAGGGTAGCCCTGAGATGACGGACAAAGCCCTGACATACATCAGTAACGGGACGGGCGAGGTCTGGATATTTTGGCCCGAGTCGCGGCAAGTAGACGTGTGGCGGTTTCGGAACGCGGGGGACGCCGGCGACTACGTAACCTATCAACCGCGTCCGCTGCCGCAGATCGCTATAGACGACGTAGCTCCTGATCTTAGGGACGTTTTCACGCGCCGCGACGAGTACACGTACAATCTGCCTGTTAACCATCATCCATCCGGCGACATGTCCGGCGTGTTGGGTGTGGGCAACGGGCCGGGCATCTATACGATCCGCTCAAGCGTTGTCGAGGGCTTTACCCTGTCCCTTGACGATCTCTTTCCCCGTTCCCCCAACTCCTTCATGCCCTAACGTCCCACCCCCTTCTTTTCCAACCAGTCACCCCGCTTGCCCTCGTATCGTTATAGTGGTATGCTGCTTTAGCGTTAAGACGTTGTAGCGCCTTGATGTCAAGACGTTGTAGTGTTTTAACGTTATAATGTCGTAGTAAGGGGGTGTCGTGCGGTCCATTAGTGTGCTCAACTTCAAGGGTGGCGTGGGTAAATCGACGCTCGCAACCAATCTCGGGCACGCGCTCGCCCGGCGCGGCGTCCCGGTGCTCATCATCGACTGTGACCTGCAAGCGAACGCAAGCACCTTGCTTCCCGAGCCGACCGCCCCGACGCTGACCGACGTACTCATGGGCCGCGCCGCCCTGCCGGAGGCGATCCGCGAGGCGCGCGAGGACCTATGGATCGTGCCGGCCGATAAGAACCTCGACCAGGCGGCAAAGCACGTCGCATCCGAGGGGATGCGCGGGTACTACCGGCTCCGCAAGGGGCTAGAGCAGGCGCGTGACTTCGACGTGATCCTCTTCGATCACTCGCCAAGCTACAGCGCCGTGACGGAGGCCGCGCTGCTGGCAAGCGACGAAATGCTTGTCCCGTGTGAGCTGGCGGCCTTTGCCATCGAGGGGTTACTACAGATGTTCGACAAGCTAGAGGATACGTTGGTCGAGCACACCTTGACGCTTTCCGGTATCGTTCCCTTCAAGCTGGATCGGCGGATCAAGATGCACCTCTCGTATCTGGACGACCTCCGCGATACGTTCGGGGAGAAGGTCTTGCCGGCGATCCGCACGGATAGCGCCGTGGGCCGCGCTCAGTCGCTCCACCAAACGGTGTTTGAGTACGACGACGCGAGTAAGGCGGCGGAGGACTTCCGCCTCGTGGCGACGGCCGTTGTTGGGGAAAGGGTGGGGGCCGCTGTATGAGCAAGGCAACGGAGTTTGAGAGCCCCTTGAAGCGGGCCGCAGCGCGGGGGGAGATTGGCGCGCGGCGTGCGAGCGTGGAGCAGGACGCCGCCCCGGCCGCGCGTCAAGACGTTATAACGTTACAGCGTCAGAACGCTATGGTTGCCGAGGCGGCAGACGACAAGGGGGAGATGAAGCGCCAAACCGTGTACTTACCCAAGAGCCTCGCGGCGTGGCTCAAAATCCATGCGGCGACGAGGGACGAGGACATGAGCGGCATCATCACGCGTCTGGTCGAGCAGTACCGCGCCGAGCAGGGGTAGCGGAGCGCAACCAGATCGAGCGTTGTCACGGCATGGCCTCCGCGACGCGGCATGCTTGCTGGTGTCTCTCCATGAGCAGGCGCATATCGCTCGGGAGATGGTGGTCCCATCCGCGCCCGGTCGCGGCGTCCAGGTCCAGCCACGCGACATACCACCCGCTGTCCCGGAAGAAGCGATCGCGCTGGGCGTCCGCCTCGATCCGGCCTTGGCGGTACCGGCCCTGTTCCGGTTCCCTTCGTTCCGTTTATGTAGGGTAGGGTAGCACAGGAGAGGGAGGTACGGGCCGATGCTGACGAAGGACGGAGCGCCGTCGATCGGCGTGCTCGACGTGGACGGCCTGCACCTGCCGGGCGGCGCCGTGGCGCCCATCACAGGCCGGATCGGGCACGTCGGGCATCTCTACGCCGGCGCGCGGCGGCACGGCCTGACGCAACTCTGGCTGACGGACGCCTGGATGCGCGCGGCCGGCCTGCCCGATACCCTCGACGCGCAGGGGGCGGGACCATTCCGCGAGCTGCACCACGCGTTCGTCGGCGACGGCCTGGCCGACCTGTTCGCCTTCCCCGAGGGCCTGGTGCCGTGGGTCGATCTCCGGCGCAAGGGCGAGGCGGGCGCGGGCCTCTCCGTCGTGTTTCCGCTCTACGATGAGCACGCCGTGTGGTCCCATGATAACGGGGAGCGCGCGGCCGACGGCGCGACGCTGCTGGCAGGGCTGCTGGCCTACGCCGGCGCCGTGGGCGCGGCGTACTACCGCTCGCCGGGGCGTACCGGCCTCGACCTGGTGGAGGCGTTGGGCAGGCGCGGGGCCGGCTCCCGGCGTGAGTTCGCGGAACGCTGGCCGGGGCCGGCGATGCAGCCCGATACGGTGACGGAGTTGAGCTACGTGCGGACGCTCACGCCGCCCGAGCAGGGCCGGGCGTACCTGCACAGCTACGACAAGAACGCACAATGGCTATCGGCTGCCGGCGTCGTGGAGCTGGGGTTGTCCGGCATCGAGGAGCGGCGCGACACGGCCGGCACCGTGGCGTTCGACCGCAAGCTGCCGGGCTACTGGCTGGCGCGGATCGACGGCGCGGCCGAGCGGTGGTGCTGCACCCCGACGCTCACGCTGGCGCACGAGCGCGGCCGGGCCGTGGCGATCTCCCACGCATACGTCTGGACGGAGCACAGCCGGGCGCTAGAGTCGTGGTACGAGCGATTGAGGGGCGCGCGGACGGCGCTCCAGGGGGACGCGACGCCGGCGGGACGGCTGGCGCTGGGGGCGCTCAAACTGACGTACTCCCTGACGGTGAGCAGTTTTAACGGCGCGTGGCTGCGCGACAAGTGCAGCCCGCTCTACCGGCCGGACTGGCGGCATGCCGTCATCAGCCAGGCCAACGCCAATATGTCGCGGGCGCTGCACAAGATGCAGGGGGACGGCTATATACCCGTGGCGGTGCATAAGGACGCGATTTACCTGCTCTCCGACGAGCCGGACCCGGTAGCGGCCTGCCCGCCTTCGATCACCCTTGGGGCTGGATTGGGCCATTTCAAGGTACAGGACACGGTTCCGCTCAGGGCGGTGCTGCCGGTGCTCGACGGGACGCGCGGGGGCGGGATTGGTAGTCTCATGAAGGCGATCCGTGCGACGGCAGGGCGGTAGCATCTGATAAAGTGTGAAGGGCCGGGGCGACACTCCCTTAATGGGGCGGGGAGTGTCGTCCTGGCTTTTCCGCGTGCGCAGTGGGGGCGCCGGGCGTGCATGTCTGGTGGACCGCCTCCCAGACAAGGAGCCAGCCGTCGCGGGTGGTGGGCTGGGCGCCGGCGATGTTGACGCGCGCGAGCATAGCCGTGGTGTCCGCGTCGAGGGCAAGATCGGTGGCGAGCGCGCTCAGGGTGGGGGGAATCGCCGGCGGCGCGGCATGGTGGCCTGTAGGCGCGTGCCGCTGGCGGTTGGTGTTTGCCCTTGTGCTTCTGTCCCATACAAAGAGGATAGCACTCGATCCTCAGCCCCACGCCCACGACAGCTAGGGTGACACGCCGCATCGGTGGGGGCATTCGCCCGGATCAAGCCTCTCCCCCACGTTGACACGTCGTGCGCAGCACGGGAGGTCCCGCTTTACGGCGTGTGTGCTCACGACGTGTCAACGTGGGGGAGAGGGAGATTGACCGCCGACCCACGTTGGCAGTGCCAATCCACACTGCCCGACGAGCGGGACGGAGGATGACATGGCGACTACTAAAGCGGAACGGGAGCAGGTGGCGGCGCGCGCGGCGCGGACGAGCGCGGGGGTGGCCTATGGCCTTGGCCTCATCATGGTGACGCTGGTGCTGCGAGCGGCCAACTTGGTGGACGATTGGGCGCTCGCGGAAATCTGCGGGGCGGTTGTTACTATCGTGGGCTTGGGCGCCGGTGGGGGTGGAGGGCGTGCCGTGGAACGGCGGCTGTCGGAGGGCACGCCGGGCGGCGCATTGCCGGAGCCGGTACCGGAGCAGGGGTAAAGGGGGACTGCGGGGTGGGTAGCGTTTAGTGGAGTGTGGGGGTTGGGGCGGCGCTGCCCTCGTTGGAGCAGGGGTGGCGCCGCCTCGGCTTGTGTGCCGCGGCTACTCATTCTGGCGGCGCCGCGCCCCCACAGGTGAGGGGCGGGCCGGCTCCCTAAAGGGGCCTTTGGATGTGGGCACAAAGCCGCCTATGATGGCTGTATGACAACACCACGCGTTTGGCCGGACGACCTCTTGCCGGGGCATGTCGCCTGCGGGCGCTGTAGCAGCGCGACGCCGCTGCACGCCGCGCACCGGGCGCATGTGCGCTGGGGCTGGCGGTTGCCCTGCTAGTACTACAACGTTAGGTGGCCACGATCCTGCTGTAGCAGCCGGCGGGAGGAAACGAGGTGGATATGATCGCGACGACCATGCAACGGATCGCGCCGCCGTCAGGGCGGCCCCCGGAGATCAATCTGGCGCCACGCGATGTGGCGGCGCTGGCCGACGAACTGAGCGCGTATCACGCGCTGTTCGCGCCCCTGTTCGCCCGCGCGGAGCAGCGGCGGGGAGCGCTGTGCTACCTGCAGGGACAACTGCTTGACCTGGAGCGCAAGACGATCGAACCGCTGGCGTTGGCCCTGCCGGGCGGCGACGTCCAGGCGCTGCAGCAGTTCATCGGCCAGAGCACCTGGGACGCCGAGGCCGTGCTGGTGCGCCATCAGGAGGTCGTGGCCCAGACGCTCGGTGACGTGGACACGGGTGTGCTGATCGTGGACGGCTGCGACTTCCCCAAGCAGGGTCCGGAGTCGGTCGGCGTGGCGCGCCAATGGTGCGGGGCGCTGGGCAAAATCGCCAATTGCCAGGCCAGCGTGGTGGCTTGTTATGCCAGTTGCCACGGCTATACGCTGGTCGACCGTCGCCTGTCCCTGCCCGAGAAGTGGTTCACGGCGGATTATGCGGCGCGCCGGGCGCGCTGCAATGTGCCGCCGGAGCTGACCTTCCGCACGAAACCGCAGGTGGCCGGGGAGATCATCGCCGCCGTGCGGGCGCGCCGCGTGCTGCCGTTCCGCTACGTCACCGGCGACGAGGGCTGCGGAGCCAACACCGCCCTCTTGGACCAACTCACCGCCGCCGACCTGGTCTACCTGGCCGAGGTCCCGCACACGACGCGCGTGTGGACGGAGCGAGCGGGCGATGCCGCGGCGGAGGTCACGGCGGTGGAGGTCGGGGCGTTGGCGGCGGGGTTGCCCGCGACGGCCTGGTCGCGCCAGTTGATCAAGGAGGGGGCCAAGGGGCCGCTGGAGGCGGACATCGCCCGCGTGCGGGTGCGCGCCACGCGCGACGGCCGGCCGGGGCCGGAGGTGTGGGTGGTCCTGCGCCGCAGCCTGGGCGACGCGCCGACGCTCAAAGCGTCCCTCTCCAACGCGGCGGCAGACACCCCGCTGGCGACGCTGGTCTGGCTGTGCGGTATGCGCTGGCCGGTCGAGACGGGCATCCTGGAAGCCAAGGGTGAGGTCGGGTTGGACCACTACGAGGTGCGCGGCTGGATCGGCTGGCAGCACCATATCACGCTCTCCTTATACATTAAACTAAGATTGTCCCCCCTCAACGGAGGGACACGGCGGACCGTACAGCCGCCGGATGGTGGGCGAGGGAGGAAAGGATACGCTCTCCTAGCGGCTCGACCGTTTGAGAAAGATTGACCTTCCTCCTCGTCGTTCCTGGGGCTAATCGACCATAGAAGGATGCGCTTCGAGCGCCGTGTATAAGGGCACGACTTCCCAGGATTTCTCGCCACTTCCTATTCCTATTTCTAGAAAGCGACCGTGGACGATGACTATGTGGTATGCCGGTATTGATTGGGCCGATCAGCATCATGACGCCGTGGTGATCGATGAAGCGGGGAAGCGCGTCGGGACGACCCGTGTGGCCCATAGCGCCGCGGGGCTGGACACGCTGGTGGCGTTCCTTAAAGGACTGGGGGATATCGCTGACCATCCCGACCATCT
>JAABUM010001356.1_pt1 | contig 36949 bp, 34 predicted proteins | sample 5559161 | NCBI WGS metagenome assembly JAABUM01 (sample SAMN10711868, study PRJNA513369) | rock metagenome | isolation source: Antarctica rocks | place: Antarctica: Victoria Land, Siegfried Peak nord
CACCTGGCCCACCACACGTTCAAGGACGCCGCCCATCTCACCTGCGCCATCCACGCCGCAGTCAAGCAGCTCAACGAAGAGCGCCAAAGGCCGCATCCGTGCGACAAGCTAAATAAGGCTGCTTAGGTGCAGGGCGCAGATCATTGCGCGCCGTCACGGCCAAGGGGCACGCGCCCGGTGCGGACGAATGCACCGGGCGCGCTCCATCCCCAGGTTCTGTGGGCACCTGTCCAGTTGGGATGAAGCTGCCTGATCCGGACGTGTCTTAACGGATTGGCACCGACTGCATCGCATCCAAGAGGGCGTCGTAGGCGGCCCGGCCCATCAGGGCGTCGAGGGCGGGAGGGTCGTCCGGCGCCATGCGATACAGCCAGCCCGCGCCCTCCGCGTCCTGGTTGACGAGCGCCGGGGCGTCCAGGACGGCGGCGTTGACTTCGATGACGCGGCCATCCAGGGGAGCATCGGCGTCGCTTGCAGCCTTCACGGTCTCGATGACGGCGCAGGCTCCACCGGCCAGCACCCGGCTTCCTGGCTGCGGCAGGCGCACCAGCGTTACGGCGCCGAGCGTTTCCTGTGCGAATTCGGTGATGCCGACGGTGACGACGCCGCCTTGCATGCGGACCCAATGGTGGTCCCTGGTGAAGCGGGCGTCCGTCATGCTGCTGCGCTCCCGCTTTTGCGTCCGGATGGGCCGCCCCGGGTCGGAGATTGGCCCGTGCTGCCATGCCGGAGCCGCGCTATCCTGCGGCCGACGCAGGAGCGCCGCAATGCCGCACGACAACACGCATGACTATGGGCACGATCACAATCATAGGCATGGGCACGGGCACGGGCATGCCCATGGTCACGCCGGGCACCACCACGCCCCGGCGTCGTTCGGCCGGGCGTTCGCCATCGGCGCCGCGGCCAACACCGCCTTCGTGGCGCTGGAAGTGTCCTATGGTCTGGCCTCCAACTCCGTCGCGCTGCTGGCGGACGCCGTGCACAACCTGGGCGACGTGCTGGGCCTGCTGATCGCCTGGGGTGCCGCCACCCTGACCCGGCGCGCGCCCACCGCCCGGCGCACCTATGGCTGGGGCCGCAGCAGCATCCTTGCGGCGCTGGCCAATGCCGTCATCCTGCTGCTGGGCTGCGGCGCCATCGCGCTGGAGGCGCTGGGCCGGTTCGGTGCGCCCGCGCCGGTGGGCGCCGGGAGCGTGATGCTGGTCGCGGCAGCCGGCATCGCCGTGAACGGCGGCACGGCGCTGCTGTTCATGCGCGGGCGGCACGGCGACCTGAACGTGCGCGGCGCCTTCCTGCACATGGCGGGGGACGCCGCGGTGTCGCTGGGCGTCGTGGTGTCGAGCGCGCTGATCCTGTGGACGGGGTGGCTGTGGCTGGACCCGCTGACCAGCCTGGCCATCGTGGCGCTGATCACCTGGAGCACCTGGGGCCTGCTGCGGCAGAGCGTGGACCTGGCGATGGACGCCGTTCCCGCAGGCGTGGACCAGGCCGCCGTGCAGGCCGCGCTGGAGGGCTTGCCCGGCGTGATGGAGGTGCATGACCTGCACATCTGGGGCCTGAGCACGACGCGCACGGCATTGACGGCGCACCTGGTGCTGGACCGGCCTGACCCCGGCCTGGTGACGCGCGCCTGCACGATGCTGCGCGACCGCTTCGGCCTGGACCACTCGACGTTGCAGGTGGAGGAGGCAGGGGCGGCGGAAGCCTGCGCGCTACGGCCGGCGGGGGTGGTGTGAGGCCGGGCAGCGCAGGACGCATACCAACGCCCTTTGACCCTGACCTGTAATTCCCTGCGCTGCCCATCGTCGTCACAGGTCAAGGTCAACGGCCATTTGCCCTGACCGCTTCCGTCATTTGCTGCTCAGCAGATGCACGGTCTCTTGCCCGCCCGCGAATTCGGCTTCCGACATTGTTACGACGTTTCTCTTGCCATCCTGGCGCGTCACGACGATCGGTGCCCGGGTCTCGACGGCTTCATCGAGGCAGCGCGCCAGGTTCTGCAGCAAGTCGGTGTCGGCAGCGTGGGTCAAGTCGCAGGCTCCGGCGTTGAGTGGCGTTGCCGGTAGCGTCGTTGTTACACCTGCAAGGACACCTGCAAAGGCATCGTACCGCGTCAGGCTTCCTCAAGCCTCCGCCACCCATGCGCCAGCCGCCCCGCCACCTGGTCCCACGTCCAGAAGCACCCCTGCCGCGGCGCGTCGTGCGCCCGGCTGATCGGCAGGCCCGCCAGGCGGCACATCAGCAGCGTGCCCATGCCGCCATGCCCGACGACGACGATCCGCCCCGGCGCCTGCCCGCCTTGCGCCTGCACGATCCCGTCCCAGGCCGCCGCGACGCGCGCCTGGGCATCCACTGCGCGCTCCCATCCGCAGAACGACGCTTCCGGCTCGGCGAAGAAGGCGTCCGCCGCCGCCTGGAACCGCTCCGGCGGCAAGTAGCCGGTGCTGCTGCGGTCGTTCTCGTCCAGCCCGGCATGGACCTGCACCGGCAGGCCGAACCGCGCCGCCAGGATGCCCGCGGCCTCGACCGCCTTGCACTCCGTGCTGGCCCACACCGCATCCGGGCGCGGCAGGGCGGCGGCGAAGGCGCGCATCCGGTGCAGCCCCAGGTCGGACAGGTGCCAGCGCGGGACGGGGGTGGCCGGGTCCGCCACGACCTCGGGGTGGCAGGTGTAGAGGATCATTCGCAGCGGATCATTCGTGGCGGATCACCGGGCGCCGCGCCGGCGGTTCACCTCCAGCTCGACGGGCGCGAGCTGGAAGCCGACCTGGATGCGGTAAGCCGCCGCCGTCTTGCCGGGCCGCACCGGCAGGCGCAGCTCCACGTCGTCGCCGGACAGGCGCAGACGGTCGGCGTTGGCCGGGAACTCGGCGCGCAGGCCGAACACCTGCTTGTCCAGGATGCGCTCCCCGTCCAGCACCGCGACGAAGTAGGCGAGCTGCGCCCGCCGCCCCGGCGCCGCCGGGCCGCGCTGCAGCTCGATCCCGACCTGAACGGTCGTCACCACCGTGTCCGCCCCGTCCCGCTTGCAGGCGCCGCCGATGCTGGTGATGCGCCCGCTGAGCACGGCGTCCGTCAGGTCCCGCCCGGACCCGCGGAAGCGCGACAGGTCCGCCGCGTCGCGCACGATGGCGACGCTGGGGCAAGCGGGCGCAAAGGCGTCGTCCGTGCTGTCGCCGCAGCCTGCGAGCAACGGGACGGATGCGCCCAGGAGAGCCAGCGCGCGGACGCCCGGCAGCGCCGGGACGCGAGGCAGGGGGAGAGGGGGCAAGGCAGCCATCGAAATCTCCAAGCTGTGCCGGCCGGGCCGGGGGTCGCGCCGGGCCGGGCGCGGCACCAGTTGTAGCGGTATGAGCGCGGCGGCATAGTGCGCGCGCCTGCAAGCCGGACCCCATGACCCATATTGCCCCCCCGCTGCGTCCTGACACCCAGCCGCGTCCCGGCACCCTGCCGCGCCTCCAAGTCGTGCTCGCCGGTCCCCGCGGCTTCTGCGCCGGGGTGGACCGCGCCATACGGGTGGTGGAGGAGGCGCTGCGCCGCTACGGCACGCCCGTCTATGTTCGCCACGAGATCGTCCACAACCGGACCGTGGTCGAGGCGCTGGAGGCGCAGGGCGCTGTCTTCGTAAAGGAGCTGGACGAGGTGCCGGCCGACGGCCACGTCGTGTTCAGCGCGCATGGCGTGCCGAAGTCCGTCCCGGCGGAGGCCGAGCGCCGCAGCCTGATGTACCTGGACGCGACGTGCCCCTTGGTCAGCAAAGTACACCGAGAGGCGGAACGGCACTTTGCCGACGGCGGCGCCGGCACCCGGCACATCCTGATGATCGGCCACGCCGGGCACCCCGAGGTCGTGGGCACCATGGGCCAGTTGCCGCCCGGCAGCGTGACGCTGGTGCAGAACACCGCGGAGGCGGAGGCGGTGCAGCCCGCGACGCCGGACCGCCTGGCCTTCATCACGCAGACCACCCTGTCGGTGGACGACACCGCCGAGATCGTCGCCGCCCTGCGCCGCCGCTTCCCGGAGATCGAGGGGCCGAAGCGGGAGGACATCTGCTACGCCACCACCAACCGGCAGGCCGCGGTGAAGGCCATCGCGCCCAATTGCGACTTGGTGCTGGTGATCGGCAGCCCGAACAGCAGCAACTCGCAGCGCCTGCGCGAGGTGGCGGAGCGCGCCGGCGCCCGCCGGGCGATCCTGCTGCCGAAGGCGGAGCAGCTCGACTGGGCCGCGCTGGAGGGCGTGCAGACGCTGGGCGTCACCGCCGGGGCGTCCGCGCCGGAGACCTTGGTGCAGGAACTGCTGGTAAGCCTTGGCCGCCGCTATGTGCTGGAGATCGAGGAGCGGCAGGTGACGCAGGAGGACGTGGTGTTCAAGCTGCCGGCGCCGCTCTGCTGACGGCGGCGCTCGCCTGCGTCGCGGAGAGCGCCTTTCCGTCCGTCGTTGCGGGCCGCGCTTGCGGCATGGCGATCCAGGGGCCGGCAGGACCGATGCCCTGTTCCGGCGGCCTCCGGATCGCCACGCTGCAAGCGGCTCGCACTGAGGGCGCGCAAGCGATCCTGGGACCGCATACCTCCGGGTCGCCGGGCACCGGCGCGACGCGGCTGCCGGGCTAGTGGCTGTCTATACCGAGGTGACGGACGAGGCTCTGGCCGCGTTCCTGCAGGACTATCCCCTAGGCACCGCCATTGCCTTCCGCGGCATCGCCGAGGGCGTGGAGAACAGCAACTTCCAGCTTCGCACCACCGCCGGCGACTACATCCTGACCTTGTACGAGAGGCGCGTGGACCCGGCGGAGCTGCCCTGGTTCCTGGGCCTGATGGAGCACCTGGCGACCCAGGGTATCACCTGCCCGCAGCCGGTCCGCGGGCGGGACGGCGCCAGCCTGCGCCAGCTTGCCGGGCGGCCTGCCTGCGTCACCACCTTCCTGCCCGGCGTCTGGCCGCGGCGGGTGCGGCCGGAGCATTGCGGCCCGCTGGGCGAGGCCCTGGCCCGGCTGCACCTGGCCGGCGCCGGCTATGCCCCCACCCGCGCCAATGCGCTCGGCCCGGCAAGCTGGGCGCCGCTGCTGGCCCGCAACGGGGCGCGGGCGGACGAGGTGCAGGCCGGGCTGGCGGCGGAGCTGGCGGCGGCGCTGGGCGGCATCGTCGCGGCCTGGCCCGCCGGGCTGCCGCGCGGGCACATCCATGCTGACCTGTTCCCGGACAACGTGTTCTTCCTGGACGGGCGGCTGTCGGGAATCATTGACTTCTACTTCGCCGCGACGGACCTGCTGGCCTACGACCTGGCGGTGTGCCTGAACGCCTGGTGCTTCGAGCCGGACTTCTCCTTCAACGTCACGCGCGCTCGGGCGCTGCTTGCGGCCTATGGCGCGGTGCGGCCGTTGTCGGAGACCGAGCGCGCGGCGCTGCCCGTGCTGTGCCAGGGGGCGGCGCTGCGGTTCCTGCTGACGCGGCTGCACGACTGGCTGCACACGCCGCCGGGCGCCCTGGTGACGCGCAAGGACCCGGTGGAGTATCTTCGCCGCCTCCGCTTCCACCTTGCTGCCCGGGACGACCATGCCTACGGACTCTGAGCTTGTCGAAATCTGGACCGATGGCGGCTGCAAGCCCAACCCCGGCCCCGGCGGCTGGGCCGCCATCCTGCGCCTTGGCGCGCACGAGCGGGAGCTGACCGGGGCGGAGGCCGCGACCACCAACAACCGCATGGAGCTGACCGCCGCCGCCGCCGCGCTGGAGGCGCTGACCCGGCCCTGCCGGGTGGTGCTGCACACCGACAGCGAATACCTCCGCAACGGCGTGACCCGCTGGCAGACCGGCTGGGTGCGGCGCAACTGGCGCAATGCGGCCGGGGACCCGGTGGCGAACATGGATTTGTGGCGCCGGGTGCTGGACGCGGCGAAGGGGCACACGATTGATTGGCGCTGGGTGCGCGGGCACTCGGGCGACGCGATGAACGAGCGGGCGGATGTACTGGCGACGGCGGCTCGGGTAGGGCTGGTGGGTTAGCTGTTGTAGAATGCTATCGCTGCCTGACAGCTTAACAAGCTGTTCAATGTTGGGCGGTAAGCTGCCGGGATGCACCCTCATTGCCTGACGCTGACGGGCTAGGATCGTCCTGATGATATCGGACCTATCCCGTGTCTCGGACGCCGCTAGCCAGAAATTGGCCGGGCTGAGCCAGGCGACGGAAAACCTGCAAGACAGACTGTTCCCCAACCCGGCCATTCCCAGAAGGCCGGGGTCCGTCATGGCTGATGCCGTCCTGGACGTGCGCCTGCACCTGGGCAGCCTGCGGGTCGTCGTGGTCGAGGCCAACCCCTTGGAACTGGAGGTCGCGTGCGAAACGCTGCTGGGCTTCGGGATACGGCGCCTGGGCCGGTTCCGGACAGCCTCCAAAGCGCAGGAGGGGCTGCAACGGGACTGCGCGGACCTGGTCGTCGTCGGATCGGTCCCCGGCAGCCCCGACGAGTACGGTGTGATCCAGTGGCTGCGCCGGGACGGGCCGGAGGCGATGCGGGCGGTCCCGCTGCTGTTGCAGACCGGGCACACGCAGCAGGCCAACGTGATCCGTGCTCGGGACTGCGGTGCCAGCGTCGTGCTGGCCAAGCCGGTGCAGCCGTCGGCGCTGTTCGAGCGCGTGGCGTGGCTGGCGCGGGACCGGCGGGCGTTCATCGCCGTGCCGTCCTATGCCGGCCCGGACCGGCGGTTCCAAAAGCTCGGCCCGCCGCCGGGCACAATCGGCCGGCGCGCGGACGACCCGCCGCAGGCTGGCGGGGCCAAGGAGGCCAATGTGTCCCAGGAAGAGATTAATGCTCTGATGAACCCGGCTGCCGTCCGATGACGACGCACCCGGCATCCCGCCTGTCCGCGCTGCTGAACCAGCCCGGCGGCATGACGGCCGCCGAGGCCGCCGCCGCCGCCCATCGCCGGCTGCAGGCCATGCATGGAGAGGCGGTCGCAGGCATTGACGGCATGGCCGCCCGCATGGCCGCCCTTGGCCCACGGCTGGCACAGGGGCCGGACCGGGCGGCGCTGGACGAGCTGTATGTCTTGGCCAACGCGGTGTTCGGCACGGCCGGGCTGTTCGGGCTGGGAGCGCTGGGAGAGGTGGCCTACAGCCTGTGCGAGCTGATTGACCGCCTGCGTGCGTCCGGCGAGTGGCATTCGGCAGCCTTGCAGGTCCACCTGAACGGCCTGGCCTTGGTGCGGAATGCCGGCCCTGGCGTTCAATCGGTCGCTGCGGGGCTGCGCCGCGTCGCGGAAAGCGTCGGCCGGGGGTAGAAGCGGGGCGGCTACAGGCCCAGCAGGCCGCGCGCCAGCATGATGACGCGGTGCGCCTCTTGCCATAGGGCATAGGGGGCCAGCCCGTTCAGCGGCGCGAAGGCCGCGTCCGTTACGTCGCCGCCGGGGCAGGGGTCGCCGCCGGTCCAGAGGGCGGCGAAGTCCAGGATGGTGTAGTGATACTGCACCCGGCCGGCGGCGTCCCGGTGCAGGCTGTCCACATGGGCGGCCAGGTGCAGCGGCCCGGCGTGCAGGCCGGCTTCCTCCAGCAGCTCGCGCCGGGCGCCGGCCTCCGCGGTTTCGCCCAGCTTCTGTGCGCCGCCGGGGATGCTCCAGGAGCCGGCGGCCGGAGCCTTGCCCCGCCGGACCAGCAGGACGGCGCCGCCCGCAGGGCCGGGGCGCAGCAGCACGACGCCGACACCGACCAGCGGCCGGGCCGGATACTCGCGCCCGCTCATGCCGCCGCTTCTTCTACCGCGATCTCCTTCACCGCCAGGCCCAGCCCAGCCCAGCCATCCACGCCGCCGCCGCCGCGACCGCGTCCGGGGTGCCGTAGGCGGCCAGCGCCATCAGGCCGAACGGCTCGCCGCCGATCTCGTCAACCCGGCCGGAGATGATGTTGAGGTCCACGCCGAACCGCCGCGACGCCTCGCTGATGACGGCGCGCGTGCTGGCTGGCCCGGCGAACAGCACGCGCAGGAGGCGCCGCGCCTCTCCCGGGCCGGGCGGCGGCAGGCGGGCCACGGTGCCCGGCGGCACGGCGTCGCCGATCACCTCGCCGACGAAGCGCCGGGTGGTCGCGGCCTGCGGGCGGGTGAACACGTCGAACACCCGGCCTTGCTCGATGATGCGCCCGTCCTCCATCACGGCCACCCGGTCGCAGGCGGCCTTCACGACCGCCATCTCGTGCGTCACCAGCAGCACCGCCAGGCCCAGCCGGCGGCGCAGGTCGAGGATCAGCCGCAGGATGCTGTCCGTCGTCTCGGGGTCGAGCGCGCTGGTCGCCTCGTCGCACAGCAGCAGGCGGGGGCTGCACGCCAGGGCGCGGGCGATGCCGACGCGCTGCTTCTGGCCGCCGGACAGGCGGGCCGGATAGGCGCCGGCCTTGTCCTGCAGGCCGACCAGCGGCAGCAGCTCCGCCACGCGGGCGGCACGCTCCCGCGCCGGCACGCGGGCGATCTCCAGCGGCAGGGCGACGTTGGCGGCGACGGTGCGGCCGGACAGCAGGTTGAAGTGCTGGAACACCATGCCGATGCGCCGCCGGGCCGCGCCCAGCGCCGGGCCGTCCAGCGCGGTCAGGTCCTGGCCGTCCACCAGGACTTGGCCGCTGTCCGGGCGCTCCAGCAGGTTCACGCAGCGGGCCAGGGTGGACTTGCCGGCGCCGGAGCGGCCGATGATGCCGAACACCTCGCCCGGCGCGATGTCCAGCGACACGCCGTCCAGTGCGGGCCTTGCAGCGCCGCGGAAGGTCTTGCGGAGGTCGTGCAGGCGGACCAGCGGCGGGGTGCCGGGCGTCGTGCCAGGCATCGTGCCGGGCGTGGGCAGGCCGGCCGCTGCGGCATGTGCATCCCGGGCCTCGGAGGCGGGCGCAGCCGGTGCCACCGTATGCCCCGCCACCGGAGTTCGGACGTGATATGCCATGTGCCGCTCGCCTTCGCAGACCATGCCGGTCCTTGCAACCGCAGGGCAGGCGAACTGAATGGACGCAGAGCCGCTTCGGCAGGGGGTGCTCCTGTTGGCAACGGGATAGTGCTGTATCCGACCCTGGATAATATGTCTTTGAGGGCATACTCATCATCGGTGACATAGCAAGTCGAGTACACTGACGAGTTTGGCGACTGGTGGGACGTGCTGGGCGGGGAGGAGCTCACCTGCGTCACCGCATCGGTTGGCCTGCTGGAACGCCTTGGCCCGAACCTACCGTTTCCGCACTTCAGCGGCGTCAATGGCTCCCGCCATGGTCACATGCGCGAGTTGAGGGTGTGGGTTGGCGGCCGTTTGCTGCAAGTATTTTATGCCTTCGATCTCCGCCGGGCTGTGATCCTGCTGATCGGCGGCGACAAGACCGGACAGGACGCCTTCTACACGCGGCTGACTCCGATTGCGGACCGGCTGTATAACGAACACTTCGCGGAGCTTGCCGCCGAGACAGCAAGAGCAGGGACAGAACGATGGCGGGCAGGCATCCCTTCGATCAGTTGCGCGACAGCCTTCCGGTTGCGGCACGCACCGAGGCCGCTGCGCTCACGTACGCTATGGGGCGTGACCTGTCCCTGGCGGAACTGCGCCGGGCGCGGCTGCTGACGCAGGACCAGCTTGCGGCGGACCTGCACGTCAACCAGGCTTCGATTGCCAAGCTGGAGCGGCGCACGGACATGTACCTGTCCACCTTGCGCCGCTTCGTGGAGGCCATGGGCGGAGAATTGGAGATCATGGCCCGGTTCCCCGACCAGCCGCAGGTGCGGCTGCGCGGCATCGGCGAGCTGACGGAGGGCGCCCGCGCGCCGGACGCGCCCTGAACTGTGATGTGTCGTCGGCGGCGGCTGCTGATGCGGCAACCCCGCCGGGAATGCATAGTGTTCTCTGAAAGTTAACCGTACCGGGTTGCTGAACTGCGCCCAAGCCGCAATGCCTGGCTATTCGCCCGCAAGGACCGTCAATCGCTTGCACCCACCCCCTTGCCGGGCGTATCCGTCAGGCAACCGTCACAGCACGGACCGTAGGAGGACCGCCTATGCCCATCACCCGCCGTACAGCACTTGGCTCCCTGCTGGCCGCCCCGGCGCTGCTGCGTGCGCCCGGCGCCCGCGCCGCCACCCGCACGCTCAAGATCAGCCACCAGTTTCCCGGCGGCACCCTGGAGCAGGGCGACTTCCGCGACCGCCTGGTGCGCCGCTTCGCCGCCGAAGTGCAGAAGCGCTCGAACGGCGAGCTGGGCTTCGAGATCTACCCCGGTTCCTCCCTGATGAAGACGGTCGCGCAGTTCTCGGCCATGCGCCGGGGCGCGCTGGACATGACGCTCTACCCCCTGGCCTATGCGGGCGGCGAAGTGCCGGAGGTCAACATCGGCCTGATGCCCTGCCTGGTGACCACCTACGAACAGGGCATGGCCTGGAAGACGCAGCCCATCGGCCAGGAGCTGACGAGCGTGCTGGACAAGCGCGGCGTCAAGATCGTGACCTGGATCTGGCAGGCCGGCGGCACGGCATCGCGCGCCACGCCGGTCGTGCAGCCCGACGACGTGAAGGGCCAGAAGATACGCGGCGGCTCGCGCGAGATGGACCTGATGCTGAAGGCGGCCGGCGGCATCATCAGCTCGGTCCCCAGCAACGAGATCTACGCCGCGATGCAGACGGGGTCGCTGGACGCGGCCGTGACCAGCAGCACCAGCATCATCAGCTTCCGGCTGGAGGAGATCGCCAAGGCCGTCACCACCGGGCGCACCGGCAGCTTCTGGTTCATGTTCGAGCCGTTGCTGATGTCCAAGCAGGTGTTCGACACCCTGCCGGCGCCGCACCAGAAAGCGATCAGCGAGGTCGGTACCGAGATAGAGGCGTTCGGCCTGCAAGCCGCCAAGGCCGACGACGAGGACCTGGCGCGCGTGTTCGCCAAGGCCGGCGTGACGGCGAAAGACATGGACGCGGCGGCGCTGGACAAGTGGCGTGCCCTGGCCCAGGGAACTGCTTGGAAGGACTTCGCCGACCGCAACGCCGCCTGCGCCGGGCTGCTGAAGCTGGCGCAGGCGGTCGCATGAGGCCAAGGGCAGGGACAAGGGCATGAGCAGCCACGGTATTGACGCGGCCTCGGGCGCCATCCCCGAGGCCGACGTTCCCCGCCTGGGCGTGCTGGGCGCCGTGCAGGCCGGGCTGGACGGGGTCAACGCCGTCATGGCCGTGCTGTCCGCGGTGGCCACAGCCGTGGCGGGCCTAGTGCTGACGTGGGAGGTCGCGGGCCGCTACTTCTTTAGCATCCCCAGCGACTGGCAGGACGAGCTAAGCACCTTCCTGCTGATCGGCGCCACCTTCGCCTCCGCCGCCTGGATACAGGCCCGGCGCGGCCACGTCGCCATTGATGCGCTGTCTCACCTGCTGTCCCCCGCGGCGGACCGGGTGCGCCGGATCATGGCGGACGTATTAAGCTTCCTGTTCGTGTCGTTCTTCGCCTGGAAGAGCGTGACCCTGCTGCTGGAGGCGTTGGCCGACGGCCAGACTACGCCCTCCGCCTGGGGGCCGCCGCTGTGGATACCCTATGGCTGCATGTCGGCCGGCATGACCCTGCTGGCGGTGCAGTTGCTGCTGCAAGTGCTGGCCAGCGGGCACCGCAACAGCTAGCCCGCGCACCTCGCGCCCTCCCCGCACTAAGAAACTCCCGATGGACACCTTGCAGATCGGCCTGATGTATGGCGGTGCCACGCTGGTTGCGCTGTTCTCGGGGATGCCCATTGCCTTCGCATTGGGCGGCGTCGCCGTCCTGTTCATGCTGTTCTTCATGCCCGGCGCGTCGCTCGATACCGTGGCGCAGAACGTCTATGAGGAGCTGGCCAGCATCACCCTGCTGACCATCCCGCTGTTCATCCTCAAGGGCGCGGCCATCGGCAAGTCGCGGGCGGGCAAGGACCTGTACGACGCGCTGCACACCTGGCTGCACCGGGTTCCCGGCGGCCTGGGCGTCGCGGTCGTGCTGGCCTGCGGCCTGTTCGCCGCCATGGCCGGCAGCAGCCCGGCGACGTGCAGCGCCATCGGCAGCAGCGGCATCCCCGAAATGCGCCGCCGCGGCTACTCGCCGGGCTTCGCCGCCGGGCTGGTGGCGGCGGGCGGCACCTTGGGCATCCTGCTGCCGCCCAGCATCGTGCTGATCCTGTATGCCGTGGCGGCCGAGCAGTCGTTGGGCCGGCTGTTCCTGGCGGGCATCGGGCCGGGAGTGCTGCTGCTGGCGCTGTTCTCGGCCTATGCCGTGGTGCGGTGGAAGCAGGAGTTCGGCAGCGCCACGCTGTCCGCCTCCGAAGGTGCCGTGCGGAGCGAAATCCTGCGGCAGGACACCTATACCCTCAAGGACAAGCTGGCCTCCCTGCCGCGCGTGCTGCCCTTCCTGGTTCTGCTGACGGGCGTGATGGTGGCGCTGTACGGCGGCATCGCCACGCCGAGCGAGACCGCAGGGCTGGGCGCGATCCTGGCGTTGGCGCTGATCGCGGTGGTCTATCAGGCGTATCGCCTGGGCGACCTCAAGCCGATCTTCGCCGGCACCCTGGGCGAAAGCGGGATGCTGCTACTAATCATCGGCATGAGCCTGCTCTACAGCTACGTGATGAGCTACCTGCACATCAGCCAGGCCGCCGCCGGCTGGATCGTCGGGCTGCAACTGTCCCGCTGGCTGTTGCTGGCGGCGATCCTGGTGCTGGTGGTGGTGCTGGGCTTCTTCCTGCCGCCGGTGTCCATCATCCTGATGACCGCGCCGATCATCCTGCCGCCGCTGCGTGAGGCCGGGTTCGACCTGATCTGGTTCGGCGTGGTAATGGCGGTCGTGATGGAGATGGGGCTGATCCATCCGCCGGTGGGGCTGAACATCTTCGTCATCAACCGGATCGCGCCGGACATCGGCTTGGGGCCGATCATCTGGGGGACGCTGCCCTTCGTGGCGCTGATGGGGGTGGCGGTGGTGATCCTGTCCTTCGTGCCGGGGATCGCGATGTGGCTGCCGACCTTGGTTTACGCGAAGTGACCGGGGCTTGCGGGTTGGGGACGTGGTGCGGAGGATTGCTGTGCCAGGCATGAACGATGATGCGGCGGAGGCTGCGGCGCTAGCGCGTGCCATTGCGGAAAGCGAGGCAGACCCGCGTGAGGTGCCTCATGCCGAAGTCCGGGCCTGGCTGTTGCAGGTCGCAGCGGGAAATTTCGATGCCGAGCCGCCGACTGCCCGTATCCTGTCCGCCGCGAACGAGGCTTCGGAGGATTCTGGCTACGGAACAGGTGCATCGGCGTGCCAGACTCGCCAAGCTGACAGCATGAGCCAAGCACAACCACTGCCTGATATTGATGCTGCTGCCGAGACCGAGGCGCTGATTCGTGCGGTCGAAGAGGCCCGCAAAGACCGGCGTTACATACCCCATTCTGAGATGAGGCTTTGGCTCATGCGTATTGAGGCCGGCGAGTTTGATGCTGAGATGCCGAAGTTACGTGATCCTTAAGCATTAAGCGGCTGAAACTGGCAGCCGCCGAGCTGTAGGGTTATCGTTGATCGTATTAGCGGCAACACCCCTCTCGCCGCGCGCCGCATTGCCCGGGCGCTGCGGTCTGCCGCCAACAGCTTGGATCATCTGCCGCATCGTGGTCGGCCAGGGTTTGCGCTGGGCACGCGGGAACTGGTGGCGGTTCAATCATGTATCCTGGTCTATGAAGTCGAACGCGACGCCGTGGTGGTTCTTCGCATCTGGCACGCCGCCCAGGGTCAGCCCTAGCCGCGCCTGACCAAAGCCGACCATTCCCGCCTTGCGCCACATTCCTCATCCAGCGATGCTTGGCCGCATGGACGCCCATCTTCCAGCCGCCCACGGCCGCACTTTCCTGACCGTCGCCCGCCTGCGCCGCACCGTGCGCCGCCGGGCCGCCTAGCCCCCCGCATGGCCGTCCTGGACGAGATGGTGGACGGCCGCGGCGGCATCCGCCCGCACTGGCGCACCGTGCTGGGCGTGCTGTCCTCCATGGACCCGGACGAGCTGGCCGACCGCGCCACCCGCCTGGCCCGCGCCGCGGAGGAGGAGGGCGCCGCCCCGGCCTGGCGCCTGGACCCCGTGCCCTTCCCCATCGCCCTGGCCGAGTTCGCCATGCTGGAAGACGGGCTGTGCCAGCGCGCCGGCCTGCTGGAGGCGCTGCTGGCCGACCTATATGGCCCGCAGTCCCTGCTGGCCGACGGCACGGTGCCGCCGGCCCTGGTGTTCGCCAACCCGGGCTTCCTGCGCGCCTGCCGCGGCAGCCCGGCGCCCGCCGGACGCTTCCTGCAAGCCTATGCCGCCGACCTGATACGCAGCCCGGACGGGCAGTGGCGCGTGCTGGCCGACCGCACCGGCGGCGTGCTGGGCATTGGCTACGCCCGCGAGGGCCGGCGCCTGCTGGCCCGCGTGCTGCCGGAGCTGTTCCGCCCCACCCAGGTCCGCCAGCTCCGCCCGTTCTTCGACGCCTGGCAGGACGCACTGCTGCACTCGGCATCACCCGGGGACGGCCGGGTGCCCTATGTCGCGCTGCTGACGCCGGGCGTCACCGGCCCGCACTGGGCCGAGCACCTGGCCCTGTCCCGCGACCTGAACTGCGCCCTGGTGGAGGCGCGGGACCTGACGGTGCGGGCCGGCGTCCTGCACCTGCGGACGCTGCTGGGGCTGCAGCCCGTTGACGTGCTGCTGCGCCGCCTGCCTGGGGATGCCATTGACCCGCTGGAGCTGCACGCCCCCGGTCCCGGCGTGACCGGCCTGCTGGACGCCGCCCGGACCGGCAAGGTACGCATCCTGAACCACCCCGGCACCGCGCTGGTCGAGGCGCCGGGCCTGGCCGCCATCCTGCCCGGCATCAGCCGCCGCCTGCTCGGGGAGCCGCTGCGTCTGGCCACCGTGCCGACCGTGTGGCTCGGTGACGACGGCGCGCAGCGGCGGGTCTGCCAGGCGTTTCAACGCTGGTCCATCCGTCCGGCGCTCGACCCCGCCCGCCCGCCGGTGCCGCTGGCCGGCCTGTCCGCAACGGAGCGCCATGCGCTGGAAGACGCCATTGCCGCCCGGCCCTGGGACTATGCCGCCTGCGCGCACGTCCAGCCCTCCGTCGCGCCCTGCTTCGCCGGCGAGGGACGGGGGCTGGCGCCGCAGCCGGTGGTGCTGCGGCTGTTCCTGATGCACGACGGCCGCCGCTGGCAGATGATGCAGGGCGGCCTGGCGCGCGTGCTCGCCGAGGGCGAGCACGTCACGGAGGCGCTGCCGGCCGGCGCCGTGTTCAAGGATGTCTGGGTGTCCAGCCAGGACCGCGCCGACATCCAGGGGCCGGAGCCGGTGTCGCAGTCCCCCGTCGCCATACGCCGCAGCGTCGGCGACCTGCCCAGCCGCGTGGCCGACGACTTCTTCTGGCTGGGCCGCTATGTCGAGCGGCTGGACATGCAGGCCTGGGTGGCCCGCGCCGGGCTGCTGCGGAGCGCCCGTGGGGCGCCCCTGCCGCGGGAGGTTGCGGAGGCCGGGCTGCTGCTGGCCTGCCTGGCCCAGGTCGGCATGGTGGACGACGAGGACGGCAGCCCGCTGCCGGTCGCGGTGCAGCTTGCCCTGGCGCCGGGCGGCGCGGCGTCGTCGGGCCTGCTGAGCGCGTTGAGCCTGACGGAGTCGCTGCGCGACCGCATGACGCCCGAGACCTATGCCGCGCTGACCCGCGCCCACCGTGCGGCGCGGGCCGACATGGAGGGCGCGCTGCACCTGCGCCAGGCCGGCCTGCGCGTCGAGGCCCCGGCGCTGGATGGGCTGCTCCATGCCATGACGGGCTTGCAGCGGCTGGCGACCACCCTGGCCGGGCTGGCGTCGGAGGGCATGGTGCGCGGCGGCGGCGGGCTGTTCCTGGACCTGGGCCGGCGGATCGAGCGGGCCTACCTGTCCACCCAGATGCTGGCTGCCGTGCTGGGCCAGCCCGCGGCGCGCATGTCCGGCACCCTGCAACTGCTGCTGGAGCTGTGCGACAGCGCGATCACCTACCAGAGCCGCTACATGTCCGCCTTGCAGCCGGCGCCGGTGCTGGACCTGGTGCTGGCCGATCCGGACAACCCGCGCGCCCTGGCGTTCCAGTTCACGCAGGCCGCCCGGCTGCTGCACCAGGCCGGCTGCCGGTCGCTGGCCGGGGAGGCGGAGGCGTTGATGCAACGGACCGGGAGCCTGGTGGACGAGGTGCTGCGCGCCGCCGACCCCGCTGCCCGCGCCGCCGCGCTGCCGGAGGCGCTGCTGTCGCTGGGCGCCGGGACCAACGCGCTGTCGGGCGGGGTCGCCCGGCGGTTCTTCGCGCTGCTGCCGGCCCTGCACGCCGTGGGATTTGAAGTGGCATAGGAGCGTTAACGATTTATGGGGTAGGCATGGCGGGACTGGCATGGATGTGACGCAACGATGATCCTGCAGGTCCTGCACACCACCGCCTACGACTATGCCGACCGGGTGGAGCTGGCTTCGCACCAGCTTCACCTGCGCCCGCGCGACCTGCCGTGGCAGCGTGTCCTGCAATCCGACTTGGCTGCCGACCCGCCGGCCTCCCGCACGACCTGGGGCACCGACCACTTCGGCAACCCCGTCGCCTGGCTGTCCATGGACAGCGCCCATCACGCCCTGCGCCTCACGGCCACGAGTCTGGTGGAGGTGCTGCCGCGCATCCCGCCCGATCCCGCCGCCACCCCGGCATGGGAGCATGTCGCCGGCCTGTGCCGCCAGCGCGCCGCTGCCGGGGACGCGGCGGAGTTCAGCTTCGGCAGCGCCAAGGCGCCGTGCCTGGCGGAGGCGGGCCGTTGGGCGTCGCCCAGCTTCCCGCCGGGCCGCCCGGTGCTGCAAGGGCTGCTGGACCTGATGGCGCGCATCGGGCGGGAGTTCCGCTTCCAGGCCGGCGTCACCGGCGTCGGCACCTCGGTGGCCCGCGTGCTGGAGCTGCGCGCGGGGGTTTGCCAGGACTTCGCGCACCTGATGATCTCGGGGCTGCGCGCCCTGGGGCTGCCGGCGCGCTACGTGTCCGGCTACATACGCACCTGGCCGCCGCCAGGGCAGCCGCGGCTGCGCGGGGCGGACCAGTCCCATGCCTGGGTGGGCTGCTGGCTGGGGCCGCAATGGGGGTGGATTGACCTCGACCCCACCAACGACCTGATCGTGCGGGACGAGCATGTCGTGCTGGGCTGGGGCCGCGACTACCTGGATGTCAGCCCGGTGCTGGGCGTGCTGCTGGGCGGCGGCGACCATACGCTGGAGGTCGGTGTGGACATCGAGCCGCTGGAGGAAGCACTGGGTCCGGCTGCGGAGGCATCGCGGCTTGCCGGTGCTGGAATTACCGATGCTGGAATTGCCGATGCTGGAATTGCCGGTGCTGGAACTGCCGGTGCTGGGCCAGGCAATGCCGGGCTTAGCGGTCAGCCCAGGTTGCTGATCGCAAGGTAGGGGTTGCCGCCGACGCTGCCGGTCGTGATCGCATAATGCGCGGTGTCCGCCGCCGTGCTGCCGGCGAAGGTGATGGAGGCGGTGACGCCGCCGCTGCCGGCGAGGTCCGCATGGAGCGTGCGCCCGGTGTAGCCGGCAGCGCCCTCCGAATCCGCCCAGGTGAAGCTGGACTGTTCGGCGACATAGCCGAACAGCGTCGCGGTGTCGCCGGGATGAAAGTTGACCAGAGTGCCCCACGTCACCTGGCCGTTGCGCCCGTCGAGGAAGAAGGTGTCGTTGCCGCTGCTGCCGGTCAGGAAGTTGGAGCCTTGCCCGCCGTCCAGCACGTTCTGCCCCGACGCCACGCTGATGGCATCGTTGCCTCCGCCGGTGTGGATGAACACGTTCGGGGCCTGGGCCGCGACCGCCAGGTCGTCCGCGCCGGCATAGATATACTGCTGCTGCAAGTAGCTGACCGGCCCGGCGTAGGGCGTGCCATCGGGATGGCTCGACACGCCGGTGGTGGTGTCGGTCTGGGCAAAGCCCGGGGCGCCGTACAGGGCGTGGATGCCGTCCAGGTCCGTCGCGTCGGGGCTGCGGTTCGCGGCGGTCGCAACCGGATACATGACCGAGGACAGATCGCTGGAATGGCCGAGGTCCAGCGCGTGCCCGACCTCGTGCAGCACGACCTGGGCCAGGCTGGTCGGGGTGCCGGCATACAGCCCGTCGCTGCCGACCTGCCGCTCCGCCGGGTCCTCAATCCTTACGGTCACGCCGGGGACGAACGCCTGCGCCGTGCCGTTGACGTAGGAGTAGCTGGTCTCGCCGATCTGGCCCGAATCGGCGCCGAACAGGCCGAAGCCGATACGCATGTCGGCTGCATCACCGTCGGCCACCTGCACCAGGGTAACGCTTGCCAAGTCGTCTCATAGCGCCACCGCCTGCTGCACGACGGCCTCATAGGCTGGCCCGACAGCGCTGCTGAACACGTCGCCGGCTGCCGCCAGGCTCCAGGTGACGACGCGGGCCGTCTATCGAGGCCCCTCAAGCGTATAGCCCGGCATAGCCTGCACCCCTGTGCCCCTATGATTTCAGGAGGTTTACAGCATAGCCAGCCCGGCTGAGGCGTTCCTTAACGGAGCGGCGTGTCAGGAATTGTCGCGTGCGTCGCCTCCGGATGCGGCCCATCCGGTGGCTGCGGCAGCCCGAACCTTGCGGCGGTGGCGATGATCGCGGCCCAGGTCTCGGGCTGCAGCGGCACCCCGTCGCGCAGGCGTGCCGCGCGGGTGCGCGCCTCCGCGTCGCCCGGCACCAGGACTTCGCCGCCGGGCTGGGCGGGGCGAGAGGCGCGTACGTGCTCGGCGTAGTCTCGGGCGGATGCGGCGAAGCCGGCGCCGCCGAAGTGGCCAGGGTCCAGGTAGATGGACACCATGCCGTTGACGATGCCGCCGCGCTTGCCGCCGGGCACCGGGCCGGCGGTGGGGCTGCCGGCCAGGCAGCCCGCCAGTATCTCGCACATGAAGGCGATGGCGGAGCCTTTGTGGTCGCCGAAGGCGCGCAGCGCACCGGCGCCGTTGCCGGGGTCGCGGACACCGGTGCCGTCCAGCGGACCGTACAGCACGCTCGGGTCGCCGGACATGGCGCCGTCCGGGCCGATTAGCGAGTCGGGCGGTATGGGCTTGCCGCCGTTGCTGGCGACCATCACCTTGCCCTCGGCGACCAGACTGGTGGCGAAGTCCAGCAGCAGCGGCGGGGCGCCGTCCGGCTGCGGCACGCCGATGCAGAAGGGGTTGGTGCCGAACCGCCGCTCGGTGCCGCCGAACGGGGCCACGACCTCGCCCATGCCGACGTTCACGAAGTGTATGCTGACCAGCCCGGCGGCGGCGGCACGCTCCGCCCAGTCGCCGATGCGCCCGACATGGCCGCTGTTCCGCAGCGTCACCACCGCAAGCCCGGCGGCGCGCGCCTTGGCGATGCCCAGGTCCACGGCGATGGGGCCGATGGTCTGGCCGAAGCCAAGGTTGCCGTCCAGCACGGCATGGGTGGCGCTTTCGGCCAGCACGGTCGGCTGCTGCCCGGCGCGCACCCGGCCCATGTCCAGCCACTGGACGTAGCGCGGCACGCGGATGACGCCGTGGCTGTCATGCCCGGCCAGATTGGCGCTGACCAGGTGCAGGCCGATCCGCCCGGCCTCCCCGGCGTCGCATCCGGCCGCCCGGAAGATGTCGGCGATATAGGTCCGCAGCGTGTCGGCGCTGACGGTCGTGGTCGGCAGAGTCTTTATGAGCGAGGTCTTTATCAGCGGGGCGTCCATCAGCGGGGTGCCCCGGTGGCGCCCGCGATGGCCTGGGCCGTTGCGCGGTAGAAGGCGTTGTCGGTGGGGGTGATCGTCATCTCCGCCATGCAGGTGCGGGCCGGCATCCGGGCGGCGAACACCGCGGCGTCGGCGATGTCGCCGGGCTGGATCATCACCGCGCGCTCCTCTGCGCTGGGCGGGCGGGGGCGGGTGTCGAGGATGGGGGTCGCGACCTCGCCGGGGTTGATGCAGACGCTGCGTATGCCGTGGATGCCCTCCTCCGCGTTGATGGTGGCGGACAGGGCGCGGGCGCCGTGCTTGGACGCGGTGTAGGCCGGCCCCGACACGGCGAAGATGCCGGTCCCGGCGACCGAGGCGACGTGGATCAGCAGGCCCCGCCGCCGCTCCCGCATCGCCGGCAGCACGGCGAGGCTGCACAGGAACGGGCCCTTCAGGTTCACGTCCACGACGGCGGCCATGTCGGCGGGGGACAGCTCGGACCAGTGGCGGCGGCGGGCGTTGGTGCCGGCGTTGTTGACCAGGATGTCCACGTCGCCCAGCGCCGCCGTGACCGCCAGGTGCGCCTGCGTGACCTGGTGCGCGTCCGCCACGTCCGCCATCGCGAGCGACGCGCTGCCGCCCGCCGCCTCGACCTGGTGCATCGTCTCCTGCAGGCTTTCGCGGGACCGGCCCGTCAATGCGACGCGGCAGCCCGCGGCGGCGAAGGCCAGCGCCATCGCGCGGCCGATGCCGGTGCCGGCGCCTGTGATCCAGACCGCCTGGCCTTGGATGTTTTCCATCATACGACGCCTCCGTTGGAGTCAATCAGGTGCATTTGGCCCATGTCCGCCAGCAGCGGCAGCGGCTGGCCCGGCTGCGCCGCGGTGTCCGGCGCGGCGCGGGCGACGACGGGCGTGCCGGCCAGGGCGAAATGCACCAAGGTTTCCATCCCCATCGGCTCCACCACGTCCACCTGCGCCAGCAGCGGCGCGAAGCCGGCCCGGCCCGTCTCGCGCGCGTCGGTCAGGTGCTCGGGCCTGATTCCCAGCAGCATGTCGCAGTCGCGGTGCGGGGCGTAGCGGTCCAGGCGCGCGGGCGGGACCGGCAGCGCCTGGCCGTCGCCGAGATGCACGGCGCCGTCCCGCAGCCGCACCGGCAGGAAGTTCATGCCGGGGCTGCCGATGAAGCCTGCCACGAAGCGGGTGCGCGGGCGGTGATACAGCTCCTGCGGCGGGCCGACCTGCTCGATGACGCCGCCGTTCATCACCACCACGCGGTCTGCGAGCGTCATGGCCTCGACCTGGTCGTGCGTCACATAGACGGTCGTGGTGCGGACGGCCTGGTGGACGCGCTTGATCTCGGTCCGCATCTGCACGCGCAGCTTGGCGTCGAGGTTGGACAGCGGCTCGTCGAACAGGAACACCTTGGGGTTGCGAACGATGGCCCGGCCCATCGCGACGCGCTGCCGCTGGCCGCCGGACAGCGCCTTGGGCTTGCGGGCCAGCAGCGGCACGATGTCCAGAATGCGCGCGGCCTCGTCCACGCGGGCCTTGATGTCGGGCTTCGGCAAGCCGCGCAGCTTAAGGCCGAAGGCCATGTTGTCGAACACGCTCATGTGCGGATACAGGGCGTAGTTCTGGAACACCATGGCGATGTCGCGGTCGCGCGGCGGCACGTCGTTCACGCGCCGCCCGCCGATCCAGATCTCGCCGCCGCTGATCTCTTCAAGCCCGGCGATCATCCGCAAGGTCGTGCTCTTGCCGCAGCCGCTGGGGCCGACGAGCACCACGAACTCGCCGTCCGCGACCTCCAGGTCTATGCCGCGCACGGCCATGACGCCGCCGTCATACGCCTTCTCGACCTTGCGGACGGATACCTGCGCCATGGACGCTCCCCTGCCGGTCTATGCCGACCGTATGCGGCGACAATGACGGGAGGGCGCAAGGGCGGCAAGCGGGGCTGCCTCTTCTCCCTCTCCCTCCGGGAAAGGGCCGGGGTGAGGGGGTCTTGGCTGCGGAGCGGGGCACGCTGGCGCTGCAAGGACACAGCCCTTGCGTGGGAAAGGGCCGCGCTTGCCGCTTCCCTCACCCCGGCCCTCTCTCGGAGGGAGAAGGAGCAGCAAGCCTACTGCATCCCGGCCAGCGTTTCCTTCACGACGCGCATGGCGCTGTTGGCGGCAGGGATGCCGGCGTAGGCGGCGACGTGCATCATCGCCTCGGCGATGTCCGCCGGGGTCGCGCCGGTGTTGCGGGTGGCGCGGGTGTGCAGCCGCAGCTCCTCGTGGTGGCCCAGCGTCGCCAGCATCGTCAGCACCAGCAGGCTGCGAGTACGCAGGTCCAGGCCAGGGCGGGTCCAGACGCCGCCCCAGGCGGTGCGGGTGATGAACGCCTGGAAATCGCGGTCCAGGTCCGTCGTGCCCGACACCGCACGGTCCACGTGCGCGTCGCCCAACGCCCGGCGGCGCACGGCCATGCCGGCGGCGAGGAAGTCGGAAACCTCCGGCAGCAGGAAGCGGCGGATGGCGTCCGAAACCAGGTCCGGCACCTCGACCGTGGGGATGTGCGCGGCGCCGGGCAGCACGGCCAGGCTGCCGCCCAGCGCGTCCCGCAGCGCCTGCGCGCTGGCCAGCGGCGTCGCCTCGTCCCGGTCGCCGACCAGCACCAGCGCCGGCACGCGCAGCGCCGCGGTGTCCGCGGACAGGTCGGCGGCGGCGATGGCCTCGGCCGCGGCGGCGTAGCCCTCCGGCGCGATACGCAGCAGCATGGCGCGCAGGCCGATGGCGGCGGGATCCTGCATGAAGCCCGGCGTGACCCAGCGGGCCATCACCGGCTCCACCACGGCCGCCATCCCGCCCGAGCGCACCAGCGCGGCACGGTCCCGCCAGCCCTGGGCCGGAGGAATCGCCAGCGCGGTGTCGCACAGGACCAGGCTGGCCACGCGGCCCGGCGCCTGGTGCGCCACGCCCTGCGCCACCATGCCGCCGATGCTCAGGCCGCCGACATGCGCCTGGCCGATGCCCAGCGCGTCCAGTGCCGCGATCACGTCCGCCGCCATGCCCGCAATCGTGTAGGGGCCGGGCGTCACCCCCGTCAGCCCGTGCCCGCGCAGGTCCGGCCGCACCACGCGGAACGGCCCGGCCAGAGCGCGGGCCTGCGCGTCCCACACATGCAGGGACGTGCCGAGCGAGTGCAGCAGCACCAGCACCGGCGCGGCGGCGGGACCGTCCACCTGGACGTGCATCGTCAGGCCGTTGGCGTCCACGAACATGGGTCAGTCCTCCTGCATGGCGGCCAGCGCCGCGACCAGCCGGGCGGCCTTGGCCGCCACCGCCGCGGCGTCGTCGCCGGGCTTGTAGATCGCGCCGCCGATGCCGAACCCGGCGGCACCCGCCGCGCGCCAGGGCGCCAGCGTCGCGGCCTCCATGCCGCCGACCGGCAGCACCAGCGTGCCCGGCGGCAGTACGGCCAGCAGGGAGCGCAGCATGGCGGGACTGCCGCCCTCTGCCGGGAACAGCTTGAGCGCGTCGGCTCCGGCATCCAGCAGGGCGAACGCCTCTGCAGGGGTGAAGAAGCCCGGCACGGCGAGCAGGCCGCGGGCCTTGGCGGTGCGCACCAGTGCCGGGTCGGCGTGGGGCGTCACGATCAGCCGTCCGCCTGCGTCCGCCACGGCGTCCACGTCCGTCGTCCGGCGCACCGTGCCGGCGCCGATCAGCGCATGGCCGCCGAAGCGCCGGGCCAGGCGGGCGATGCTGTCCAGCGGGTCCGGGGAGTTCAGCGGCACCTCGATGATGCGCAGGCCCGCCGCGACCAGGGCTGTGCCGGCCGCCTCCGCCTCGTCCGGGCGGATGCCGCGCAGGATGGCGACCAGTGGGCAGGCTGCGAGCAGGGCGTTCAGGTCCATGCGGCGTGCTCCCCGATCAGTGCCAGGCCGGCAGCGGCGGCGTCCCCCTCGGCGACGACGGCGCTGCCGCCGCATCGGGCGATGGCCCGGGCATACAGCGCGCACAGCCCGGCGTCTCCGATCAGGTGGACCGGCACGCCGGGCTGCGCGGCGGCGCGGACCTCGTGCCCGATCAGCAGGCCCGACAGGTAGGACTCCGCGTTGGGCAGGCGGTCGAACAGGCCCAGGGTGCGCGTGCCGAACAGGTGGTGCAGCAGCCCGCCGGGCTGGGCGGACCGGGTGACGCCGCGGTCGAAGGAGTCTGGGTCCGGCGCGGCGCCGGGCTGCACCATGCGGCCCAGGATGGTGTGGTCGCGCAGGGCCGCGAAGGCTTCGCCGGTCAGGTGCGTGGTGAAGCCGGCGATGCGGCCTGCGCTGACGCCCACCCATTTCGAATGGCTGCCCGGCAGGCACGCCAGCCCGTCCCGGCCGATGCCGGCCAGGGCGCCGGCGACCTGCGTTTCCTCGCCGCGCATCACCTCCGGCGGGTCGCCCTGCACGGCCAGGCCCGGCACCAGCAGCACCTGCGCGCCGCCGAACGGCACCGGAACCAGCGCCGCCGCCAGCTCGGCTGCGCCGGCGGGGCAGGGGAGGTAGGGCGCCTCCTGCCAGCCCTGGCGGCTGCCGGCCATGCCGGACACCAGCACCCGAGTCTCGCCGTCCGCCAGCCAGGGCGCTATGGCGCCGCGCAGGGCCTCCGCGAAGCCGCCCGGCGGGACCCGCAGGATACCGAGGGGCAGGTCGCGCCGGTCCACCACCGCCCGGCCCTGCAGCCGGACGGCGCGGAAGCTGCTGGTGCCCCAATCCACGCCGATCATGCCGCCATCCCTGGCACGGCGGCGAGGAGGTGCCAAGGCCGCCCGCTTCCTGCTCCCTCTCCCTCCGGGAGAGGGCCGGGGTGAGGGAAGCGGCAAGGACGGTGCGCCGGCCTGGCAGAGCGGGGCATTAGCGGCCAAGGTTGCGCTACGTGGCCTTCCTCACCCCGGCCCTCTCCCGGAAGGAAAGGGAGCAGGCAGATTCAGTGCGCGGAGGCCCAGCTATGGCCGTGGCCGGTTTCCACCACCAGGGGGACGGAGATGGTCGCCGCCGCCTCCATGACGCGCTTCGCCACCGCCGCGGTCTCATCCGCTTCCCCGGCAGGCGCCTCGAACAGCAGCTCGTCATGCACCTGCAGCAGCAGCCGCGCCCGCAGCCCGGCGGCGTCCAGCGCGGCGGGCAGCCGCACCATCGCGCGCTTGATGATGTCCGCGGCTCCGCCCTGCAACGGCGCGTTGATCGCCTGCCGCTCGGCATAGGCGCGGCGCTGCGCCAGCTTGTCCGCGATGCCCGGCACATAAAGGCGGCGGCCGAACGGCGTCACGACGTAGCCATGCTCCCGCGCCTCCAGCTTCGTGCGGTCCATGTAGGCGCGTATGCCGGGATAGCGCTCGAAATACGCCTGGATGTAGGTCCGCGCCTCCCCGGCATCTATGCCGAGCTGCCGGGCCAGGCCGAAGGCGCTGATCCCGTAGATGATGCCGAAGTTGATCGCCTTGGCCCGGCGCCGCGTCCCGGCGTCCATCCCCTCCATCGGCACGCCGAACACCTCGGACGCCGTGCGGGCGTGGATGTCCTGGCCCGTCGCGAACGCCTCCTTCAGCGCCGCGATGTCGGCGACGTGCGCCATCAGGCGCAGCTCGATCTGCGAGTAGTCGCAGCTCACCAGCACATGCCCGTCCTCCGCCACGAACGCCTGGCGGATGCGCGCGCCCTCCTCCGTGCGGATCGGGATATTTTGAAGGTTGGGGTCGGTGGAGGACAGGCGGCCCGTGCTGGTGATGGCCTGGGCGAAACTGGTGTGGACGCGGTTGGTCCGGGGATCGATCTGCGCCACCAGCGCCTCGGTGTAGGTGGAGCGCAGCTTGCTGAGCTGCCGCCACGCGATGATGCGGGCCGGCAGCTCGTGGCCCTGGTCGGCCAGGGTTTGCAGCACGACGACATCGGTGCCCCAGGCGCCGCTGGCCAGGCGCTTGCCGCCGGGCAGGGCCTGCTCGTCGAACAGGATCTCTCCCAGTTGCTTGGCGCTGCCCAGGCTGAACGGGCGTCCGGCCATCTTGTGGATGTCGCCCTCCATCACCTCCATGCGCGCGGCGAAGTCGGCGGACATGCGGCGCAGCTCGGCCTCGTCCACGCGGACGCCGGCCTGCTCCATGCGCATCAGCACCGGGATCAGGCGGCGCTCCATCTCCTCGTAGATCACCAGGCCGCCGGTCGTGCGCATCAGCGGGCGCAGGCGGTGCCACAGGCGCAGCGTCACGTCCGCGTCCTCGGCGGCATAGGCCGTCGCGCGGTCCAGCGGCACCTCGGCGAACGGGATGCGGGCGCGTCCGGTGCCGGTCACGCTGTCATAGGCGACGGGCTGGTGGCCCAGGTGCAGGGCGGACAGCTCGTCCATGCCGTGCCCGTGCCGCCCGGCCTCCTGCGAATAGGAGATCAGCATGGTGTCGTCCACCGGCGTGACGCCGGCCAGGCCCGCATGGTCCAGCACCAGCAGGTCGTACTTGGCATTCTGCAGCACCTTCAGCACCGTCGCGTCCCGCAGCAGGGGGGCGAGCGCGGCCAGGGCGTCCTCCGGCGCGATCTGCTGGACGGCGGGCGCGGCCTCCGGCGCCGGGGTCTCCAGCGAGCCTTGCGCCACGGGCTGCACGGCGCGGTGCCGCAGCGGCACATAGCAGGCGCGGCCCGGCGCGGTCGCCAGGGACAGGCCGACCAGGTTGGCGCGCAAGGCGTCCAGGCTGTCCGTCTCGGTGTCCAGGCCGACGATCCCCACCGCTTGCGCCTCGGCGATCCAGGCGTGCAGCCGGTCCAGCGTGGTGACGCACTCGTAGGGGCCGAAGGCGGGCTGCCCCTCCCCAGGCTGCTCCCCCCCAGCCGGCTGCATCGGGCGCGGGGCAGGCATGGCGGGGGCGGACATACGCACCACGCCCTCCAGCCCCAGCCGGTTCAGCGCGGTCTTGAAGCCCTGGACCTGCAGCCACCCGGCCAGCACGGCGCGGTCCGGCTCGCGGGCGCGCAGGTCCTCCAGCGGCAGCGGCAGCGGCACGTCGCGGCACAGCGTCACCAGCTTGCGGCTGATGCGGGCGCTCTCGGCGTGCTGGATCAGCATGTCGCGGCGCTTGCCGGGCTTCATGGCGGGGGCGGCGGCCAGCACGCCCTCCACGTCGCCGAACTCCTGGATCAGTTGCGCCGCGCCCTTGGGGCCGATGCCCGGCACGCCGGGGACGTTGTCCACGCTGTCGCCCATCAGGGCCTGCACGTCCACGACCTTGTCGGGAGGCACGCCGAACTTCTCCAGCACCTCGGCCGGGCCGATCTCCTTCTGCTTGATCGGGTCCTGCATCACCACGCGGGCGTCCACCAACTGCATCAGGTCCTTGTCGGACGAGACGATGGTGACGCGCAGCCCGGCCTCTGACGCCACGCGGGCATAGGAGGCGATGAGGTCGTCGGCCTCCCAGGTGTCCAGCTCCACGCCGGCCACGCCGTAGGCCGCCGTCGCCTCGCGCACCAGGGCGAACTGCGGCGTCAGCTCGGGCGGCGGCTCCGGGCGCTGGGCCTTGTACTTGTCATACAGCTCGTTGCGGAACGTCGTGCGCCCGGCGTCGAACACGACGGCGACGTGGGTGCCGACATGCTCCGTCAGCAGGCGCAGCAGCATGTTGGAGAAGCCGAACACCGCGTTGATCGGCGTGCCGTCCGGCCGGGTCATCGGCGGCAGGGCGTGGAAGGCGCGGAAGATGAAGCCGGATCCGTCAACCAGGACCAAGTGCATGGGGGCGCCCGGTGCAGTGCCAGCGGCAGGCAGGCCAGCAGCGGGCGCGTCGGCGGCAGATGCATCGGCAGCGGGCGCATCGGCAGTGAGCGCATCGGCGACGGACACGTTGGCGACGGACACCTTGGCAACGGGCGCACCGGCAGCCGGCACATCGGCAACGGGCGCACCGGCAGCGGGCGCATTGGTGGCGGGCACGCTGACGACAGGCGCACCGGCAGTGGGCAAGCCGGCGGCCGGAATGTCGGCGGCGGGCATGTCGGCAGCGGGGAGGTCCGCCACGCTAGTGGTCCACGTTCCCGGCGCCCTCGTTCAGCACGAAGATGCGGGAGCACCAGGGGCAGAAGGTCTGCTGCTTGTCTATCCGCAGCCAGACGCGGGGGTGGCCCAGCGCGCCGGTGCCGCCGTCGCAGGCCACCACGCGCTCGTCAACGTGCAGAATTTCGGGGATGCCCACGTCCGGGTGGGGCGTGTCGCTGCCGAAAGGGGCGTCGGGCATGGATGGTCCTTGAGGGTCGGGGGTGCTGGCCGGGAGTGCTGCGGGATGATACGCCTGGCGGCCGTGGTTTCAACCTTGCGCGCCTGGCTCGTGTGCCTGCTGCTTGCCGTTGGCCTGGCGGGCTGCACGGGGCTGCCGACCTATAACATGGCCCTGCCGCCGCTGCCCCCGGCATCGGTGCGGGCGGATGAGGTCTTCGCCATGCCGGACGGGGCGAGGCTGCCGGTGCGGACCTGGCTGCCGGACGGGCCGCCGCGGGCGGCGGTGCTGGCGCTGCACGGCTTCAACGACAGCCGCGATGCATGGGAGCTGCCGGGGCCGGCCTTTGCCGCCGCGGGGATCGCGCTGTATGCGCCGGACCAGCGCGGCTTCGGCGCGGCGCCGGGGCGGGGACGCTGGCCCGGCCTGCTGGCGCTGCAATCCGACGCCGCCGCCAGCCTGGCCCTGCTGCGCGCCCGCTACCCCGGCGCCCCCGTCTATGTGATGGGCGAGAGCATGGGCGGCGCCCTGGCCATGACGATGGCCGCGGGGCGGGAGGCGCCGGCCGATGGCTGGGTGCTGCTGTCGCCCGCGGTGTGGGGCCGGGCGCAGCAGGGCATCCTGCTGAGCGGCGGGCTGTGGTTGGTCAGCAACGTAGCACCGGGCTTGCAGGTGACGGGCGGGGAGGTGAGGCTCCGCGTGCGCGCCAGCGACAACCGCGACGCGCTGCTGCGCCTGGCGCGCGATCCGCTGACGATACGCCGCACCCGGTTCGACGCGCTGCGCGGCCTGACCGACCTGATGGACGCCGCCCAGGACTCGGCGCCGAGCCTGCCGCCCAACACCCTGGCGCTGTATGGCGCGAACGACATGATGGTTCCGGCGAAGGCCACGGCCCGCGCCTGGGGGCGGATGCCGGCGGGGGTGCGGCGGGGATACTATGCCGGCGGCTACCACCTGTTGATGCGGGACCTGGGGCGGGACCGGGTGATCGCGGACGTGATCGCCTGGATTTTGGGGCGCGGCGCCTTGCCGTCCGGCGCGGATGCGGCGGCTGGGGCGTGGTTGGCCGAGAGCCGCTGAATGGCCTTGGCGGGGCGGGGCGGTTGGGCTATGGAGGGATGCGGGACCCGTAGCTCAGCTGGATAGAGCGTTGCCCTCCGAAGGCAAAGGCCGGACGTTCGAATCGTCTCGGGTCCGCCAATCTTCTGCTTACAGATGCGTTGTGCGAGTCCGCAGGGGTCTAGCTAGACACTCTGATTTTGGAGAGTGTTTTGATGATGGGGACATGGTGGGATTCGCCAGACCGCTTGGCGTTCATCTTTAGGCTTCTTACCTTTGTAAGTGTTGGGTGTGCCGCCGTTTTTGGAATAGCCCTTTTTCTAATCAACGATAGAATAGGACAGCTTCAATCCTTCGTTATAGAAAAGCAAGACGGCCGGATTCAGGGGCAATCTTTAGAGATCAATAGACAGGCCGATCAAATCCTAAACCAGAGAACTCAGGTCGAAGGTCTAGATAGCGAAGTAGAGCGGTTAAAGAGGACCGCGCAAGCTCTCACATTGAAAGCGCAGAACTCCGAAAGAGGTGTGTCAGATATCTATGATTTTCGAGGCAATCGAAGGCAAATGGCTGGCAGTCGGTTGGTCGTTACTGCTGGAGGCCCAACAGTTGAAAGTTTCAAACAAATGAGCCAGCAACGCGCTGAAAGTCGATGGGCTGATTTGAAGAACGAGGCAGAGGCGCAAATCGCGAAAGTCCCGACTTGGCTTACGCCGTCTCTGTTCTCAGGCATCGCCCTTGCTAACCTTGGTGACCTCATTAATGCTCGCGAAAGATTAAAGCACCTTGTAGAAGTGGCTGGCAACGACCCTGAATATCGTATGGTTGTAGGAGTATTGGAGGAAGTTGAAATGGGTATTGCACAGCTAAAGCGTTAAAGTCTTGACTCATTGCAACGGATCGCGGAGAGAGTTCTACTATATCATAGTTGTGCGTACAGCTATGAGTGCGGTATAACACTTTTCCGGCTCAGAGTTTCGCCCTCGACATCCTTCAAACCAAACGGCTCTTTTGCGACTCCAACCATCAATAGAGTGCGTCTTACAACATTGATAGCAGGCAGTAGAGTACAGACTTTGGCCTCTTTTCAACACGTTCATCTCTCCTGCCAATGCTGCGACTCCTACGCCTTCCGAAAGGCAACAATGAGGTTGGTCGGCACAGCTCATTGTGGCATGGGAAAAGTGCCGCGTCACAGGACTATTGCCCTGCGAGGCCAGGTTTGCTGTATGAGATGCTCGCCTATTTTTGATTTAAGCTGACCCACTTACCTCACCGCGATCACCGCCAGGTAATCCGCCCCGCCCACCGTCCCGGTCGTGATGGCATACCGGTCCGTGTCCGCCGCCGTCATGCCCGCGAACGTCAGGCTCGCCGTGATCCCGCCCGTGCCCGCCAGGTCCGCATGGATCGTCCGCCCGGTGTAGCCCGCAGCGCCGTCCGCATCCGCCCACGCATAGCTGGATACTCCAGGGTGGAAGCCGAACATCGTCACCATGTCGCCGGGGTGGAACCCGACAACCGTGTCCCACGTCACCGCCCCCCCACGGCCGTCCAGGAAAAAGGTATCGTCCCCCGTGCCGCCCACCAGGAAGTTCGAGCCTGGCCCGGCGTCCACCACGTTGCGCCCACCCGCCACCTGGATCGCGCAGAATCCCGAGAAGCTCTTGATGAAAGCGTTGTCCGCATTCGCCACGATCACCGCAGGCGCGGCGCTGTCATAGATCAACTGCGTGCGGAGATACTCCACCGGCCCCTCGTAGCGCTCCCCCACCAGCGTCGTCCGCTCCCCGCCGGAGTCGGCCAGGAACGTCGCGCCCGGCAGTTGCAGGAAGTGCTGCGCCAGCCCGGCCGTGTCCGCACTGGGCCGGATATGCAGCGTGGTCGCCGCGTCCTGCGCGATGCCGCCCGCCCCGTCGTCCAGCGTGATGGCAAAGGCGGCGTCCCCCGCCGCAGCCGGCGAGAACACCAGCGCGCGCGCATCGGCCTGCAACGCCTGCACCGTGCCCTGCGCGGCATAGATGCCGGACGCCGGGTCATAGGACCCCAAGGCCCCGCCCAGGCGTCCCAGCCCCGCCGCCCCCTGGACCCGCAGCGTCGCCACCTGCCCCACATCGGGATCGCCCAGCAGCAGCTTGGCGAACGGCAGCACCCCCAGCGTCGTCGTCGTGGCCTGCCCGGCGATGGCGCCGCCGATGGAAGGCGCCGTGTTCGCGCCGTGCGCGACGACCGCGGTCGCCGCAGCCGCCGTCCCGCCGGCGCCGTCCGACACCTGGATCGTCAGCGTGGTGGCCCGCTCCGCGCCATAGGCAAGCCGGTGCGCGGCGGGCACGAAGCTCAGCCCGCGCAGCGCCGCCTGGACGGCGCCGGCCGGCCCGTCCACGCTGTAGCGTCCGGAGGCCGGATCGTACTGGCCGCCCCCCAGGTTCGCGAACGTGCCGTCCGCCGGGTTGGACAGCAGGACCTGCGCCGACAGGACCTGCCCGGCATCAGGATCGGCCAAGGTCAAGCCAGCCAACGGCACGGCCGGCGCGTCGTCCGCGGTCGCGGTCAGGGCGGGCAGGCCCGCCAGCACCGGCGGCGTGTCCAACACCAGCAGCGTCGCCGTCGCCGCAGGGGAGGGGGCGTATCCCGTCTCGACCACCGCGCTGAAGCCCAGCCCGGCGCCGACCGGGACGGCGCCCACCACGGCCTGCAGCTCGACCGGCAGCGTCCCGCCGCCAGCCGGTGCCGTGACCGGCCCGAACAGCATCGCAACCCCGCTCGCATCCGCCGTCACGGCCGGGATGCCGGCCCCGGCGGCCCGGACCGATCCCGGCACGAAGGACAGCCCGGCCGGCAGGTGCGCGACGACGCGCACGGCCGGGTTGTCCCCGGCCGGCAGGGACGCGGCGATCCGCAGCGTCACGATGTCCCCCACCCGCGCCGACGCTCCAGACGCCGACGCCCCGGACAATGAGAGGACCGCCGTTGCGCCGGTCACCGTCGCCGTGCCCGACGCCAGCAGCGGCGCCAGCCGGTAGGCCGCAGCTCCGCCGGGCAGCGACGACGCGGTTGCCTGCACCTGGGATCGCAGCACCGCGCCCGCCGGCCCGGCGCCCTGCGCCATCAGCGTCAGCACCAGGGTCTCGCCGGGATCGAGCCATGCGGTGTCCACCGTCAGGCCGCCGCCCGGCGCGCTGCCCAGCGCCGCGCCGACAGCGGAGCCGGACGCCTGCGCCGTGCCCGGCACCAGGGCCAGGCCGGCGCCCAGCACGTCCACCAGCCGCACCCCATAGGCCGGCGCCGCGCCCAAGGCATTCGACAGGCGGACCGTGTAGGCCGCAGCCTGCCCGGCCTGCACCTGGGCCGGCCCGTCCACCTGCAACGACAGCGCCGGGGCCTGCGCCACCACGGACGACCCTTGCGCCGCGCTCACCCGTCCGCCCGCAGCCGCCGGGTCGGCGGCGCTGACCACGACCTGCACCTGCCCGTTCGCGGCGGCGGTGGCCCGTGCCACAATGTCCAGCTCAATCGTTATGGCGCTGCCGGCGCGCAGCGTGCCGAGATCGAAACCGGACCCCGAGGTTTCCCCCACCCACAGCCCCGTCGTGCCCGGCGTGGCATAGGTGATCGTCTCCGATACCAAGCAAAGCCCTGCAGGCACCGCCGCGCCGATGTGCAGCGCCTGGCTCTGCCCGCTCGGCAGGGTGATCGTCGCATGGAACGTCGCCGTCTCCCCGACCGCCAACTGGTTGCCCGGCGTCGCCGCGGCGCTCGTGCCGGTCAGCGTGATGCCGAGCGCCGGACCCATCGTGACCACCTCCGTCACGCCCACCAGGCCCGGTGCGCCGGACGCCAGGTTGGCGCCGCCCGAGCTTGCGGCGGCATGGACGACGGCAGCGGTGTTCCGCAGCGCCGCCAGGGGCGCAGGGATGGCGCTGGTGGCCTGCAACGTGAACGTCACCAGCACGACGTTCAGCCCGGATTGCGCGTCATACCTGGCCAGCGGCGCCCCGGGGTCCAAGTGCAGGCCGTCCGTCGCGCTGAACAGGTCGCCGGTGGCGGCCAGGGGGTCGCCCGCCCCGTTGGACACATGGATGTCCGCACCGTCCGCCGGCACGATGAAGCCCGGCGGCGGCGTGTCCCGCAGCACCATATCCCAGGCCGGGGCGCCCGCCGCCACGTTCTGTACCGCCATGACGAACGTCACCAAGTCTCCCGCCGCCACGTCCAGCAGCCGGTCGGAGAACGGGTCGGCCTCCAGCGCCGCGCTGCTGACGGGGCCGCTGAACTGCCCGGTGAAGGTGCTGTAGGCGACGGGGCTGCCCGTGCCGCTGCCGACGACGGCGAAGTAGCTCTGCTGTCCCGTCGCGTCCAGGCTGCCGGTCTGCACGCGCAAGTCCGGCCCGGTCACCGCCGCGGCGGCGGCGGCTGCGCCGGTGCTGAAGACCACGCCGAACGAGTTGGCCTCCGTCGCGCTTGCGTTGACCGCAGGCCCGCCAGCCGGCCGCGCGGTGGTGTAGAGCACGTCCAGCACCGCCGGGCCGGCGCCTGCTGCCGGCACCAGGTCGCCGAAGCTGAACTGCACGGCAGCGCCGCCGGAGTCCAGGCCGGCAAAGTCCGGCGCCGGCCTGATCGTGCTGTCCGGGCCGAACCCCGCATGTCCGATGGCCGGCACTCCGCCCGCGCCGTCCCAAGTCCCCGCGCTGTCCCAGGTCAACGAGGCTGGCAGGCCAGGGCTGGCCGCCGAAATCTGCACGGCCTGCGCGGTGCCGAGCGGCAGCGCCAGGCGCAGCCGGTATGTCACCTGGCTGGCCGTCGCGGCATAGACCGACGCCGCCAGGGTGCTGGTGGGCAGCAGCGCCTCCGCCCGCGCCGGCTCCCCCGTCACCACCTGGCCCGCCTGGCTGCCCGAGAACGCCGCGGCGTTGTCCAGCGTGTCGCCCTGGCCGATCAGGCGGGTGAGCAGCGGCTGCGTCGTGCTGTAGGCGGTGCCGGCCAGGGCGTGCAGCGTGACCGACACCGCCGCCCCGTCCGGCACGGTCCCCGCCAGCCCCGCGCCGCGCAGCGCGCCCGATATGTCCAGCCCGATCCGTGTCACGCCGGTCGCGGCGTCGCGTTGCAGGGTGGGCGCGGCGGCGCCCTGGAACAGCACGCCGCCATGCAGCAGGACCAGAAGCTCCACGGGCCGCGACGGGTCCAGCGCCTGCCCGTCCCCGAGCAGGTCCAGCAGCCGCAGGTCGTCCATGTCCCCGGTCACGTCCCCGGTGACCAGCCAGTCCAGCGGGGCGCCGGGCCAGGGATGGCCGGTGGTGGTGCGGATGCTTGCTGCGACGGGCATGATCGGGGCCTTGGCGTTTTGCTATGCCCGGCAGGATGGCGGCCTGTTATTGCGAAAGCCCTAACCAGCGTCCCATTGCAGCCGAGGTCCGCCATGTCCCAGTCCGCCAGCCGCCAGCCCGCCAGCCGCCGCATCGTCCTGGCCCGCCGGCCCGTCGGCGCACCGCAGCCGGACGACTTCCGGATGGAGGGCGGGCCGGTGCCCCCGTGCCCGCCGGATGGCGTGCTGCTGCGGACGCTGTGGCTGTCGCTCGATCCCTACATGCGCGGGCGGATGAGCGACGCGCCGTCCTACTCGCCCCCGGTCGGCATCGGCGAGGTCATGGTTGGCGGCACCGTCAGCGAGGTGCTGGAGTCGCGCGCGGACGGCCTACGCCCGGGCGACTTGGTAGAGGGCCGGACCGGCTGGCAGGAGCACGCGGCGGTGGACCCGGCAGCGCACCTCGGCGGGCTGCGCCTGCTGCCGCCCGGACCGAACCCGCCGTCCACGGCGCTGGGCATCCTGGGGATGCCCGGCATGACGGCCTATTGCGGGATGCTGAACATCGGCCAGCCCAAGCCAGGCGAGACCGTGGTGGTGGCCGCCGCCGCCGGGCCGGTCGGCTCCCTGGTCGGGCAGATCGCGCGGATGCACGGGGCGCGGGCGGTCGGCATCGCCGGGGGGCCGGACAAGTGCAGGCACGTCCTGGGCCTGGGCTTCGACGCCTGCCTGGACCACCATGCCCCGGACCTGCCGGGCCAGCTGGCGGCGGCGTGCCCGGACGGGGTGGACGTATATTTCGAGAACGTGGGCGGCGCCGTGTGGGACGCCGTGCTGCCGCGGCTCAACCCCTTTGCGCGGGTGCCGGTGTGCGGGCTGGTGTCGCTCTACAACGCGACGGAGCTGCCACCCGGCCCGGACCGCCAGGCGCTGCTGATGCGCGCGGTCCTGACCAAGCGGCTGCTGCTGCGCGGCTTCATCGTCTCGGACTTCGCGGCGCAGCGGGAGGACTTCCTGCAGACCGTGGGCGGCTGGCTGGCGGAGGGGCGGGTGCGCCACCGCGAGGACGTAGTGGACGGGCTGGAGTCGGCGCCCGGCGCGTTCATCGGCATGTTGCGGGGCGCGAACTTCGGCAAGCTGCTGGTGCGGGTGGCGGGGTAGGGGGCGCTACCCGCCCGACCCCACCTGCGTCAGCACGATCCCGGCGACGATCAGGGCGGCGCCCAGCCAGAACACCGGGCGCACCGTCTCCCCGAACACCAGCACCGCCGCCAGCGGCACGACCACCACGCCCAGCGCCGCCCAGGGATGCGCCTGGCTGAGCGGCACCCGCGACAGTATCCAGACCCACAGCAGCGTCGCCCCGCCATACAGCGCGACGGCCGCCCACATGGCCGGCGTCGCGGCCAGCACCGGCAGCAGGCGCTGCACCGGCAGGCCGGCGATGGCCTGCGCCGCGCGCTTGAACAGCAACTGGCCGCCGGCCAGCATGACGCTGAACAGCAGCAGCCACAGGGTGTTCGCGTTCATCATCGCAGCGGGGGCGCCCAGGTTGCGCCGCGTTGTGCGGCCGGGCGGCACCAAATGTCAAAACGCCGGCGTCGAACCCGGCAGCCGGGCGCGCTTGCGGCTGGGCGAGGTTGCAGCCGGGCCGGGCCGGGCCGAAACTCGCTGGCGCATATATAAGGACCTCCGCCATGTGGCAGCCCGCCGCCTTCTATCCGGACCCGGCCGTGCAGTCCCTGCATCCCAGCTTCGACCGCTACCGCCTCAACCTCGCCGCCGTGGAGCGGCTGATGACCGGGCTGCGCTGGGCGGAGGGGCCGGTGTGGTTCGGCGACGCGCGGCACCTGCTGGTCAGCGATATCCCCAACGACCGCATCCTGAGGTGGGACGAGGAAACGGGCGCCGTGTCCCACTTCCGCCGCCCGTCCGGCCATGCCAACGGCAACACCCGGGACCAGCAGGGCCGCCTGGTGACATGCGAGCACGGCAGCCGCCGGGTGACACGGACCGAGCATGACGGGACCACAACGGTGCTGATGGACCGCTTCGAGGGCCGCCGGCTGAACAGCCCCAACGATGTCGTCGTCAGCCGGGACGGCGCCGTCTGGTTCACCGACCCGGCGTTCGGCATCCTGAGCGACTACGAGGGCAGCCGGGCCGAGCAGGAACTGCCCCTCAGCCTGTATCGCCTCGATCCGCAGACCGGGCAGGCCGCGCTGATGGACGACACGGTGGAGGCGCCAAACGGCCTGGCGTTCTCGCCGGACGAGAAGCTGCTGTATGTCGTCGAGTGCCGGTCCGTGCCGCGGCGCATCCTGGCCTATGACGTGGTGGACGGCACCCGGCTGGCCCGGCAGCGCGTCCTGATTGACGCCGGGGCGGGCACGCCGGACGGGTTCCGGGTGGACGAGGACGGCAACCTATGGTGCGGCTGGGGCATGGGCACGCCGGAGCTGGACGGGGTGCGGGTGTTCAGCCCTGCGGGCGAACCGATCGGGCATATCCGGCTGCCGGAACGCTGCGCCAACCTCTGCTTCGGCGGGCTGCGGCGGAACCGGCTGTTCATGGCGGCGAGCCAGTCGGTGTACGCGCTGTACGTGAACGCGCGGGGAGTGGCAGGAGGATAAGATTTCTGCTGCTCCCTTTCCCTCC
>JAABUM010001357.1_pt1 | contig 36942 bp, 46 predicted proteins | sample 5559161 | NCBI WGS metagenome assembly JAABUM01 (sample SAMN10711868, study PRJNA513369) | rock metagenome | isolation source: Antarctica rocks | place: Antarctica: Victoria Land, Siegfried Peak nord
GGCGACGAATCCGACCCCATACGACCGCCGATCACCGCCATCTTCAGCCGCAAGGACCGGATAGTGAGCTGGCTTGCATGCATCGACCGCGTGAACCCCTTCGTCAACCACCTGGAAGCCGTCTCGAGCCACGTCGGCCGCCGGACGGCCGATGTGCCGCTGACCGTTCGGCCGATCGGGCGGTCAGGTCAGCGGAATGAGTGCAGGCGCGAGCTGTTCGAGGCGGGTGACGCTCGTTCGGAAGTCGGCGAGTGGGGCGCCTGCGAGTACGTGGTCCGCACCTGCGGCCAGGTACGCCTGAACCGTGGCGGTGACGTGTCCGCCTGGTCTCACACCAGGTCGGCGCTGGGCAGCTCGCAGGCTAGGTTCCTGCGTTTCCCACCGTCCCGCCCCCCGCCTGGTGGTTCGGCGGCCCACCAGAGGAGATCGATACCGTCGGCCCGACCCTGCTCACGCTGGGCCCCGACCCGGCTCAGCGCACGGAGCAGCTGTCGGCGCCCGCTGATACACAGCCCAGCATGACGAGAGGAGAGGCGGATAGGTGATGTTCGACCAGAGCGGCGCGGGGCTGCTGCACGGATAGGTGACAGTTCGGTTATGCCGCGTGGGCGGCGGTGTGGGTCATGATCGTCTCCCACTCGATCGGGGTCAATCGGCCGAGTGGGGCTTGGCGTCGTCGGCGGTGGTAGGTGCGTTCGATCCAGGTGACGATCGCGATGCGCAGCTGGTCGCGGGTGGCCCAGTGGCGGCGTCCAGGACGTTGTGTTGCAGCAGCGAGAAGAAGCTCTCCATCGTGGCGTTGTCCGCGGCGGAGCCGACCTGGCCCATCGATCCGACCATGTCGTGGCGAGTCAGCGCGCGATGCATCCTCCGTGATCGAAACTGCGACCCGCGGTCGCTGTGGACCACGCAGCCAGCAGCTGTCAGACCGTCGGTGGCGTGGCGGGCGACGGCGTTGTCCAGGGCTGCGACGGCCAGGCGGGACTTCATCCGCGCATCGATGGAGTAGCCGACGATCCGGTGAAGGAAGCGCCATACTGCCGTCCCAACGTTACCTTCTTTAACCGCCTCGTCCAGTCGCACCCGCCGACCATCACCCTCGCATTGGGGCCTTGAGCCCTGGGTGTCACACCAACTTTGACTCCAGTCCTGGTAGAGAGACCGGACACCGCCCGTCGAAGGCGGCGAGGTCCGCGGTGAACACGGCGGTGTCCTGCATGCGGGGGCGATGGTGACAACCCTGCCGAGGCTCATCGGCCGTACCGAGCCGTTCACCGCTGAGCCGTTACCGCTGGTTGGGCGCGGTGTTTTGTCAGGGCGCGGCGACGCGTAGTGCTGAACGAACAACCGCGGTACGGCGTGCAGCACGGTCGTCGTCGGGGTTTGTGTCGGTGAGGACCTGCGCGAGCTGGGGCGTGGAGGTCCACCAGCTGGCGAGACCGAGCAGGAGACCGACTAGGTGTGCTGGTGTGTATTCGGAGGTGACGATCCCGGCCTGCTGGGCGGCAGCCATATTTGTGACCTTTGCCTGGTAGAGCGGTATCCGCGCATTCCAGTCCAGGTGCGTGGACGACAGGCCCTCCCACAAGAGCAGCCGGGCGAGATCGGGGTAGTCCTGTTGGTAGTCGAACGCGCCGCCGGCAAAGACACCCACGTCGGCCAGGGTGGCCACCACCAGAGGGACGGCGGCGGCGACCTTCTCCAGCTGGGCACTCGCGACGGCGGTGAACAGTGCTGCCTTATCCCCGTAGTAGTTGTAGATGCGCTCTTTGTTGACCCCGGCGCGGCGCGCGATACGTTCGATGGTCGTCCCATGCTCACCGCCGCCGACGAATTCCGCGAGGGCGGCCTCGCGGATGCGGAGCTTGGTTCTCTCAACGTCCCAGGCCATCGCCAGAGTCTACGAATCTGGTCTCGATGCGGTGCGGTGTCGCGATACCGGCTTAGGTATCACCACGCAACGACCTGGTTCCGGTAGTCGACGAAGTGCAGACCACCTTCGCCCTGGTGCGCGAGGATGGTGTCCACGACCCCAGGCGCACTCTGTTGCAGGGTCAATACCGCCCCGTCTCCGCCGAGCTCGGTTTGCACCCAACCGGGGTTGACCAGCAACAGGGTCCGGGGACTATCAGTGTGCCGGGCGGCGAAGCTGCGCATCAGCTGGTTCAGGGCGGACTTGCTGGCGCGGTAAACCTCGTGGCCACCGTTAGTGTTCAGCGAAACGCTGCCCTGCGATGACGACATCACTCCCAGCGTTCCGGTGTCCGGCACGAGATCGTGGAATGCCTCGACCACCCGCATCGGGGCAAGGGCGTTGGTTACCAGGACCTCGACGAACGTCGCCCGGGACACGTCACCAACCGGCTCATCGCCGTTCGTGATCGCACCGTTGACGAATACCAGGTCCAAGCGGCGACCTCCGAGGCGGCACCGGAGCTCACTGAGCTGCCCGTCGTCGGTCATGTCCAGCACGTCGACCGTCACCGCACCCTCTGATGCGTCCGCGAGATCGTGCAGGGCGGTCCTCGCTGAGCCCCGCACGGTTCCAATGACCTGCCACCCCCGGTGGTACAGCTCGCGGACAAGCTCCAACCCGATGGTTCTCGAGGCCCCAACGATGAGCGCTGTGGGGCTGCCCTGCCGTGCCGTCATCTTCTTCCTACCCTTCATCCAACGAATCCGTTGGACTTACGGTACACCCTGTCCAACGGTCACGTTGGATGTCAATGTTCTCTCGCGACATCCGTGGGTCACACCCGGAACCTGTCGTCCTGCACGCCGGCCGGTTCTCATGTCACGACATAAGGGCTGTTCGGGCGGTCATGGTCTTTGCAGCGCGGCCTGACGAGATGGCGCCGTGGTACGCCGGGGCGCTGGGTCTTGGCCCCGCCGAGCTCATGCGAGGCGGCGCGGCGATCGTCAACGCCGGTGCCGTCGAACTCGTCATCACCCTGCGGACGCGGTGACGAACCAGCACGGCGCCAGCACGGTCGCCTACTGGCAGTCCGCGGACCTCAGGGCGGACCTTGCCCGATTGACGACGTGGGCGCCAGTAGCCATCGCGGCCCGCTCGTCGTCTCCGACGGCCGGAGCATCTGCCAGGTGCTGGACCCGTGGGGCCACGTCTTCAGAGTGGACGGCTGCTCGTCCTCGAAATACCGCTCTGCCGAAGCGCTCCGGCTTCGCAAGGTCAGCACCCCGGTGGTGTGACGGTAGGGGAACCACCACCGCACATGCCCAAATCCCCGTCGTCTACGTCGCGACCTGGACCTGCGCATTCGCAGTAGACCCGCCCGGTGAAGATTCTCGCTCAGGTGCGTCTTACGGGACAGCGCGACCGTCGGGTTGGGGTACAGCTCAGCTTGACGTCAGGTAGCAACCGTTCGGACGTCGAGGTGGGGGCGCGCGCAGTCAGATTCCGGGAGATGCCTGCGTGGTGGTCAAGACCCCAACCTGACACAGTTTCGGCCCCGCTGTCTAGTTGACGTACGTCGGTTCGTGGGGGTTGAAGGGCGCAACCGCGGTGACCGCGGGGTTACAGACAAACTCCTGAACGGGGACCGTCAGCGCTGCTGTTTGGTTGGGTGGGAAGACGCGAATCCGTGCCGCCCGGGGTGCGTCGGGGCTCGCCGCTTGTGGGTCGATCTCATGGAACCGCGCCTTGGCGCCGGGGACGAGGGTGACCGCTGTCTCGGGCGAGGGGTGCCGGATGGCGTCGGGGCCGATCTGCGTGCCAGCCGCCTTCAGCAGCGTGACGCCGGGGTAGCCGGTCACCGTGCAGGGTGTTGCTGCTTCGTTGGTCAGGGTGAAAAGGATGTCGGTGTCGGCGTGCGCCGAAAAGTTCTGCGCTTGGGCCAACGTTAACTTCGACGTCGCGCACGCGGCGACCGCGTTCCCGTCCGGCGCTGGTGGTGAGTTGGTGGTCGTCACCGGGCTCGACGATGGTGCCGCGGCCGTGGGGGTGGGTGACGGGGAGTCGGTGGCAGAAGTGGTCACCAGCGTTGTCGGGGTGAGCACCGAGGACGGCGGTGGTTGAGCGGCCGGTTGCTGAGAGCTGCCGCACGCAGCTATCGACAACGACGCTGCAGACACGCAGCAGCAGAGCAGCCTCCGCTGCGAACCGGTAATTCTCATGGCGAAACCCTTTGAATGCTGAGCACGGGCACATCCAGCCAGGATTCCAATCACGGCGCAACCCGCGCAGTCGAGTTGACACGGGCGTCGCTATAACGATCTTGATCTCAACCGGTCAGCGCACCACTCGACGTTAACGGTAGCGACTCGCACAGTGGCGCCACCGTAGGCGGTGTGCCGTCCCGTTCATCCCCAGAAGATGGGGTCAGCGTGTTTGTCGAGGTAGTCGAGGAGGACCTGGACGCGGGGGCAGGGGTCTAGGGGCTGGTAGCGGTGGAACTTCAGGTTCCGGTCGCGCCAGTACAACGTCCAGAGGCCGGTGGTCTTGGTGTGGTGCAGGCGTGCGATCGGGAACCGGGTCCACTCGGGGCCGAGGTCGTCGCGCCAGGGCGGTCGGCACTCGCAGATCGTCAGGTGGCGGGCGGCGACGTCGCACTCGACGCGGATCTCACCACGCAACCGTTGAGGGACCTGGGCGGCGCACCACCGTTGAACGCGGGCGACGTCGAGGTCGGGAAGTCCGCTGCCAGCCATGGACGTCATGATCGTCACCCGGGCTCGGCAATGGCTACCCGAGCTGCAGCCGGCCCGCCTCGAGCAGCCCGAGCGCCTCGGCGGGGGTGGCCCAGCCGAGCACCCGGCGGGGCCGGTGGTTGAGCTTGCCGGCGATCGCGTCGACGTCGTCCTGGGTGAGCGCGGACAGGTCGGCATTCTTGTGCAGGTACTGGCGCAGCAACCGATTCGTGTTTTCGTTCGTGCCGCGCTGCCAGGGATGGTGCGGGTCGCAGAAAAACACCGGCATCGACAGCGCCCCGGTGATCGTGGCGTGGCTGGCCATCTCCCGGCCCCGGTCCCAGGTCAGCGACCTGCGCAGGTGGGTGGGCAGGGTGGCCATGTGCTCGACCAGCGCGGCAGCGACCGTGTCGGCCTTGTACCCGTCGGGCAGGGCGACGACCATCGTGTACCGGGTGGCACGGTCGACCAGCGTCGCGACCGCCGACGGTCGGGCCCCGAACACGAGATCTCCCTCCTTACGTTTCAGGAGCGGTCGAGCTCGTAGGGTTTTGATCGCTCTCCTAGGGGCAGCGGGTATGGCTTCAAATCGCCCTGCCGTGTCGGCGTCAGTCGGTGTCGGCTTACTGGGAATGGCCGCCCGTGCTCTGTTGGTGGCTCGACCGCTGATTGAGACTCGCGCGAAACGGATCGTTGGGTAAGGACGTGCCGGCGTGGCTGCCAGTCGAGGAGAACACCCCTGGTTGCGGCGACGTGAGGATGGTTGATGACGGGAGTCTGGGTAGGTATCGATTCGGGTAAGCGAGCACATCACTGCATGGTGATCGACACGGCGGGGCGCTCGCTGCTGTCGCGGCGGGTCGTCAACGACGAAGCTCCGCTGGGGGAACTGATCGCCGCGGTGCTGGCCCTGGCTGGTGGAGAGCAGGTCGTCTGGGCGACGGACCTGAACGCGGGCGGCGCTGCGCTGGTGATCGCGCTGCTCGCTGAGCGTGGTCAGCAGGTGTTGTATATCCCTGGCCGGATCGTGCATCACGCGGCCGCGACCTATCGTGTCGATGGAAAGACCGACGCAAAGGACGCTCGGATCATCGCCGATCAGGCTCGGATGCGCACCGATCTGCAGCCCGTGCGCAGCGCTGATCACATCAGCGCCGATCTGCGGCTGCTCACCTCCCGTCGCACGGATCTGATCTATGACCGGGTTCGGGCGATCAACCGGCTACGAGCTTTGATGTTGGAGTATTTCCCGGCGTTGGAGGCGGCGTTTGACTACTCCAAGAAGGCGCCGCTGATCCTGGTGTCGGGCTATCAAACGCCCGGGGCGATCCGAAGAATCGGCGAGGTCAGGTTGGCGGCCTGGTTGAAGAAGCGCGGCTGTCGCGGCAGCGCGAACGTCGCTCGAAGGGCGGTCGAGGCCGCCAATGCCCAGCGCAGTGTGCTGCAGACCGAGGCGGTCGCCGCGCGGCTCGTTGCCGAGCTCGCCGCCCAGATTGCCGCGATAGACAGCCAGACCGCGCAGCTGGACGAGCAGATCAGCGAACGGTTCGAGCAGCACCCTGACGCGCCGATCCTGCTGAGCCTGCCCGGTTCGGGCCCGTACTGGCAGCGGCGTTTCTCGCGAACACCGGCGGTGACCTGCGCACCTTCGAGACCGTCGACAGGCTTGCGAGCTTCGCCGGTCTCGCGCCGGCACCGCGCGACTCCGGCCGCATCAGCGGCCATCACCACCGTCCCAAACGGTTCAACCGCAGGCTGATGCGGACCTGCTACCTCGCCGCGCTGTCCAGCCTGAAAAACAGCCCGGCATCCCGAACGTTCTACGACCGCAAACGTGCCGAGGGCAAGTCCCACAAGCAAGCCCTCATCGCCCTCGCCCGGAGGCGCCTCAACGTCATCTGGGCCATGCTCAGCGACCGGACCCTCTACCGCGAACCGCTCCCAACCACACCCGTCGCCGCTTGACAAAAGCATTGAGATTCCCAATGCCCGGCGACCTCGCGGGCGTCAGCCTCGACCGGTCTGGCGTGGATGGAAACCATGTTCTTGATACGCCCGCGGCCGTGGGAGGACATCTTGCGGCGGGGGCGGCGGATCGGATGCTCACTGCGCAGCCGGTGAAACATCCCGGCCTCGAACACCTGTCGTGACGGCATGTACAGGTCGCGGTAGATCGTCTCGTGCGAGACCCGCAACCCGGGCTCGTCAGGGTGCTGCAGGCGCAGCCTGGCCGCGATCTGCTGCGGCGACCAGTCCTCGACCAGCTTTGCGCGCACCCGCTCCCGCAGCGCCGGGTTGGTCGCCAGTTTGCTCGGCTTCGGGCGCAAGGCCCGGTCGTAGGCGGCGGCATCAGCGTCCACAGCCCGGTAGGCGTCGCGGCCGCCGTTGCGGTCGATCTCCCGGGACACCGTCGACGGTGAGCGGCCCAGACGGTCGGCGATCACCCGACCCGACAGACCCGCGGCGATGCCCCGAGAGATCTCCTCACGCTCCCCGGCAGCGAGATGGCCTTCCCGCCGACGCTGGGACAGCGGTCGGATGCCGCCCGTCTGACGCAGGAACCGCTGGATCCGCGGCAAGGACACGGCCAGCGACCGCTCCATCGTCCGGAGCGACTCCCCGCCCCGCCACATCCCCCACAGCTGGTCCTGCTGCTCGGCGCTGAACCCCACCGGACCGACACCCATCCCGACCTCCATCAGCACATCGTCATCGACCTGCACTGATGCACTGACCGGTTGAGATCAAGATCGTTAAAGCAACACTCCAGCAGCCGAGACTGACGCGCACGTCGCTGCGCCGGTCGGGTGTTGCAGAAGCACTGTACGAAACCCGTGTGTCACCGGATGGCTTGTCGGCGGGTTGTGCAACAGTGCGTGGTCATGAGCGAGTTTTTGGGCTATGCGAGGGTGTCCACCGCTGAGCAGACCTCGGTGTTGCAGCAGGACGCGCTGAGGGCCGTGGGGTGTCGACGGATTTGGTCGGACACCGCCAGCGGCACCAGGACGGACCGCCCGCAGCTGGCGGCGGTGTTTGATCAGCTGCGGGCGGGGGACACGTTGGTGGTGTGGCGGTTGGACCGGCTGGGTCGGTCGTTGCCGCATCTGATCGAGACCATCGGTGCACTGGAGGCCAGGGGAGTGGGGTTCAAGTCGGTGCAGGAGCACATCGACACCACCACCCCCGGCGGCCGGTTGGTGTTCCACGTCTTCGGGGCGCTTGCGAGTTTCGAACGGGAACTCGTCCAGGAGCGCACTTTGGCCGGGCTGACCGCCGCTCGGGAGCGTGGTCGCCTCGGCGGGCGGCCCACTGTGTTGAGCCCGGCGAAGTTGAAGCAGGCCCGGAAAATGATCGGGGAAAGAACCCCGGTGACCGAGGTGGCCCAGGTCCTCGGGGTCAGCCGCGCCACCCTGTATCGCAGGGTGCCCGAGCTCGCCGAGGCACGGACCCGGGCGGTGATGAACGAGCCGGATGTTGGTGTCAGTTCGTTGCCGTGACTCCCCGGCTTCGCGGGTCAGGGATCGTTTAGTAGTAGTGCCTGCGGCCGCCGACGGCGCGGCCCATGGAGCCCATCGCCAGCAGGATGAGGCCGATGATCAGGACGATGATGCCGATCGTCCACAGAATGGGGATTTTGATGAGGAATCCGACGATGAGCAGGATGACACCGAGGGTAATCATGACGCTCCCAGCGTGTGCGCTGCAGGTGTGCGGGTTGCTCTGCAGATCACAAGGAACGCTACACATTTCGCTGCCCGGCGGGTAGAGCCCGTAGCCGTCGAGCACCCCCGTATGTCCAGCACGGCTGCCGATCGCACCGTGTGGGGCGGTGGTGTTCATCGGCGAACCCTCGGCAGGCATCCGTAGGCGAAGCGGCGCAGGGGTGATTTTCGGAACCGTGGGTGCGCAAGGGGGTCGCCGGCCACCCGGATCTGGGGGCACCAACCTCTCAGGACAGAACAGCTAGCGCTCCGCTGGCCGGATTCACGTTGCAGGCCAGCGGAGCGCTGAGCACGGCCAGCTTCCGTGTGCTCACCGTGGCCGCCTTCGCGCTGGCCGGCGGATATGGCAATTCGGTCCTGCTCGTAGCCGGCCCGCTGCTCCTGCTCGGCGTTGGTGTGCTCGTGCGCTGGGTGAGCCGCCACCAACGGTCAGCCTTGATCCGGACAGTAGAGCGCGCGTTGCGGTACAGCGACACGCTGCGCCGACGCGCCGTCAGCACCGGTCCAGACCGAATCCAGGCCCTGGTCGCCAAGCTCGCCCTGATCCAACCCCGCAAACGAGACTGGGTCGCCGGCTTCGCCTTCGCCGCGACGAACTGGCTTGCCTATCTCCTCAGCGTCAACTGCGGCAAGCGACGGGTTGTCGAGAACGTCTATCTTTGTGATGCTCGAGCGAATTGATTTGCCACTGCCGCCGTGCAGATCGCGGGCTCAGGGGCAGAGGCCGACCAGTCCGTGGATCGCTTCAGCGGTTTGTTGGGGGTATTCCAGCGGCACCATGTGTGAGGCGTCCGGCACTTCGAGGTACTCGGCGCGCCGATAGAGCCCACACATCCGGTGCATGATCTGCGGCGGCGTGGAGGTGTCGCGGCCACCGGCGATGCCCAGCACAGGAACGTCGAGTGTCCGGATCGACTCGGGTACCTGGTAGCCCGCGAGGGCGCGCCACGTGTCCTCCCAGTGCGCCTGGTCGACGGTTTCCAGGAGCCTGCGTACGTAGGACAGCGCAGTCTCGCTGCCCGGCGCGGTGCCGCTGAGCCAGCGTTCGAGGGTTTCCTGGGCGACGTCGTCTTGTCCGCGGGTGCGGTAGGCGGCGGCGCGGTCCATGAGGGGTAAGGACGGGAAGTCCGCGGAAGTGGCGATCAGCGTGAGTGAGTGGACGCGCTGCGGGGCGCGGGCGGCGAACTGCTGGGCGACGGCGCCCCCCATCGACACCCCGACGATGTGAACGGCATCGAGCGATAGGTTGTCGAGCAGGCTCGTGAGGTCCTCGGCGAGTTGGGTGACGTCTCTGAGTTCTCCGCTTTGGGCCGCCGCGCCGTGACCTCGCATATCGTAGGCGATTTGTGTGACCGGTCGGCCGGGTAGTGAGGCGAATGCGTGCATTGTCGCGTGCCACATTCGCCCGTCGAGCAGGGCGGAGTGCAGGTAAACGATGGTGGGGCCGGTGGGGGTACCCAGTCTGTCCAGGCGTGTTCGGCCACCGGCGATCGCGGCGTTGAGGGTGGTGATGTCTGCGGACACCTCAGGGATCCAGCGGCGGCAATGAGGCTGATCCGTCAGACGTTGGTTCCTCGCCGACCGCGAGGAGCATTGCCGTCGTCACGTATGCGCCGATGACCGCGGTCAGGTCGACGATTTGTTGGTCATCGAGATGGTCTCGAAGTATCGCGGCTCGCTGCTCGGCATCGAGGCGCAGTTGGAGAAAGCGGCGGTCCCTCACTGTGGCGTAAGCCGTCATAGTGCTGGTTGCATGAGGGCCATCAGGTGCCCGGCGAGATCGGATTTCTGCGCGGGCGGTAGATGCAGAGCCGCGGCGTGGTACTGCTTTATCGTTTCCAGGACGACTCGCGGCCTGGAAGCGAGCGAGTCGAGGAACTTGGTGCACGCCTCGTCGAAGCCAGCATGCGGCAAGATCGTGCTTGCCAGCCCCACCTCCGCAGCCTGTTGAGCCCCGATCTGTTCACCGCTATATATGAGGTAGGCCAGCGCCTTCGGCGCGACTGTGGTCAGTACCGCCGACATGGCCAGGGTCGGCGCGATGTCGTGGGTGATCTCTGGGAACGACATACGTGCTGTGTCGGACACGAGGGTTATGTCGGCGCAGCCGGCCAGTGCCGCACCCATGCCGTGCGCGTCGCCCTGCACGCACGCCACCACCGGCACCGGCGCCGCGGCGACCGCCCGGTATAGGCCGAGGATCTTCGCCACCGGGCCAGTGCGCAGCGCGTGAGCGGATGAGGCGGGCGCCGGGCCGCCGCTAGTGTCCCGCCCTCCGCAGAATTGGGGTCCTTTGGGCGTTAGCGCGATCACCCGGGTATCAACGGCGCTGCCATAGTCCTGCAGCGCTTGGGTCAGTTCCTCGAGCAGCGCCGGCGTCATGGCGTTGCCTTCGTCCGGGCGATTCAGGTCCAGACGTACCACTGGGCCGGTGGTCTCGATCGCGAGCGTCATGGCTGTACCGGTCCGTTCGTCGTCGCGCCGGGCTGCGCGGTTGCCGCCGTGATGAGTTCTACGAGGTGCTGGGCGTCGATGGGCTGGCGCTGGATGTGGACGCCGAGCGGGCGCAGCGCGTTTTCGACGGCCGAGATGATTGCGGCTGCGGCCGGGATGGTGCCGGATTCCCCGGCGCCCTTGATGCCCAGCGGATTGAGCGGGGACGGGCTCTGCATCGTTACGATCTCGACTTTGGGCACGTCGAGCGCGGCGGGCAGCAGATACTCCTCGAGGGTCACCGTCTGCGGGTTGCCCAGCGCGTCGTAGTCCATGAATTCATACAGCGCGTTGCCAATGCCATGTGCGACGCCGCCCTGAATTTGACCCTCGACGATCATCGGATTTATCATGCGTCCGCAGTCGTGGCCGACGACGTAGCGGACGATCTCGACGCGGCCGAGTTCGATATCCACCTCAACCTCGACGACGTGCGTGGCGTTGGAAAAGGTCGATTGCGATGGGGTGAAGTAGTTCGTCACCGCCAGCCCTGGTTGTTCCCCGTCTGGTGAAGTGAATCCTGGGGTTCCCTTTGTCGATTGAAGTAACCGTGCCAGGGTGATCTCGTGGTCGGCGCGCTCGGGCAGGCGGGTCTGTTTCGCCTTGGCGATCTGCACCGCGCCTGGGACGATCTCAAGGTCGGCTTGGTCGATGTTCAGGTGCCGGGCGGCCACCGTGAGGACCTTCCCGCGAAGTTCAGTGGCCGCATTGTGCACGGCAGATCCGGTGAGGACAGCGACCCGGCTCGCGAAGGTACCCACCCCAACCGGAAACCGTGCGGTGTCCGCGGCGGTGACCTCGATCTGATCGATGTCGGTGCCGAACGCGTCCGCCGCCACCTGGGTGAGGACAGTCTTGTGACTCTGCCCCTGCGACGCGGCGCCGGTGAAGATGCCGAGTTTGCCAGTGGACAGCACCCGCATTTCGGCGCCCTCGTGCGGGCCGAGACCGGTGGCCTCGACGACGTTGGCGATGCCGATGCCAAGGTAGCGGCCTTCGGCAAGTGCAGCCGTTTGCCGTTCGCGGAAGTGCGCGTAGTCAGCTTGCTGAAGCGCGATCGCCTGACACTTTGGGTAGTCGCCGCTGTCGTAGGTGACCGGGCTGCCGTCGCGACCGACGAGTCCGATCTGGTACGGCTGTTGTTCCGGGTGGATCATGTTTCTCTCGCGGACCTCGGCGGGGTCGAGGCTCAAGTGTTCCGCGATGCGGTCCATGAGCCGTTCCATGACAAACACTGCCTGCGGGCGTCCGGTCCCCCGGAGCGGCGATGTACCCACCTTGTTGGTCAGCGCCACGGTCGTCGTCGAGGTATAGGCGTGCAGGATGTAGGGGCCGGGCAGCGTGGTGGCCCCGATGATGGGCGTGATGATTCCCCATGGCATAAACGCACCCTGGTCGTGGATGATCGCCACACGCACACCGAGCACGATGCCGTCGTTGTCGAACGCGACCTCGTTTTCACTGAATTGGTCGCGCTCCTGCGTGGTCGTGGTCGCCTGTTCGTACCGGTCTTCGACCCACTTCACGGGCCGACACAGGTAACGCGCCAGCCACGGAACGAGAATTTCCTCCTGGTAGACCTGGGCCTTAGGTCCGAAGCCGCCACCCACGTCGGGTGCCACGGCGCGGATCTTCGTGTCGTCGAGCTCAAGGATGCGCCCGACCACGTCCTTGAGCAGGTAGGGCACCTGAGTGGAAGACCACACCGTCAACGATCCGTCGATCGGGTCGTGCACCGCGAGGACGCCCCGTCCCTCCATCGCGTGCCCGGCGCCGCGGTGCTGCCAGATGCTTTCCTGCAATAAGTTCGGTGCTGTGGCGAACGCGGCGTCGATGTCGCCGAAGCCGACGGTGAACACGGCGGCGACGTTGTCCGGTGCCTCGAGGTGCGCAGTTGGGGCATCGTCCCGCACCGCGACCCGGCAGTCACTCACCGCGGGCAACAGCTCGTAGCTGATCCCCAGCAGTTCCGCGGCGTCCTCACCGATGGCGCGCTCGTCGGCGACGATCACGGCGACCGGCTGCCCGGTGTAGCAGGCCTCGTCCTTGGCCAGCGGGGGGTAGGTCAGCGCCTGCTTGATGTTCGGGTTCGGCACGAGCAGCGGAAAAGCCTTCTGCATCGCCGTCGGCAGGTCGTTGGAGGTGATCACGGCGTGGACACCGGGGTGCGCCCGGGCGCGGACGGTATCGATGTGCGTGATCCGGGCGTGCGGGTGCGGGCTGCGGACGAAATGCGCCGTCAGCGTGCCGACCGGTGCGATGTCATCGACGTACTGGCCGCGTCCGGTGAGCAAAGCGACATCCTCGCGGCGCTCGACATTCGCCCCGAAATACGTGGTCTCCGTCATGCCGACACTCCGTTCCCGCTACTGTGATCAACCAGGGCGGCGCGCTGAGCGCGGGCCATGGTACCGGCCGCAAGGGCGGCGTCCACGATGTTCTGGTAGCCGGTGCACCGGCAGAGATTGCCGGTGAGTGCCTCCCGTACGTCCTCGTCGGTGAGCTCCGGTGACTGCGTCAGCGTGTCGGTCAGCGAGCACAGAAATCCCGGGGTGCAGAAACCGCACTGCAGTGCGTGGTGGGCTCGGAACTCCTCCTGCAGCGGGCTGAGCTGGTCACCGTCGGCCAGACCCTCGATCGTGGTTACCTCGCGGCCGTGCACCTGGACGGCGAGCAGCAGGCAACTGCGCACGGCCTGACCGTCGAGGAGCACGGTGCACGCACCACACACGCCCTGCTCGCATCCGATGTGGGTGCCGGTGAGTCTCAGGTCGTTACGCAATACGTCGCCGAGGTGAGTGCGGACGTCGACCTCGCGCACGTACATCTCGCCATTGACCAGCAAGGAGATTGTCCGGCGCCGGTCGAAGCCCTGCTCCAGGTCAGTAGCAGTGGTTTGGCTCATCGTTGTGCCCTTCCCGTGGTGGCCATGACCCATGCTTGGTGGATCGCCCGGCGGGCAAGGACCACGCCGAGGTGTTGACGGAAGGACGCCGAGACGAAGCGGCGGGGATATCCCCGCTCGGCGCAGTGCTCGGGGAACTGCTCGAGGGCGTTCACGGTCCGGGCGGCCTCCGCGAACAGTGCGGGTGACCCGGGCCGCCCGCGCAGTATGGCCTCGGCCTCGGGCAGGCGGTTGGGTGCGATCCCGACCCCCAGGACCACCACCGCCGCCTGATCGATGCGCTGGTGCTCGTCAACCGTGAGCAGAGCACCGGCGCCGACAATGGCGTAGTCATGGTGCTTTTTCGAGAACTCGAGGAAGGCATGACCGTGCCCGTCGGGCCACGGCTGCCAACTGATGCTGTGCAGCAGCTCATCCGACTCGATCGCCGGCGTCAGATAGGTGCGCGCCCAATCGGAGATGTGAATATCGCGCTGTCCGCGGGCACTACGCACATCCAGGACGGCGTCGTGCAGTATCGACACCCCATAGAGTTCGGCACTGGGATCAAGATTGCACAGGCTGCCGCCCAGCGTGCCGCGGGTGCGCGTCGCGACGTGGCCCACCAAATGCAGCGCGTCCCGTGTGATCGGGCACGTGCCAGCGAGCAGATCGGATTCAGCAAGGGTGCGCTGCCGCGTCATCGCGCCGATGGTGATGCGGCCGTCCGGCGCGGGGGTGATTCCGGCGAGCTCTACGACGTTGTTCAGATCGATCACATGCTCAGGTCGGGCGGTACGAAAGTGCAGGTATGGCACCAGCGACTGGCCACCGGCGAGCAGCGTGGTGTTGTCGTATCGGTGGAGCAGGCCGAGGGTTTCCGAAACCGACGTCGGGTCAGCGTAGTCGAAGGCGATTGCTTTCATGGTCCTCCCATCATGGTGGCTCGGGCATGGCCTCGAGCGGCGCCGCTCTAGACGTCTTGGAGCTCGCGTCCCTTGGTTTCTGGACCGAACCAGATGGCACCGAGCCCAATGACGAAGACCAGAGACACCCACGCCGCGGCCTGCGGGTAACCTCCGGCGGCGCCAATGATCGTGCCCGCCACGAGTATGCCGACGCCGGTCAGGGCCCGTGCCCCGTTCCAGGCGATGCCCTGTCCCGAGGCGCGGACCACCGTCGGGAACAGCTCAGGCAGGTAGAGGGCGAATGTCCCGAAGCCGCCGATGACGAAGAACCCGTACACCGGTGCGAACGCGAGGAGGCCGTTGACGGTGTGGATGGAGGTGAACAGCACTAGCGAGCTGATGAGGCTGCCCGCGCAGAAGAGGAAGTAGGACCACCGACGACCCACGGCGTCGACGAGGGGAATGAGCACCAGGTAACCGACGACCGCCCCAAGCATCATGATCATGAAGAACTCGCTCACCATCGTCGTGGTCGACGATCCGCCCGGGTGTTTGGCGAGCAACTGGGCGATCCACGACGGTAGCCACGTCAGGCCGCCCCAGGAGCCGACCATCATGGCGAGGGAGATCAGGATGCCGACGATCATGGGGCGCCGCAGGTCGGCTTTGCCCAGTCGTCGCCAGCCGGAGGATGCCCGTGATCCCGATAGCTTCGCGGCCGTCTGCGCCTGTACCCAGCGGTCCGGCTCCTTCACCACGCGACGGATCGCGAAGGTCAACACCACGGGGATGACCCCGACTGCGAAGACCCAACGCCACCCGTGCGGGCCTACCACTAGGTTGATCGTGGCGGCCGCGATGAAGCCGAATGCGAAGGCCATCTGCATCAGTTGCATTGCTTTGGCGCGCAGCCGTTTCGGCCACGTCTCGGAGATCAGTGCGGCACCGGCGGCCCACTCGCCGCCGATGCCGATACCGGCGATCGCTTGGAAGGCTGCCAGCTCCACCCAGTTGGTCGCGAGCGCACTGACCGCCGTGAACACCGCGTAAATGGCGATCGTGATGGTCATGGTCCGGGCTCGTCCGAACCGGTCGGCGACGAAGCCAAAGACGGCCCCCCCAAGGCCCCAGGCGATGAGCTTGATACCCAGCACGACTCCACCGAGCGTGCCGATCGTGGCCGGGCTGGTGGCGCCCGAGGTCTCCCGGACGGCCGGAGCGAGCACGAACGTGAACAGGCTCAGATCCATCGTGTCGAACATCCAGCCCAGAAACGCTGAAGCGAACACGAGCCACTGCGCGCGCGTCGCGTCGCGCATCCGGGTGGGTTCCCTCCCGTTGCTGCCGGAGGGTGTCGGCTGTAGTTGGGTCGTCGTCATTGGTGGTTCCCTACGGCAGTGGGCTGGGTCGACAGATCGCCGGCGTTCTGTTATAAAGAACAGTGATGGCGGTCACTGGAACAGAAGGTATCCCTATCTCGCACGAAGGTCAATAGATCCTGGTGCCCGTTCAGGGACCGGGGACGGAGGTGTCGACAATGGCCGAGCCCCAGACAATGAACAAGGCAACGAGGGCCGCGGAACGGCAGCGCGACCCGCTGGCACGCGCATTCCAGCTGCTGACCCTGATGGTCGACTCGAATCTGCCGACGTTCGGCGTGCGGCAGCTCGCCCGTTTTATGTCGGTGAGTGCGAGTACCGCGCACCGGCTGCTGGGAGACCTGGAACAGATCGGCCTGATCGACCGTACGGATGACAGCACCTACCGCATCGGGCTGGAGTTCTATCGCCTTGCGTCGTCGGCGACGGCACGATTCCCGTTGCGCGAGGCGGCGGAGGAGGTCCTGCACGGTTTGGCGATGGAGTCGACCGAGTCGGCCTTCCTAAGCGTGTACGACAAGGTGCGTCGCCAGATGACTTTCGCGCTCTGCGTGGAATCCGAACACCCGCTGCGCTACGTCGTACCGCTCAACCGCTGGTTGCCGATCCATGCCGGGGCCAGCGGGCTGGCCATCCTTGCGTTCCTGCCGGAGCAGGAACAGCGCGAGCTCCTGCGAGCCGAACGGCTCTCGCGCGAGACGGACAAGACAATCGTCGAGCCGCGGGAGCTGGAACGGGTGTTGGCCGAGGTTCGAGCCGCCGGGTACGCAACGTCGAACGGCCAGCGGATCACCGGGGCGTCGGCCGTCGCGGCGCCGGTGATCGGACCGAACGGATTCGCGGTCGGTGACGTGGGGATCTCGATGCCCACCCTGCGGGTCGGCGCCGGCGGGCACGGGCGCCGTCAAATCGACTGCGTCCTGGCCGCCGCCGCCACAGTCTCGGCCCGGATCGGCGGGCCCCAGCGCGGTACCGGGACGTAGACCGCCGCACCACGTCGCGTCGCTCGCTCTCACGTGCACATCAACGAGAGTCGTTGACTTGCTAGCACCGCACACCTATTGTGTTCGTTAGTGCACCATCTCTGTTCTATATAACAGAACAGTTAGGGATGCCCGAACAAAAAGGAGCGTGTTGTGACGACCGATCTGGATACCTGGTCCGCCGCCGGCGTGCGGCTCGACCCGGCCGCGCTGACAAGCGATCACACCCACCTGGTGGGCAGCCGATGCGAGTCGTGCGGGCTGACCGCGTTCCCCGCCCTCACCCGCTGTCACCGATGCTGGCGGGATGTCGTCCCCTTGCCGCTGAGCACAACCGGATCGCTCTACACGTACTCGGTGATCCACGCCAAGAACGAGCCGTACACCGTGGGCTATGTCGATCTGCCGGAGAACGTGCGGGTGTTCGCCCGCATCAGCGTCACCGACGAGCACCGGCTGCACCCGGACATGCCCGTGCAGCTGGCGATCTGGACCGATCCGGAGGACACGTCGACCGTGCGGTGCAGCTGGTCCCCAGTCGAGGGATCGTGATGAGCGACGCCGTGGTCGTCGGCGCCGGCATGGTGCCCTTCGGTAAGTATCCGCAGACACCGATCACCACTATCGGCGCTGACGCCGTCGTCGCCGCCATGCGCGACGCCGGCGTCGGACGAGCGGGCGTCGACGCCATCTACAGCGGCAACAGCTACGGTGGCTCGCTCGTCGCACAACGGGTCGTCCGCAACCTCGGCCTCGGCGGCATCCCCGTCGTCAACGTCGAAAACGCCTGCTCCTCCAGTGCGACGGCGTTGCGCGAGGCGTTCCACGCGATCTCTCTCGGCGTGCACGAGACGGTTCTGGTCCTCGGCGTTGAGAAGCTGACCGCGCTCGGGGGCGGACCGCTGCCGCTCAACGCCGAAGACCAGGAAGCCGCCAATGGCCAGATCATGCCAGCCGTATACGCCATGCGCGCCCGACGCTATCTGCACGAGCGAAGCCTATCGCCCCGCGACCTCGCCGAAGTCGCGGTCAAAGCCCGCCGGCACGGCACGCTCAACCCCTACGCCTACCAGCGCACGCACACGACGGTGGATGAAGTACTCGCCTCACGCCCGGTGGCCACCCCGCTCACGCTCCTGCAGAGCTGCCCGAGCGTCGACGGTGCGGCCGCGCTCGTCGTCACCACCACGAAGAATGCGAAGCAGTTCACAGGCGAACCCGTCCACATCCGGGCGTCGGTGCTGCACTCCGGTGAGTTCGAGACCGGGTTCCATGACATGACCGTCGCCGACATCACCATGCGGAGCGCCCACGAGGCCTATGCACAGGCCGGCATCACCCCACAAGACCTCGACGTCGTCGAGCTGCACGACGCGTTCACCATCGCTGAGCTGTTCTACTACGAGGCGCTGCAACTGGCCGCACCCGGTAACGCGATCGACCTGCTGCGCTCAGGGTTCACAACCTTCGGCGGGAAAACCGTCGTCAACCCCAGCGGCGGGCTCCTCGCCAAAGGCCATCCCGTCGGTGCGACCGGCGCCGCCCAGGCCGTCGAGATCGTATGGCAGCTGCGCGGTCAAGCCGAGGGCCGCCAAGTCGCCGGAGCAAGGTTCGGTCTCACTCACGCCACCGGCGGCGGAATGGCGGGCGTCGACCACGGCGCGTGCGCAATCCACATCTTCGAGCGCACGACAGCGGGGGCATCGACATGATGGAGGCGGGCGAGCCGCGCGCACCTCTCACCGGTGTCAAGGTGCTCGACCTGACAAGCTTTCTCTCCGGGCCCTACGCTACCCAGATCTTCGCAGATCTCGGGGCGGACGTCGTCAAGGTGGAGCCACCGGCCGGGGACTCAAGCCGGTCGATCCCGCCGCACTTCCTCGGTGGTGACAGTGCCTACTTCCTCAGCGTCAACCGCAACAAACGGAGCATCGTCCTCGACCTGAAAACGGCCGACGCTGTGGCGCGGCTGGTCGCACTCGCCGAACGCGCCGACGTCGTCATCGAAAACTTCCGTCCTGGCGTGCTCGACCGGCTCGGCCTCACCTACGACGCCATACGCGCCACCAACCACGGTGTCATCTGGTGCTCGATCAGCGGCTTCGGGCAGGACGGACCCTATCGGGATCGTCCTGCCTACGACATGGTCGTGCAGGCGCTGTCCGGAGGCATGAGCATGACCGGGATGCCCGACGGCGAAGCAGTGCGCTCCGCCATCCCCATCGGTGACCTCTGCGCCGGGATGTACGCCGTCATCGGAACACTCGCCGCGCTCACACAGCGGGCCGAGACCGGAGTCGGCCGGCGAGTGGACGTGGCGATGCTGGACTGCCAGATCTCCATGCTGAGCTACCAAGGCTCCTACCACCTCCTGGCGGGGGCGAACCCCGGCAGGCAGGGGCGAATGCACGACTCGATCCCCACCTACCGCGCATTCACCGCGAGCGACGGCGAGGACGTCATGGTCACCGCCAACACCGAGACGATGTGGCGCAGGCTCTGCGCCGCGCTCGGCACCGACGAACTCGCCGACGATGAGCGGTTCCGCGACGGGCGCTTGCGGCAACACAACCGCGACGAGCTGGCGCCGCAACTCGAGAAAGCGTTTCTCGGCGCTACGGCAGACAGTTGGATCACCACACTCAACACGGTCGGCGTGCCCGCCGCCCGCGTCAACTCGGTAGCCCAAGCCCTCAACGACCCGCAAGTGCAGCACCGCAACATGGTCATCGAGGTCCAGGATGAGCATCGCGGACCCCTGCGTCTGCTCGGCGCACCCATCAAATTTGACGGCACCGACCGCAGCGGGCAGTTCACCACACCCCCGACCCTCAACGAGCACGAACACGAAGTGCTGCGGGACTGGCTCAGCGATACCCCTGCCGCGCACCCAGGTGCACATGACTAGCGACTCTTGGTCGCTAGGTAGAACCCGGCGTCACGAGCGGCGTCGTAAGCACTCAATGGCGCCGTCTCATTCATTTGGCCTACCTAATGAGGGATCTTGTTGACTAGCGAACAGCAGCACTACATCGACGACATGGCTCGCAGCCGGGGCTACGTACTCGACTACCACAAAGGTATGGCAAAGCAGGACTACACGGTGCTCAAGGCAGCCAACGATCTGGTGAGCCGGGCCTATCTCGACCAACGGCGGCTCGATCGCAAGACCAAGGAACTCATATTCATCGTCAGCTTGACTGTCATGCGCGCATCCAAGGGGCACATCCAAAGCCACATCCGCGTCGCGCTTGACCTCGGACTCTCGCCGGAGGAAATTCTCGAGGCCATCGAAATCGCTCTACCAGAGGCTGGCGTCGTCGCCTTTCAGGCCGGTTTCGAAGCGTGGCAAGAGCTTACGGGTGCCGAAGGGCTTGAACCGACGGACCAGGTACACAAGGGCAGGTCAGGCGGCCTCGGCTAACCCTCACCACAATGTCAGCCGTGTGCCCGGCTCAACCGGCTGGGGGTGGTCATGGTGAGTGTGTCAATACGCACGCATCCCCCCACCGTCAACCCGTCGTGATCTGGACCTGCGTTAAGCAACAGCGCGGCGTCGGTGGGGGGCGGTGGCGCTGCCCAGTTGCTCTTGGCTGGGTGGTGGTGGGTGTGCCGGTACTGAAGGGTCCCGGTCGCGGGTTGTCCACCACTCGTTGCCGATCTTGCGTCCACGTAGTGCGCCGGCGTGCAGCTGGCGGGTGATCCAGGATCGTTCCAGCCCAGCACCTCGATGCCGACCCCATCGCCGGCCACCGACAGCATCAGCCGCACCCCGCGGCCGGACACCTCCGCGGTCGTGCTGGCGCCTTTCGTGCGCTCACCCCACACAAACGCCACAGCATCGGCGACCAGATCGATTTGACCTTCATCAGTGCCTCCACGTCGCGATCGGGACTAGGGTGTCACCGCTCGGCCGGCCCACGACGCTGACCAGGTTCCCTCGGGGACAGTGGCGGTGCAGACCCGGGCACCTGGATGGTCCTAGGACTCAGGTTCAAAATTGGCCAGCGGTGTCGTCCCGTCCGCTACGCGAAGCACGACATCGGGCTGCGCGATGTGGGCGGTGTTATCGCTGAACAAGTATCGCCGCCCGAAGGGCTTGTTGCCATCGAGGACCTGCACCGCCCAGTTCTCCAGCTCGGCGGACCGCTCGAGTGAGCGCCGGACGTAAGCCTCGAACAGGGCGTCCATGTTTAGCACCACCGAGGCCACACCGGGCCGCCGCCCTCGCCCAGCACGATCGCGCGCTGGGTAATGACCGAGACGGCAAGATCGAGGGCGGGGCGATAGTGGCCGCGGGGGGCGGGGAGCGCCTGGGCGCCGGTGACAAGCGGGTCGCTGAGGAAGCGTTGGTCCCCTCCCGGCATGGCGAGCCTGCCGGCGCGCGAGCCTGCAGGCTCGTCCGCGGCACGCAAGGTCGTTCGTCCTCGCTTCGCTCCCGGCGCTCCATCTTGCCCTCCGGGGGCTCCAGCGCCCGCTGTTCTCCTCTTGCCGGGAAGAGCAGGAAATGGTCGTGCCTGTGGGGTGGGTGGCTGATCGAGGGCAGCCGACCGCATAGCGGCGGGAAGCGGCCTAGGCCTCTCAGTGCCCCCTCAGGCAGCGGGCTGGTCACCGGACCGCGGCGTGCAGACGTGATCCTGTTAGCCTCAGTTCTGCTCACCAGAATCGGAGATGCCACGTGAATGCACCCGCCAGCTACCCCATTGAGTCGGTCGACAATGCAGCCACCATCCTCCTGATGTTGCGGGCCGGGTCCGGCGTGCGTGTCGGACAGGTGGCAACCGAACTGTCCGTCGCCCGCTCGACAGCTCATCGGCTGCTGACAACACTGCAAGCGCGCGGCCTCCTGCGCCAGAACCCGGCGACGAAGGTCTACGAGCACGGCCCGGCTCTGGTCGAGCTCGGCCTGGCCGTCATGGCCTCCGCGGACCTACGGCTTGATGCGCGCCCACTCTTGGAGTCGATCGCTGAGCACACCGGTGAGACGACCCATCTTCTCATCCTCGAAGGCACGGAAACGGTGTTCATCGACGGGGTGGAGGGTCGCCATGCCATCCGGTCGGCGCTGCGCATCGGACACCGCGGTCCCGCCCAGGCATCAGCGGCCGGAAAGGTGCTGCTGGCCGATCTTTCGCCGGAGGAATTGGCCCGACGTTTCCCTGCCAACCGGATCAGCGGCGGAACGACCTCCGCCGTCCAGTCCCGGCAAGCCCTACGGGCAGCCCTTGAGCGCACTCGTGAAGACGGGTACGGCGTCAATGACGGCGAGAGCGAGCCAGACCTGTACGCGGTGTCGGTGGGCCTGCGTGACCGCGGGGGTGCGTTGCACGGGGCGATCAGCGTCTCCGGCCCCCGAGGCCGAGGAAGCCTGCAAGCCGCAACACTAGGACCCTGGCTGGTCGAGCTGGTGGCGGCCCGGGCGACGTGATCGAAGTTGTTCACCCCGCCATCGCGTGCTCTCCGCCGCGCCTCAGCGCAGCGGCAGCACGGGTGCGGCCGCCACAACGGTGTTGCGCAGCTCGCCCAACCCCTCGACGGCGGCGACGACCTCGTCGCCGGCCACCAGCCACGGGTACTGGTCGGCACCGTGGGTGCGGGACAGCTCTAAGATGCAGCCGGTTCCGCACGTGCCCGACCCGATCACGTCCCCGGGTCGAACTTCGGTGCCACGGCTGGCATAAGAGACCATCTCACCGAACGACCAGTGGACATCCGACCAGCGAGCCCGGGAGTACGGCAGCCCGTTGACCTCGCAGGTCATGGCGAGGTCATAGCCCTGGCCCAAGCGACGGTCGCGGAGCTCGTCCTTGGTCACCAGGTAGGGCCCCAGCGCGGTCGAGGTGTCCTTGCCCTTGACCGGCCCCATCGACAGCTTCATCTCGCGCTGCTGCACGTCCCGGCCGCTGAGGTCATTGAGCACGCAGTAGCCGATCACCGCGTCCTCACCCTCGTCCGGGGTGAGGTCGCGCCCCGCCTTCCCGACCACGGCGGCCACCTCCAGCTCGAAGTCGAAGTGCTTGGCTCCAGGGGTCATCGCGACATCGCCGCAGCCGACCGTGGCGTAGGGGTTGGAGAAGTAGAAGACGGGCAATTGGTACCAGTCCGGGTCCATCTCCAGCCCCCGCCACGACCGACCGGCCTTGACGTGCTGCTCGAAGGCGTAGAAGTCGCGCACCGTCGGCGGGGTGGCCATCGGGGCCAGCGCCTGCACGTCGGACACCGCCAGCCCGCCGCCGTGCCGCAGCGCGCTCTCCCCCGCCTCTCGCAGCTGCTCCTCCCCTGCCTCCAGCAGCGGCAGGAGGTCCACGGCGCCGTCGATGACGTGCACGGTCTCGGCCGCGTCGTCTAGGACACCCACCTGCACGCCGGACCCACCGCGGAACCGCATGAACTTCACGACGCGCCGGCGGAGGTCGCGACGGCGTCGCCGTGCCGCCGGGTCCAGTCCCGATAGCTGGCCTGGGTGAACCCCTGCTCGCCGTGTTCGGCCACGGATCGCCGGACGGCGTCCATGAGGTCGTCGGGCTCGGTCTCGATGTCGATGTGCTGGACGAAGGGCTGCCGGGCCTGCAGCCCGGTCTGCCAGTACACCTCGCAGCGATTGCCCTCGGGGTCGAAAAAGTAGACGCCGATCGCGTTGCCGTGAGACACGATCATGTCCAGGCTGACATCGGCCTGCTTGAAGCGACGGTAGAAGGCCAAGACATCGGCGAATTCCGCGCACCGGAACGACACCTGCTGGATCAGTTTGGCACCGATCGGCACGTCGCGGCCCGCGGCCAGGAGCAGCTCGTGATGCTCGGTGTCCGGGCGGGCGGACAGGAACCAGATCCCCAGTGCCTCGTCGTGATCGGTCACCGTCAGGCCCAGGACGTCGGTGTAGAAGGCCAGCTGCTTGGCCACGTCGTGGCACCGCACTCCGACGTGCCCGAGTTCAGCGATGGCTGGTTGGTTCGACATGAGTCTCCTAGTTCTGTTGTGCAGATACTGTTCTGCAGAGTAGACCTCTGGGCACTCCTAGTCAACGGACCGCACAGGCCTCACCGAGAGCAGCTTTCGTCCGGACGACGACACTTGCGTTATTCTGCCAAGTAGATCATAGTCTGTCGTGCAGAACAGCCGGGGCCTAATTGAATGATGGCCACCGCCTACCCAATGACGAGGAGGCACCGTGGGACCCACGGGAAGCAGATCGGTCCACCCGACGGAGACGGACCCGCGCGGCGCGAGCTTCGCGTCCGGTGACGAGCTGTTCGACCAGCTCATCGCCCGGCGCCGTCGGCTCCTGCTGTTGCTGGGGATCCCGGCCCTGGCCTGCTTCGCCGCCTACATCGGCCTACTGCTGTGGGGGCAGAGCGTGTTGAGCGTGGCCGTCGGGAACTTGAACATCGGCTGGGTATTCACCCTGGTCGCCCTGGCCGTTGCCCCGGTGGTGTGCTCGCTGTACGCCCGCTGGTCCACCACCCATCTGGATCCGCTCCGGGAGGCCGTCGCGGCCAACCGGTCGCGGTCCGAGATCCGGGATGGGAGTCCGCGATGAGCGGGCGCACGCTGGCCCTGGTCATCTTCGGGGTGCTGGTCGTGGGCGGAATGGCGATGGCCTGGTACGCCGGGCGACGGCAGCAGGACGCAGCAGAGTACTGGTCCGCCGGCGGCGGTATCAGCCCGCGGCAGAACGCGTTAGCCACCGTGGGCGACTTCCTGTCGGGCTCGTCCCTGCTCGGCGGAGTCGGGCTGCTGTTCCTCTTCGGGCTGGACGGCGGCTTCTACCTGCTCCTGCCCGTCTTGGCCTGGATTCCAGTGATGCTCCTTATCGCCGAGCGCATGCGGAACCTGGGGCGCTTCACCATGAGTGACGTCATGGCCCGCCGCTTCGCCGCCCGCGGCGTCCGGACCTCGCTGGCGGTGTCCACCCTGGTGATCAGCGGTGTGTACCTGCTGGCCCAGATGGTCGTGATGGGCAACCTGTTCACGCTGCTGTCCGGCCTGCCGTACAACGCGGCGGTCGTCATCATCGGCGTGGTCATGATTTTCTACGTGGCTGTGGGCGGCATGCGGGCCACCACGCTCATTCAGGCTGCCAAGGCCGTGCTGCTGCTAGGCGTGCTAGTCCTGCTGAGCGTGCTACTGGTCGTACGCTTCGGCGGCGACGTCGGGGCCGTCATCTCAGCGGCCACCAAGCCGGCTGGGGGCGTCAACCCCCTAGCGCCGGGAAACCTTCTGAAGAACAAGTGGGACCTGGTGACGGTCGGCCTCGCCCTCACTTTTGGCGTGGCGGGGCTGCCGCACGTGATGATGCGCTTCTTCACCGTGCCCAGCGCCAAGGAAGCCCGCCGATCGGTGTCCCTCACCGTTTGGATCATTGCGGTGGCCACCGTACTCATCGCCTTCGTCGGACTGGGGGCCGGCGCACTACTTCGCCAGCAGACCGCGAAGCTGGCCGCTACTGGGGGCAACTTGGTCACCCCGCGGCTCGGCGAGGTGCTGGGCGGGGGCGAGGGCACCTTCGGGGGTGCTGTCGTGCTCGGAATCGTCTCAGCGATCTCCTTCGCCACCGTCGTCGCCGTCGTCTCGGGGCTGCTGCTTAACGCAGCGAGCACCATCGTCCGCGACCTCATCACGCGTCGGCCGGGTCCGGCCGGCGCGGACACCTCCTCGGAGGTCTCGCGCGGGCGGCTGGCCTCGGTAGGCGTGGGTGTCGTCGTGGTCCTCCTCGCGATTGTCCTGGGGCGCGGGTCCAACGCCACCCAGCTGGTGACCCTGGCCTTCGGCGTGGCCGCCAGTGCGAACTTCCCGGTACTCCTCCTGACCCTGACCTGGCGTCGGCTCACTGACCTGGGCGCCGTAGTAGGCATCCTCCTAGGCGTCGTGACCTCGGTGGTCATCATGGCCCTGGGCCCGCTATGGCCGGGGCACGTGCCGGTGATCAGCCTGGCTGGCCCGGCTGTAGTCGCCATGCCGCTCGCACTCCTCGGCGCCGTGGTCGGCAGCCTGCTCTCAGCCCGCCGGACCGAGACCGAATCCTTCGACCACCTGCTGGTTGAGTCCGAGCTCGGTCGCAAGGCACCGACCGCTGTTCTTTAGGCCCAGGAAGCGTGTACGCCATCATCGATCTTCGAAGGGATGCCTCATGACCACGAGTACCTCGACCACCCACGGGTCGGCGGGCACCACCACACGGTGCGACGTGGCTGTCGTGGGCTACGGGCCCGTTGGCAAGGTGGCCGCCGGCTTCCTCTCTCGCGCGGGGCACTCGGTCACTGTCGTGGAGAAACACCCGTCGGTGTTCCCGCTTCCTCGCGCCGGGCACCTCGACCACGAGGTCATGCGAATCATGCAGGACCTCGGGTGCGCCGCCGAGGTGTCGGCGGTGACCACGGTCGCCCGCCGGTACGAGCTGCTGGACGCTGATCACCACGTGCTGGCGCGCCTGCCGCGTACCTGGGTCGCACCGTCGGGGTGGGATGCCTCCTACCACTTCTACCAACCCGACCTGGAGACGGCGTTGGATGCGCACGTCCAGACCCTGGACATCGACGTCCGCTCCTCTTACGAGGCCGTCGACGTCACCCAAGGCGACGAGGGCGTGCACCTCACCGCGCGGGATTCGGCCGGCGAGCAGCACACGGTGCACGCCCGCTACCTGGTCGGGGCCGACGGGGCGAACAGCTTCGTCCGCGAGAGTGTGATGCCCGGATGGGAGGACCTGGGCTTCCGGGCCGAGTGGTTGGTCATCGACGTCGAGTTGCCGACGGCAGCTCAGCGGCCCGACATCCCGGACACCGCCCAGGTCCTGGACCCCCGGCGACCGCACCACATGGCGCTGCTCAACCACCGGGTCGTGCGGTGGGAGTTCATGCTCCTGCCGGACGACGACCCGGCTGCCATCCAGACACCCGAGTCGGTCTGGGAGCTCCTGTCCTCCTGGGTCACCCCCGACTCCGCCACGCTGCTGCGCCACGTCGTTTACTCCTTCCGCTCTGGCATGGCACAGCGGTGGCGCGCCGGGCGAGTATTGCTAGCCGGTGATGCCGCCCACCTCATGCCCCCATTTCTGGGGCAGGGTATGTGCTCCGGCATCCGCGACGCAGCCACCGTCGGCTGGATGCTGGACCGGGTGCTGCGCGGCTCATCCCGCGAGGATGTGCTGAACGCTTACCAGGCCTCGCGTGCCCCCCACGTCCGCGAGTACATCACGGAGTCCATGCGGATTGGGCAAGTCGTCTGCGAGACCGATCCGGCGCGGTCGGCCGAGCAGGGACGACGTCTGGCCGCCGCCCCCGAAGACGCGCCCTTTGCGCCACGCATCGGGCCTGGGGTGCTCGGCGGCGAGTCACCGGATGCCGGGCACCTCTCGGTGCAACCCCTCTTCCGAGGCAGCAGCGGTGCCTCGGTCAGGCTTGACGACGTCACCGGTGGTGGTTTCACCCTGGTGACCCAGGCCGGCGCGGGCACCGGGCTCGGATCGGGGGCCCGCCGTTCTTTGGCCGCACTCGGCGTGCAGGTCGTCGACCCGGAAGCGTTCGCCGCGCAGCACAACCTAATCATGGTCGACAACTCGGTCGGGGCCTGGCTCGATCGTCACGACGCAGTCGCCGCACTCGTCCGGCCGGACTTCTACGTGTTCGACTTCGCGCACGGCTGGGACGACCTCAACGGGCTGCTGGATGACCTGGGGGCGCAGCTGTGCACGTGAGCAGGATCGCGTCGATCGCCCCCCGGCCTGTCCCGGCCAAGGCACTCGATCCAGCCGTCGCCGCTGCTCTGCGCGCCCTGCCGATCGCCCGGCTGCAGGACTACGGTCTCGACCACGCCGATGCGCTGCTCGTCCATGAACATGCGGCTGCGGGTCTCGCGTGGCCAGATATCGCCCAGTCGCTGTCCCGCAACCACCGCGCGGCCGCCGCCGCCTTCGACCGGGCCGGACTGCCCACGGCTGCCCGCGCCGACGACTTGTACAGCGCCGTGGCCATCAACGCGTGCCAGATCCCGGTGTCCGACCCCGACGTCAAGGCCGAGCTCTACACAACGCTGGCGGCCGAAGTCAGCCGGGTCGGCGCGCGACCCGGCGCGCCGTGGCGGGTGTTGCGCGACGGTTCCGACGGGCTATACGCCCTAATCGGACGGCCGCCCGGTTCGGACCCCACCCCCACAGTGCTCGTTTGGGGCGGCCTCAGCGGCTGGGGCGTCGCGTACCTGCGCCTGGCCCGCCGCCTCGTCCAGCACGGCATCACGGCCGTGTTGGTGGAGCTGCCCGGTCAGGGACTGCCCCGCTTCCGTAGCGACCGTCGGCTCACCCCCTCGTTCGTCGAGGATGTGGCCGAGCTCTGTACGGCCCTGCGCGACGATGGCACAGCTTCCACCATCGGATTGCTGGGCAACAGTGCCGGTGGGCTGTTCGCCGCACATGCAGCAGCGGCGCTCGGAGACGTGGACGCCGTGTGCCTGAACAGCGGGACCCCCAACCCCACGTGGCTGGTCGAGCGCTTCCCCCGCCTACGAGACCAATGGTCAACGGTCGTCGGGGTTCCCGACGAAGACCTGGATCCCGTGCTGGCGAGCTGGGCCTTCCCCGGCCTTGGGCAACGGCTCAGGAACTGCGACTTACTGGTCCTGCACGGCGGGCAGGATGTGTTGGTCACCGAGGAGCACCAACACGCGTTCCTTGACGTCGCGGACCCAGACCGATCCTCACTCGTGATCTGGACGGACTGCGGACACTGCTCGTACGAGCGGTACCAGCAGCGGGATGAGGTGATCTGGGCCTGGTTCAACCGGGCGCTGCGGTAGTCCTCAGGCATCCGTTTCCCCCACACCGCGAGCACAGGACGGCGCCCATGCATCCCCGACTGGTCCCGCGCCCACCCGGCGAGCTCATCGCCGCCCAGGCGTCGCTGTACGAGAAGATCACCGACGGGCAACGCGCGAGCGGCCCGCAAGTCTTTCCGTTGACCGACGAACAGGGTGCCCTCAACGGCCCCTTCGGCCCGCTGCTGCTCGCACCGGCGGTAGGCGAGGCGCTCCAGGAGCTCGGAGTCGCCCTGCGCTACCGCACCTCGCTAACGCCGCGCACGCGGGAGATGGTCATCCTCACGGTAGCTACCCACCACGACAGTGCGTTCGAGCGGTTCGCCCATGAGCCGGTCGGCCGCCAAGCCGGCCTCACCGACGAGGAGATCGACCGGCTGCGGGAGCCGCTGGCCTTGCACCCGGCCGACGCCCCAGAGGCGGCGACGGTCGCGGTGACCCGGCTGCTGCTCACCACCGGTGACTTGCCCGACGACGAGTACGACCCCGCCCGCCGGGTCCTCGGCGATGCAGCCATCGTGGAGGTCATTAGCCTAGTCGGCTACTACTCCCTGCTCGCCATGCTCATGCGCGTATACCGCATCGGCGTGCCAGGGGCTGGCACTGAGGAGCTCAGGTGAGCGCCCCGGACGCCAACAGCGCGACCGACCAACGCGCCTCGTCCCGCACTCTGTGGAAGGGCGCGCTTGTCCTGAGCCAGGACGAGGACCACGGTGAGCTGCGGGGCGACGTCCTGGTCGACGGCGACACGATCGTTTCGGTCGCCACGCACATCGATGCCGCCGACGCTGCAGTCGTCGATGTGCGTGACTTCGCTATGCTCCCCGGGTTCGTGGACACCCACCGGCACACGTGGCAGACCGCGCTGCGCGGGGTGACGGCGGGCAAAGAACTGGCCGAGTACCAAGCGCTGGTGCAACGCCGGTTCGGTCCTGCCTTCACCCCGGCGGACGTTTACGCGGGCAATGCCTTGGGTGCCCTTGGAGCACTGGACGCAGGCATCACCACGCTCTGCGACGAGTCGCATATCCAGAACAGCCCCCGGCACACGGACGCAGCGGTCGCTGCCCTCCGCGACACCGGCATCAGAGCGGTCTTCGACTACGGCTGGCCGTCGACCGAGTCTGCCGCGTGGATGACCAACAGCTCCCGCCTGCACCCGGACTACATCCGCGAACTGCACCGGGACCAGTTCGCCGGCCGACGCACGCACGGCTTGCTGAGCCTTCAGCTGATGGCTCGAGGACCGGCCTTCACGACGCCGGACGTTACCCAGCGCGACCTCGAGCTGGCGCGGGAACTCGACATCCGGGTGACCATGCACGTCAAGCGCGGTTCGATCGACGCCCTGGACTCGCTGGGCTTCCTAGACGACCGGCTGACTCTCATCCACTGTTCGAACAACGACGAGGACGAGCTGCGCAAGATCGTCGATGCCGGCGCCTTCGCCTCCGTCGCGGCCAACATCGAGTTGAACATGGTCGGCCTGGGTGCTCCTCCAGTGCGAACCTTCCACCGGCTGGGCATGCGCCCGAGCTTAAGCGTCGACGTCGAGACGACCGTCGGCACGGACATGTTCTCCGTAATGCGGGCAGCCTTGATTTCGCAGACGGCGGAAGAGGTGTATGGAGGACCAGTCGGTGGCCCGCGGGTGACGTCTCGGGACGTCCTGGCCATGGCGACGATCGAAGGTGCCCGTGCCGCCGGCCTGGGCCATGCGGTGGGCAGCATTACGCCGGGTAAGCAAGCGGACATGGTGCTGATCAAGCTGACGGATTTAAATCTGGTCGCAGCTCCGGACCCCGTGGGCGCCATCGTGGCGGCCGGGCACGCGGGCAACGTCGACACCGTGGTGGTCGCCGGACGGGTGGTGAAGCGGGGCGGTGGACTGCTGGACACCGATTTGGTCTCCCGCATCAGTGGGATGGCGGTGCGTTCGCGGGAACGGTTGACGCAGGAGACGGGCTGGTGATGCACCGGCCGCGAAAGACAGACCGCGCCAACTATCGCTGCGGAGTCCGCTCCACTGCCGGCGGCAGTCACAGTCGTGAGTGGCCGGCTGACGTAAAGAAAGGATCGGTCCGGCAACAGTCGGTAGTGGGTCAGTTTGAAGCGAGCGCGATGCCGGTGAGCTCCATCCCCGGCCAGTTCCCCGGCTATCGATAACTCATCGTTGATCGGGAGGAGCCCCTGCGACCGCAGACCTCCAGCCGCGCGACGTAGATGGTCGAATGGAGAACTCGCAGCTCACCGGATTGAGCGTCTACGCCTCCGGCACATACCCGGTCGAGCTCTTAGTCGGAAAGCGCATCAGCGGACGTCACCGGGTACCGCTGCGGGCTTCGGTGGAGATCTCCAAGGGTGAGGTCCGTTTCTACGTTGATCCGGAAGGGGTCGAGATCCTCCAAAACGACGCTGTCGATCACTGACCCGTCCTGCCAGTCATCGCGCAGCTTGGTGAGCCGCCCACGAGCATCGCGGTACACAACCAGCGAGCATGACCGGGATCCTTTCATCCGTACCCGAGCAAGATGAAACACCGCCGCCGCCAGTTGAGGAGGCCAACGCGTTGCACGCATGACGCGAGGGACACCCTCGCGGAGGAACACCGCCCGCGGTGGCTCTGCTGTCGCGCATGCCAATCCGCAAGCGACACAGCTACGGGCGCCCTAGCAACCGGAGAATCCTCCGGCCTCCAGCGTTCCCGCGCACCCCCTTGCACGGTGTCTTACACTCCGGTTTGACCTGCGCGGATGCAACGGACGGGCGTCCGTAACCGGGACAGGCAAGTTGCTGGGGTGCTCGCCGAGGAGGTACCACGAGTATCTCTCCGGCCTCAGTCCCCGGCCGCCCAGCATCTGCCCGGTCTCGTCGATGTCTCGGCCGCGGACTAGTGCGGACGACGCGAGCAGGCCGTCCTCCTGGGTCACCGTCGGGGAGCGGTGGCGAGCATCGCGTATTGGGCGACGGCCACGGTGGGGCCAGACGCCCGCCCCGGCGGGAGCTCCCCGTGTGTCGCACGGCGGTCCTCGCGACGGCGATTAACGCGTCGGTGTAGCCCATCGTCTTATCCTGCGCCAGCGCTGCACCGCGAACAACCTCGGCCAATCGTCGCGAGCCCGTGCCGGATGCGGAGCGACCACTGGGCGCGGGCAGTGGTGCGATCTTAGAGCCGATGTGGGCCTCTAACGGTCAGGCCAGAGCCGCCACAGACGGGGGTTCAAGCTCGGGCGAGCGCGAATTTTTGAGGAATCGTGCGGTGTGCGTGGCTACCCGCTTGCCGAGGTGGCGGGCTGTGGACAGGTCGGCGGGGTGGACGCCTTCGGGGCCTTGGTCGTTCCAGGTTTGGGCGCCGGCACCAAGGTAGAAGCCGAGGCGGTTGTCGTCGTGCTCGCTGGCGATAGTGGTGTTCCAGCCGGGCATGAGGCCGAGGCTGATCCAGTGCATGCCGTGTTGTGCTGCGAGCAGCGACAGGTACTGCAGGGTGTGCAGCTTGTCGCCGCTCATTGATCCGGAGTTGGTGAATCCCGCGGCGATCTTGTCTAGCCAGGCGCGAGTCATCCACCGACCGGAGGTTGCTTCGGCGAAGGCATGGAACGCGCCGGAGGCGCTGCCCATGTAGGTGGGGGTGCCGAAGATGATGGCATCGCAGCTGTCGAGGGTCTGCCAGCCGGCGTCGGTGATGGTGGCGATGTCGATCATTTCCACGGTGGTGCCCGGGACGGACTCGACCCCGGCCGCGACGGCGTTGGCCAGTTCGCGGGTGTGTCCGTAGCCCGAGGTGAAGGCGATCCCGACGGTGGTGTGAGGCATGGGTGATCTTGCTCCGATCAGATAGGCGTCAAGCAGAGAGGTGGCAGGGCTGGAGTGAGGCTCGGGCCTCGCGGGCAGTGGAGGTTCCGGTCACGTCTGGGTAGCGGTCGCCGGTGACCTGGGCGGCGATGGGCTCGAGCTGCGCGAGCTCGTCGGGGGGGGGGGGTGAGGTCGAGGGCGGCGAGGTTCTCTCGTAGGCGGGCTGGGTGTCGGGCGGCATAATCCGATAACAGTGTAACCACTAGAGGCGTATCGGCGTCAATGCCAATGTGACCAATAGTTTGTTACCATCGACACATGCGCAGCGAGCTTGCCGACGAGGCCATCGGCGAACGGCGGGACCAGCAGCAGGTGATCCTGCAGGCGGCGGCAGAGCTGTTGACCGAGCAGGGTCCGGCCGGCATCTCGACCCGCGCGGTCGCTGCGGCCGCGGGGGTGCAGACGCCGGCGTTGTATCGCCTTTTTGGGGACAAGGACGGCCTGCTCGACGCCCTGGCCAGCTACGGGTTCGAGAGCTACTTGGCCGAGAAGCGGGCACTCGAGCCCAGCGAGGACGCGATCGACGACATTCGGCGCGGCTGGGACATCCACGTCGAGTTCGGGCTCCGCTATCCTGCGTTCTACGCCCTGATGTACGGCAACCTGCGCCCCGGCCGCCGCCCAGCCGCCGCCCAAGAGAACAGCGAGATCCTGCGGCGCCTCCTCGAACGGGCCCGCCAACAGGGCCGGCTCCGTGTTCCGGTCGAGATGGCCGCCCGGGCCATCGAGGCATCGACCACCGGAGCCGTACTACTGTTGCTCGCCCAACCCGAGGGCGACCGAGACCCGGCTCCGCTCGCCCGTCTGTGCGACACGGTGATCGACTCAATCGTCAGCGACGCCGAACCGGGAGGTGACGTCCGAACGGGTATCGCCGGACGGGCCCTGGCACTGCTGGCCGCCCTCGGTGACGGCCCCGACGACGACCCGGTGGTGAGTGCGAGGTTCAGTGCTGCCGAGGCAGCGGTGCTACGGGAGTGGCTGAACACCTTGACCCGTTCGTCTCCGCCTGATCAGTGAGAGCGTTCGCGCGGTGCGACACGCGGCCAGCCGACCGACGCTCAGCCCTGGTCTGCGGGCAGGCGCGCTCAAGCGGCGCCGTGACCCGCTCGACATCGCGGGCAGGAACGCGACCGGTGAGGTCGCGGCAAATCGCCGCGGCGGCAACTACAAGCGAGACGACGAGCGGCTGCGGCGCCTCAGCGCCTACCTCTAGCAGTCCAGGATCCCTACGCGCGGTCCCACCACGTGGTCAGTCCTCCCGCTCGGTGAAGGACAAATACCGCCCGGTCAGATCTCGGCCGCGGCGAGGTCGGACCCCGCCGGACACGCACCCAGTCCAACCCACGCTGGCGGTAGGTCCCCGCCACCGCGGCAGCGTCAGTCATGAACTCACCCGCCTGCCACGCCGCCCAGAACGCTGGAACAGCTCAGCGACGAGCTTCTGCGAGAACCGCATCATCGACACCCTCATGACCTCGAGTGTTGTGACAACCGCAAGGACCCAGGGACCGTCATCCGGGTCGGGCTCCGTGCGGGGTCGCCGGGGCGTGGCTGGTGTTCGCGGGGCCCTGACCGTCTTGTCGTCATCGACACCACCGTCTCCCTGACCAGCGGGTACTGGCAGGACGCTGCCCTCAACACACTGTTCTGGTTGGCGTTCCTGCCCGGCGTCGCCGGCACCCGACCCTTCTCTCTCTCCAGGGGCGGTCGGTTCAGAACGTCCGGGTACGACCCAACCACCGGTCGCTGAGCAGCGCTGCTCGACCGCCCCCCAGCTCGTCTGCCCACGCACCGAGGTCCCCGTGGCACAACGGCACTGCAAGGCACAGTCGTCGTGCTGCAGGGGACTGAGCAGGCCGCCGCCGGCCTTACCGGTCTGCTCAGTCCTGCTCGGGTCGTAGTCGGATGATCCTGACCAGGGCGGCTGACGCGACGCCTTGGCGTGCTCCGGCCTCGGCTGCCCGCTCGCGGAGCATTTGCTCTGGGGTGCCGCCCACGGCGTCGAAGTACGTTGCGTGGGCGCGCAGGGAGGCCATGCCCCGGTCGAAGCAGTCGCTGATGTCGGCGGCGTGGGTGGGTTCGGCGTCGCCGACCAGCCCGATCCAGCGCACCCCGTTGAACGGCTCAAGCCCTCCGTTGCCTAGGTCTCGGTGCACCCACCGGTTGCCTGCGTCGCGCACCCCGTCGAGCAGCACAGCGGCGAGCGCGCGGTGGTCGGCCTGGTCGGGCACCCCACCCCAGCTCTGCGAGGCGGGAGCGACCACGACGTCGGGGCGGACTTGGCGCACGGCCCTCGCGATGGTGTGGCGCAAGGCCACCCCGGCCTCGAGCACACCGTCGGGCAGGCCGGCGAACACAACGTCGGACACCCCCACTTGGGCGGCGGCGTCCCGCTGCTCGCCCTCGCGCAGTGTCCCGGCCTGCTCGGGGTCGAGAGTGTCGATGCCCGCCTCGCCGCGGGTGAGCAGAAGGTAGGACACGCGGGTACCCCGGTCGGTCCACCGCGCGACGACGGACGCGACGCCGTACTCGAGGTCGTCGGGGTGCGCTGCGACGGCGAGCACCGTGGTGGCGTCGTCGGGGAGCGCGGGCAGCGGGTCGGTCACGCCGGCCATGATTCCACTGCCCGCACCGTCACCGGTAGCGACTGACATCCACTGGCTGAGGTGGTCCACCTGGTGAGGACCACCTCACGAGGGGCCTCCGCGACCGTCGGATCAATCACCGTCCTGCCCGTGCCCGACGGAGGTCCAGACCGGGCGCAGTATCGCGACACCGTTCCCTCTCAGCGATTCCCTGTCGAACGCCGACGCCGGAGCGACCGAGATCCCGCGACGTCGCCAGGGCGGGTTCCCCTGCGGGTCGTCCGACCAGGCTTGCCAGCACCTGGTCATCGATCCGCGCGGTCGTAGGCCTCCTGCGACGCAGACACGTCGCCCAAGTGCTCGATCGACCATTCCTGCAGCGCGCGGAGCGGCTCGAGGAGTGTGCGACCCGCGTCGGTGAGCGCGTACACCACGCGCACTGGCACCTCCGGGAACACCGTGCGGCGTACGAGCCCATCGCGCTCGAGCCCACGGAGAGTTTGGGTCAACATCTTCTGCGAGACGCCCTCGATACGGCGGCGTAGCTCTGAGAATCGCGCATCGCCCTCACTCAGGACCCCGACGACGAGCACCGTCCAACGGTCACCGATGCGATCCAGGAGACGACGCGTCGGGCAGTCGGCTTGATAGGGGTTACCGCGATACGCGGGCTCAGGTTGGGCGGTTACCACAAAGTGCCTACTTCCCCTCGGTGACAAGTTCTCTTATGGTAACCAAGGCGCACCGTTCGGAGCCACCCTTTCCAAGAAGGGCGTTCAATGTCTCGCATTTCCGTCATCGGCGGCACCGGCTACGCCGGATCCGCCATCGTCGCCGAGGCCGCCGCCCGCGGGCACGAGGTCACTGCGTTCAGTCGTTCGCTTCCGAAAGCGCAAGTCCCGAACGTCACCTACGCCCAGGGCGACGCGTCAGACGAGCCGACCCTCGCTGCGGTCATCGAGGGCGCGGATGTCGTGGTCGGCGCGCTCTCTCCGCGCGGGGCGCTGACCGAAAGCTTCCGCGATGTGTACCGCACCATCGCGCGGCTCGCCGATGCCGCGAACGTGCCTCTGTTTATCGTGGGCGGGTTCTCATCACTACGCCCGTCGCCTGGAGCGCCGCGCTACGTGACGGACCTCAGCGACATACCAGCGGAGAACCATGCCGAACCAACTGTGGGTGCAGCACTCGTCATCGACGACCTCCCCGCCACCCCAGCAACGCTCGACTGGGTGTTCGTGAGCCCGGCGGCAAAGTTTGGCTCGTGGGTTCCTGGCGTGCGACTCGGCCGCTACCGAGTCGGCGACGACGTCGCGGTCCAGCCCGAAGGCGAAGGGGGAATCTCCAGCGCAGATTACGCCCTCGGATTCGTCGACGTCATAGAACAGGGCAGCCACCACCGGGTGCACCTCAACCTTGGCTACTGAGCGGAAGAGTTGTCGTGGCTGGCCCCGCGCCCGCTGCTGTCGATGATGGCCAGCTACTGGTACCAGTTCGCGCACCTTTCGGTGACCCTGGCGGTGTTGGTGTGGTGCTGGCATCGGCGAGTATGAGACCGACCAAAACCGTGGGAGACCATCTGTTCGAGCGCCCGTGGCGCTGCCCTACGCCGCGAGCTCGGCCGGCTCGCTGTTATGGGTGAAGCCGGGATTCCAGCGGGCGAAGTCGGCGGCCAGGT